>OHPL01001339.1_pt1 | contig 12848 bp, 4 predicted proteins | sample 1577711 | NCBI WGS metagenome assembly OHPL01 (sample SAMEA3879538, study PRJEB24766) | human gut metagenome | biome: human-associated habitat; feature: feces | place: USA | collected 1985/1987
ATTATGAAGACGTTGTATAGTATTCATGACACTGGCACTTTAAATAATATTAAGCCGCTGCTCAATGATTTGTTTGATGAACAATTTAATCCTGCAGATATATCTTTAATTTTATCAAATATATCCAATGATACTTCAGAATCAGCAGCACAAATTGCACTTGTTAAAAAATTAATAAAATTAGATATTTCTCCAAACCAAATTTCTTCATTAAAAGATGCACTGGGTAACAGTACTATTGCTCCAGAAGTTATGGGGGCAAAGGTTTATAATCTTGTAAATTCCGGTGTAGACATAGAGCTTGTTTTGAATATTTGCAATAATGCAAAAGCAGTATCAATATTTAATCAGGATGTTATTGCGATTTTAAGCCGTTTGAAGGCAGATGGTGCTGATGTCCGCCGAATTGTAGACATTATATCTGATGGTAATATTCCTAAAGACTTAATGACTAAAATTAATGCACTGTTTGCATTGTCATCATTAACCCCGGATGACAAGCTTGTCTTAAAAAGACAGGGGATAGATATTGAAGCAAAAATACATAATTTGATGATGTCAATTGATACAAAATATCCGCTGATTTCAACTTCTAAACAGGGCGTTATAGATTTCTTAAAACATATAGGGAATAGTAACAATGCAGACAATGTAATCAAAAAAGCTGATTTTGCAAGTTTCGGCAAAAAGGGCATTGAACTTGAATATTCACGCGAAGATTTTATTAGGAAAATGGATGCGTTGATACGTGAAGGCGGGGCTGGCAGAAAACAAATTTCTACAGAGGGAGTTGAAATCCCTGAACTAAAACTCTCAGAAGCAGATGTTGCTGCAACGCAGGCTAAGATACAAGATCTTCTATCCCGGCATAAAACTGAGCCGGCAGAGGTTATACTGGAAGGCGAAAAAGTTCAGGGAACTCGTTTTCTAGGTACACAGGGCGGGTCAAACAGGGCTTATTATACTCAAATCGGAGATAAACTTTATTATATTAAATACCCGAGTTCGGAAAAATTAGGTCAAAGTGTAGAGGAAGTCATTGCTTCAAGGCTTTATCGCTCAGCAGGCATAGATGCCCCGAATATGAAATACGTTTATGACGAAGAAGGTAATATAATTGGCATGGCAGGAGAATTTATTCCTGATTTGAGTACAACTCCTAAAAATCCGGATCATTTTACAGACGGCTTTGCCGCAGATGCCTGGCTTGCCGACTGGGATGCTCCCAAAAATGATAACACCCAGTATAGAACCGGCGGTGTGGTAAAAGTCGATGTCGGCGGCTCGCTTCGTTATCGTGCAAGAGGCGAAATGAAAGATTTTGGCGCGGTTGTAAACGAACTTTCAAGTTTGATAGAACAAAACGGCCGTTTTATGTCAATGACTAAGCAGCAGCTTTTAAATTCATTAAAACATGTAACAGAAATGCCTGAAGCGCGGATACAAAAGATTATTGACGAATCTCCGCTTGATGACGGCCAGCTTACATCTATTTTGCTGAAACGAAAAGAATATATGACTATATTTCAGAAGAAGCTTGAAGTTTTGGATGAAAATCAATTTGATAATATTCTAGAAATGGTTAACGAAGCCAAACGCATGACTGCAGAAGAGTTTAGTGATGATACAAATATTGCAGAACGCCTCGGGTATGTACGAACAAGAACCGGTTTTGAAGGACTGCTTAATACTACGGGGGTTGATAATATGGCGCTTACTCCAGAGCAAAGAATTCTTGCTGATAAACTGATTGAAGAAATTAAGAGATTTACTGTAGGCAACAGAATTTCTGATGATGTAAAACTTGATGCAGAAACAAAAAGCTTCTTAAATTCCATTCTGCAAGGAGTTCCGGAATTTGCTCCGATATTTGGCAAACCTCAGCACAGTATGCAGAAGTATTCTCTTGACGTACATATTCTCAAAGTGCTTCAGGATTCTGTGAACGATCCGCTTTATAATCAGCTTGGTGACACAGATAAAATAGTCCTTAAATTCTCAACACTTTTGCATGATATCGGCAAAAGATATCTCGTTGACGGCTCAGATACAGGCCATGCTGCAAAATCTGCAGAGTATGTTTATTCAATTCTTGATAGATTTAATTTTGAACCGGAAATTAAAGACAGAATTATTTCAGTTGTTTCAAATCACCACTGGTTTAAAGAATACTGTCTGGGCAATACTTCAAAATTAGATATTGCAACGCTATGCCGCAGACCACAGGACTTCCTTATTTATCAAATAATGGCAAAGGCAGATTTGAAAAATGTGAATGATAAATTTTATCTTGACAAAACAGGAGCCTCAAGCTTTGCTGAAGCAGAAAAGAATTTTGCTGCAAAAATGGCAGAAATTCAGCCTGCAGTAGATGAATTGGCCTCAAAACAGGTTGTAATAACGGCCTCAAGATTCGTAGAAGTTCCGCAAAGAGTAACTTCAACCGGCAGAGTATTGCCGGCAAGAGGTTTCCCTGTAGAAACTGTGAAAATTAAAGACACAGATACAGGATTAAAGACGCTTAATCTTACAAAATTAAACGAGGATACTGATATGTTTAATTATGGATTTAACCATATTCCTCTTAAAGATTTAAGATTAACAGTCCATATGGTCAACCAGTCTATAAATTTAGATGTCTTTAAAACACTTGCCAGAAACCCTATGAATAACTCTGCACAATCGATTTCGATGATTAGTATGGCAGATAAATCTACATATTCCGGTCTGCAATTCGGTCTTGTTCTCGATGTAGATAATGCAAATGTTTCACATGCTTATTTTTCCAATACCAGCTCCGGTACTAAAAAAGGTTTTGCACATTTTGTAGAAGAAATGTTTGAAAATAGCAAGTATAGAACATATGTAAAAGATAACTTCAAGTCCTACTTAACAGAAAAAGGGGTTGAAATCTCTGACGAAGAGTACACAAAAATTATTAAATATATTCAGAGTAAAAAATATCCGGAAACACAAATAAAGAATTTAAAAATCGGTGATAGAACTTTCTCGCGTGAAGATATTTTAGAAGCTTTTACTTACTCACGAGACCAGCTTATCGATGAAAAAAAGATGAAAACTCATGGTCAACATAATGAAATAGTTGCGCTTAACTCAAACATAAAAGGAGTTGTAGCAAAAGTTAATTCTCTGGATGAATGTCCTGAATGGCTTTTGGAATTCGCAAGAGACAACAATCTTCCGGTTATATTAATAGGTTCATAATATATAGCATGCTTTCGGGGTAAATATATCTAGGTTTGTAGTATTACTACTGATTTGGAAGTGTAGTGAAAAACGGAATCTATTAATGCAAATCTGATAAACAAATTTCTCCCCCCCATTTAGAGTATCGTCATTGCGAGAAAATCTTCGATTTTCGTAGCAATCCAAAACACCAATTTTCTACAAAATGTAAAGAATGGTAACGATTTTCCCAAAAAGCGTTACAAAAATGTTAAAATGTGGAATATATTATATATATGGATATGTTGAGAAAAAGTTGTTTCAATTACCCTGAAACCCTTACAGCTGTAGGGGGGGGGGCTGGAACCATCTATTGGTGCGGCTTTCTAGCCCTTGAAATTTTTAAGAAGAGAAGGGATAGTATATATTTTTTGTATAAGCGTTTTTCGTACACGCTTATACTTGTAGTAGAGTTAGAAAACATTATGTTAATACGATCCGCTATCGACTCAAAACGCCTATACAAAAAATACCAACCATGCGTTCTACGCTCAATCGGTAGCATACTCCCTCGCCCTACGGGAGAGGGTAAGGTGAGGGGGTAATATGATTAACCTTAACACAAACCTCTCCTCCCTCATCATCCAATCAAATCTCAAAACCTCCTCAATGGGCTTAAACCAAGCCATTGAGCGCCTGACAACTGGCCGCAAAATCAATCACGCCAAAGACAATGCAGCCAACTACTCCATCTCCACAAAACTCGGCAGCAAATTGTCTTCCTATTTTGTGGCACAAGACAATGCTGCAATGGGACTGGACATGCTTACCACCGCGATGGATAGCTTAGACCTCGTCTCAAACCACCTTTCCCGCATGCGCGACCTCGCCGAACAAGCCGCCAACGACACTTATGGCGCAAACTCTCTCAAAGCTATCCAATCAGAAACAGAAGCTCGCCTTGCCGAATGCAAACGCACTTTGTTTACAGCAGAATACAATAAAGTAAAACTCTTTCAACAAGAACCAGAAGTCCCTGAACCTGGGGGAAGTTTTATTGAAGAAATAAAACCATTGAGCGAAGCAGAGGCTTTAGCGCAGGGTTATACGATTATTAAAACCGCTGAAGAACTCCAAGCAATGGAAAATGATTTGAGTGGTAAGTATATTCTAATGGATAATATTGATTTAGCTGGATATGATTGGACAGCTGTAGGCGCTACTTCAAATTCTTTTACGGGTGAATTTAATGGCAACGGACATATTATAGAAAATTTAAAAATCAATAGTCCTGATAAAAACGAACAAGGTTTATTTGGTTCTTTTAAAGGGTTGATAAAAAATGTTGGAATTGTGGATGTTGATATAACAGGCTCTGAGCATATTGGTGCTTTGTGTGGTGCAAGTTATGGAGAAATTTATAATTGCTATTCTACAGGAAAAGTAACAGGTCTTGATAAATATACAGGCGGACTTGCAGGGAGGTCTCAAGGTTCAATTGACAGTTGTTATTCTACAGCAGATGTGTATGGAGAAACTGTTTCAACAGGTGGTTTGGTAGGATTAATTTTTTATGCTGATAAAACGATAAATAGTTATGCAACCGGAAATGTAACTAGCACTGATGGGGCAGGTGGGTTTGTAGGCGAGGTAATTGGTATAACTCAAGATAGAGTGAATAAAATCGAGAACTGTTATGCAACTGGGAATGTTAGCGGGAAAAATTTAGTAGGAGGTTTTGCTGGATGGTTATATGAGGGAAATGTAGAAAATTGTTTTTCTTCGGGCAATGTAGTTGCACATATAGACTCTAGTGTAGGAGGTTTTGTCGGACGTTTGGGACAATGTTATAGTAATCAGGATGCTAACATAATAAATTGTTTTACTGTCTCTACAGTTTCAACTTACGGTGTGGTAACGGATCCTTATGTAGGCTATAAAACAGGTGCTTTTGTTGGGTATCAGGGCTCTATGACTTCGATTTCAGCTTCAAAATATTATAATACGGTTAATCCTGGTTTGATAGGAATCGGAGGAGGTAATTTAATATACTCTGATTGTACTGATGGGGGAAGTGTTCCAGCTATAAAAACAACTCCTCTTAAACAAATAACATACGAGGTAAATCAATCGTCACTTCCTAATATTATTGATTTTCAGGTTGGTGTAAATTCAATGGATAGTTCGCAAATAGTTCTCGATCTTAGTTTCGGTTTGAATTTGTCTCTAGATTTGTCCAGCGCTGAAAGCGCACGCAATGCGATTATGCAGATTGATGAGTATCTCAAACAAATCAATGAGAAGCAGACAGAATTTGGTTCTGCGTTCAATCGCCTTGAGTCGGCACTAGAGACAATTGGTGTGAGCATTGACAATTTGACTTCTACCCAATCGACCATCCGCGATGCGGATGTCGCGAAAGAGTCGAGCGCGTATATTAGAAACCAGATTTTGCAACAGGCTTCCGCAACTTTAATGTCAACTGCAAAAAACCTCCAGCTACAAAATGTTTTGGGCTTAATAAGTAATTTCTAAAGCATATGTAACGAATTGTAACAATATTCTAAAAAACCCTAAAGTTTTCAAAAAAAATGCCGATATACATAACATAAAGAAAAGAAAAAGGAGTAGAAAAATGGCAGACGGAATCGGAAGACTTTCAGGATATGGCAATTACGGCGTAGGCGGGTACATGCCTCAAAGAAGAGGAGATGTTTCAAAAGAGGAACAGCCTCAAGAACAAGTTTTAACAAATCAGCATGAAGAAACTCAGGTAGATCCCTCAAAAGTAATGGAGTTTCTTGCTAATAATAATTTCTTTGTAGCAGCTCCGGCTGCCGCTGAAGTAGGTGAAGTAGATGCAGCAACTCAGGATAGAGTGGCAGGCTACATGGAACAATTTGAAATGATATACGGCATAGTACAGGAAGAATTCGGCGAAGAATTGGCTCCTGCTGTTATGGATGTAGTGATGGATAAGTTAATGGGCATGTCAGAATAAGATTTCTCAAACATTTTTTCTACACTTAATTTAAAAAGGCTGATTAAAATAGCCTTTTTTCTTTTGTTTTGAGGGAATTTTAAGTTTTGTAAAAGAAATTTTAAAAAAGGTGTTGACTTTTAAAATTGATGGCATATGATAGTAAATGTCGGTTGAGAGAACCGGGGCGAACAAAAGAAATTAGTTCGCAGGGTCGAAAGGCCAGTGTTGATGAAGTATGAAAATATACAGCTGGAGGAAATTAAGTAATCCGGTCATCCTCACAAAATAAAAGCCTGAATTTAAATTTATAAATAGCAAAGAATTAAAATAAAGGCTTGTTGTTTATCTGAACCTTGACAACAGAATAGCTGAAGACGAATAAACTTGTTAATTCGTTGAATGATAGGACAACAAAAGTTAAGCGTGAGCTTAGCGTTAAATGAGCTAGAAAGCACCTTAGGTGTTTTTAATAACTTTCTGACAATGGAGAGTTTGATCCTGGCTCAGGACGAACGCTGGCGGCGTGCTTCATACATGCAAGTCGAACGCGAATCGGTAGCTTGCTACCGAGGAAAGTGGCGGACGGGTGAGTAATATGTAGAGAATCTGCCCTAGAGAGGGGGACAACAGCTGGAAACGGTTGCTAATACCCCATATGAGCGTACCTGAAATGGTATTCTTGAAAACTCCGGTGCTCTAGGATGAGTCTGCATCTGATTAGCTAGTTGGGGGTGTAATGGACCACCAAGGCGACGATCAGTAGCTGGTTTGAGAGGATGATCAGCCACAATGGGACTGAGACACGGCCCATACTCCTACGGGAGGCAGCAGTAGGGAATTTTGCGCAATGGGCGAAAGCCTGACGCAGCAACGCCGCGTGATTGATAAAGCCCTTCGGGGTGTAAAGATCTGTCAGTGGGGACGAAACTTGACGGTACCCACAGAGGAAGCACCGGCTAACTCCGTGCCAGCAGCCGCGGTAATACGGAGGGTGCAAGCGTTGTCCGGAATCATTGGGCGTAAAGAGTTCGTAGGTGGTTTGTTAAGTTTGGTGTTAAATGCAGAGGCTCAACTTCTGTTCGGCATCGGATACTGGCAGACTAGAATGCGGTAGAGGTAAAGGGAATTCCTGGTGTAGCGGTGAAATGCGTAGATATCAGGAGGAACATCGGTGGCGTAAGCGCTTTACTGGGCCGTAATTGACACTGAGGAACGAAAGCCAGGGTAGCAAATGGGATTAGATACCCCAGTAGTCCTGGCCGTAAACGATGGATACTAGGTGTTGCGGGTATCGACCCCTGCAGTGCCGTAGCAAACGCGTTAAGTATCCCGCCTGGGGAGTACGCACGCAAGTGTGAAACTCAAAGGAATTGACGGGGACCCGCACAAGCGGTGGAACATGTGGTTTAATTCGAAGCAACGCGAAGAACCTTACCAGGGCTTGACATCTAACAAACCTTTGTGAAAGCAGAGGGTGCTCTTCGGAGAATGTTAAGACAGGTGGTGCACGGTTGTCGTCAGCTCGTGTCGTGAGATGTTGGGTTAAGTCCCGCAACGAGCGCAACCCTCGTCGTTAGTTGGTACTATCGGTATACTTATAGTAACCTCTCTAGCGAGACTGCCGGTGATAAACCGGAGGAAGGTGAGGACGACGTCAAATCATCATGCCCCTTATGCTCTGGGCTACACACGTGTTACAATGGCCGGTACAATGAGCCGCCAACTCGCGAGAGTGAGCAAATCTCTAAAAGCCGGTCTCAGTTCGGATTGCAGTCTGCAACTCGACTGCATGAAGTCGGAATCGCTAGTAAACGCAGATCAGCACGCTGCGTTGAATACGTTCCCGGGTCTTGTACACACCGCCCGTCACACCATGGAAGTCGACCACGCCCGAAGTACGTGAGCTAACCGTAAGGAAGCAGCGTCCTAAGGCAGGGTTGGTGACTGGGGTGAAGTCGTAACAAGGTAGCCGTACCGGAAGGTGTGGCTGGATCACCTCCTTTCTAGGGAATAATTCGGTAGAGCCAGTGAGCTCAAAAAAAAAGCCGACATTTCCAAGGTCGAAGCCGATGAAGTTATACAACTTACTATTGTTCATTGTATAATGGAGGCTGAATTAATAAGTTGTCTTTAGTCTATTTTGTTATCAGAGTTCAATCTCTGGTTGTACATTGAAAATTGCATAAGATATAAGCGTATATCAAGAATGCGTAAGCCGGTGCGCAAGCACTACGGCGCGCAATTTATTTGATAAACTGTTATTAAATAAAGTTAAATGATATAACGTAATCATCAATGAATAACCTAAATATTAGGTAAAGCTACAAAGAGCTAATGGGGAATGCCTTGGTACTGACAGCCGACGAAGGACGTGTAAAGCTGCGATAAGCCACGGGGAACTGCTAAAAGGTCTTGATCCGTGGAAATCCGAATGGGGAAACCCTCCAGAGTTAAAACTTTGGAACCCGTAACTGAATACATAGGTTGCGCGGAGGAAAGCCTGTGAACTGAAACATCTTAGTAACAGGACGAAGAGAAAATAAACCAATGATTCCGAGAGTAGCGGCGAGCGAAATTGGAAGAGCCTAAATTGTGTGTACGTGATAGCCTGCAAGCGTTGTGCACATGAGGTTGTGGGACTTGCATCATATTTTGCAGAATATGGATTGAGTTAGAAAATTATTTATTAGTTAAAGTCAACTGGGAAGTTGCGCCATAGAGAGTGATAGCCTCGTAAACGACAATAAATAATCTCAAGTAAGTATCCCGAGTAAGGCGGGGCACGTGAAACCCTGTCTGAATCCACCGGGACCATCCGGTAAGGCTAAATACTAGTCAGTGACCGATAGTGAACGAGTACAGTGATGGAAAGGCGAAAAGAACAGTGAGAAGCTGAGTGAAATAGACCCTGAAACCGTTAGCTTACAACCAGTCAGAGCACAATTAATTGTGTGATGGCGTGCCTGTTGAAGAATGAGCCGGCGAGTTATTTTTTGTTGCGAGGTTAAGGAGATCATATCCGGAGCCACAGGGAAACCGAGTCTGAATAGGGCGTTAAGTAACAGGAAATAGACCCGAACCTTGGTGATCTAACCTTGACCAGGATGAAGCGTGGGTAACACTACGTGGAGGTCCGAACCAACCGATGTTGAAAAATCGGTGGATGAGTTGAGGTTAGGGGTGAAATGCCAATCGAACCAAGAGCTAGCTGGTTCTCCCCGAAATGCGTTTAGGCACAGCGTTGGATTTATCTTGCAGGAGGTAGAGCACTGGTTTTGTGCGGGCGTCGAAATGATGTACCAAACAATGTCAAACTCCGAATACCTGTAATGTCATTATCCAGCAGTGAGGCTATGAGTGATAAGATCCATGGCCAAGAGGGAAACAGCCCAGAACGCCAGTTAAGGTCCCTAATATATGCTAAGTGGTTAAGGAGGTAGAGTTACTGAGACAACCAGGAGGTTGGCTTAGAAGCAGCCATCCCTTGAAAGAGTGCGTAATAGCTCACTGGTCAAGTGACTCCGCGCCGAAAATACACCGGGACTAAAGCATATAACCGAAGCTGCGTCATATAGTTTACTATATGGGTAGGGGAGCGTACTGTAGTAAGACGAAGCTAGAGTGAAAACACTAGTGGATGAGGCAGTAGTGAGAATGTCGGCATAAGTAGCGAAAACATTGGTGAGAATCCAATGCACCGAAAACCTAAGGTTTCCCACGGCAGGCTCGTCCGCGTGGGGTTAGTCGGATCCTAAGCTCAGGCCAAACGGCGTAGGCGATGGACAATAGGTTGATATTCCTATACTATCTGATAATCGTTATCAGAAGCGGAGGGACGCAAGAGGATAAGCACGCAGTCGAATGGAAGAGACTGTATAAGCGTGTAGCTAGGTTTGACAGGAAAATCCGTCAAATCGTTAATGTGAGGCGTGATGTGGAGAGTCTACGGACTTGAAGGTGTTGACTCCAAATTGCCAAGAAAATCTTCGCTCTCGAGATTATTGGGTATCCGTACCGTAAACCGCCACAGGTAGGTTGGTAGAAAATACTAAGGTGCGCGAGACAACTCTCGCTAAGGAACTCGGCAAAATCACCTCGTAACTTCGGGAGAAGAGGTACCCTGGTAGCGTGAAGCGATTTACTCGTGAAGCGTGATAGGGTCGCAGTGAATAGGCCCAAGCGACTGTTTACCAAAAACACAGGTCTCTGCTAAGTCGATCAAGACGATGTATAGGGGCTGACGCCTGCCCGGTGTCGGAAGGTTACGCGGAAATGTTAGAAGCAATTCAAAGCATCGAAGCTAAGCCCCGATGAACGGCGGCCGTAACTATAACGGTCCTAAGGTAGCGAAATTCCTTGTCAGGTAAGTTCTGACCCGCACGAATGGCGTAACGATTTGGGCGCTGTCTCAACATGGGACCCGGCGAAATTGTAGTATACGTGAAGATGCGTATTACCCGCGACTGGACGGCAAGACCCCGTAGAGCTTTACTGTAGTCTGATATTGGATTTCGGTGATTTATGTACAGGATAGGTGGGAGACTTTGAAGCATAGGCGTCAGCTTATGTGGAGTCAACCTTGGGATACCACCCTTAAATTATTGAGGTTCTAACTTTGTGCCGTAATCCGGGCAGAGAACAGTGTCAGATGGGCAGTTTGACTGGGGCGGTCGCCTCCTAAAATGTAACGGAGGCGTCCAAAGGTTCCCTCAGGATGGTTGGAAATCATCCAAAGAGTATAAAGGCAGAAGGGAGCTTAACTGCGAGACAGACATGTCGAGCAGATACGAAAGTAGGGCTTAGTGATCCGGCGGTAGAGTATGGAATTGCCGTCGCTTAACGGATAAAAGTTACCTCGGGGATAACAGGCTTATCTCCCCCAAGAGTTCACATCGACGGGGAGGTTTGGCACCTCGATGTCGGCTCATCGCATCCTGGGGCTGTATTCGGTCCCAAGGGTTTGGCTGTTCGCCAATTAAAGCGGCACGCGAGCTGGGTTCAGAACGTCGTGAGACAGTTCGGTCCCTATCCATCGTGGGCGTAGGATATTTGAGAGGATCTGCTCCTAGTACGAGAGGACCAGAGTGGACGCACCTATGGTGCACCTGTTGTCGCGCCAGCGGCACAGCAGGGTAGCGATGTGCGGATGGGATAAACGCTGAAAGCATCTAAGCGTGAAACCCACCTCAAGATTAGATATCCCATATCATAAGATAGTAAGACCCCTTGAAGACTACAAGGTTGATAGGTCGGAGGTGTAAGCACGGTAACGTGTTCAGCTGACCGATACTAATAGGTCGAGGGCTTAATCAAGAAATTGATGAAGTCATTATACAAATAAGTTTAAAACGCATTTAAGGTTACTATGAAATCCAATCTCAAGTTTATGCAGTTGTGAATGTGCATTAGAAACATTCAACCATTTCGGTGGCGATAGCGAAAGGGGTCCACCTGTTCTCATACCGAACACAGAAGTTAAGCCTTTCTACGCAGATGGTACTTGGCTGGACACGGCCCGGGAGAGTAGGTCGCCGCCGGATTCCAAAGGAAAGCGGAGTAGAGATACTCCGCTTTCCGATATTCCTCAGTAGCTCAATGGCAGAGCACTCGGCTGTTAACCGAGTTGTTGTAGGTTCGAGCCCTACCTGGGGAGCCAACTAAGTCCTCATGCTTTGATACAAAGCATGGGGATTTCTTTTTGCATTTATAGGCTGATAAGCTGTCAAAATATAGACTGTAACTACCCAATATGGGATATAAGCGCAAGAAGCGGACTGCTCGGCGTCATTTTGTCAGATGGTGGTTTCTGTTCTCCGGCTCTTTTCAGCCCACACATAACCACTTTTCGGGATCGAAATCAGAGACTTATCAAGAAATGCACCCTGCTTTGGACGATAACAGGGTATCGTCCACAATGTGAGGTTTCGTCCAAAGTATCGTGGAATAGCGTAAAATGTACCCCTGAAAGTGGACACGGTAAAAGTTCAAATCCCTATTCGTGGACAAAGAAAAGTTCAAACCCCGAATAGAGGACTAAAGTGTACCCCCCAAAGCACGTGTCTCACTTCAAAAAAAGCGCAGCGCAGCAAGGCGATATAAGTAAGCAAGATAAAATCATCATTGTATTGTGCCTTTTTCTTTTCGTTCAAGGCGATCCTTTACTGTTTTTTTGCCGTAGATCTGCTATAATGAATCCAATAATAGGAGGCGAACGCAGGAATGGTGAAAAACATTATCAGAAATACAGCGATTGCCTTGCTGACTTTGGCCGCTGCCTGCGCGTTGAGCATGATCTTCCAGCGGCTGGATGTGACGGAGCATATTACGACGGCTTTTGTCTTTGCCGTCTTTATCATATCCCTTCTGACAGAAGGGTACCTTTACGGTATCCTGTCTGCTGTTATCGGCATGTTTGCCATCAATTTTGCTTTTACATATCCCTTCTTTTCATTTGACTTTATAACGCCCATCAATGTCATTTCGGCAGTGATTATGCTGGCGGTTGCCGTCATTACCGGGATGCTGACGACGAAAATCAAGACGTATGAAACGGCGAAGCTGGAAAGCGAACGGGAAAGGATGCGGGCGAATCTGCTGCGCGCTGTTTCTCACGACCTGCGCACGCCGCTGACCCTGATAAAGGGTTACGCCGAGACGGTGCGCGACCTGACCGGCAGTG
>OHPL01001341.1_pt1 | contig 12842 bp, 6 predicted proteins | sample 1577711 | NCBI WGS metagenome assembly OHPL01 (sample SAMEA3879538, study PRJEB24766) | human gut metagenome | biome: human-associated habitat; feature: feces | place: USA | collected 1985/1987
GGAACAATGAAGCCTCCGGGGCACATGCAGAAGGAGTGGACGCCGCGGTCCCGAATGGTGGTCGTCACGGAATAGCGCGCCGCCGGAAGCTGTTCCGGGCGTTTCCGGTCCGGGCGCAGATGGTACTGGCGGGCATCCACGAACGCCTGGGGATGTTCAATGCGCACGCCCACGGCAAAGGGCTTCTGTTCCAGGGCCAGCCCCTCCGCCAGCATCATGCGGTACACGTCCCGCGCGCTGTGCCCGGTAGCCAGCAGAACGGCGTCCGCCGCAAATTCCCGGCCATCCGCACAGACCGCGCCGCGTATGCGGCGGCCGTCCGCGGAACGGAGCAAATGCTCCACCCGCGCGTTGAAATGGATTTCCCCGCCCGCGCTCAGGATGGATTCCCGGATGGCTTTCACGACGTTGGGCAGCAGGTTGGAGCCGATGTGCGGATGGGCGTCCGTCAGGATTTCCCGCGGCGCGCCGTGGGCCACGAAAATTTCATAAACATCCCGCACGGGGCCGCGCTTGGTCGCGCGCGTAAACAGCTTGCCGTCCGAGAACGTTCCCGCGCCGCCTTCCCCAAAGCAGTAATTGGAATCCTCCATCACGGTGCCCTGCCGCAGGATGGGGGCCAGGTCAAACCGGCGGGAGGAGACGGCCTTCCCCCGTTCCAGAACTACGGGCTTCATCCCCAGCTCCAGGCAGCGGAGCGCGGCGAACATTCCGGCAGGTCCGAATCCCACAATCAGCGCCACCGGGGCGCCGGGCCTGACGGGAGGATAGTCCCGGGAAAGAGGTTCTTCCGGAGGCAGCGGGCCGTCCACCCCCGCCAGCAGACGAAGCTGGAACAAAATGTTTTTCTGCCGGGAGTCAATGGATTCCTTCACCAGCCGCAATTCCCTGATGCGGGAGGGGGAAATGCCCAGCTTTTCCGCCACGGCGGCGCGGCGCGCGCGGTCGTCGCCGGCCTTCTCCATCGGCAGAATCACATCCACCGTTACGCCTTCCCCTCCGTTCATGGGGCCTCCTTCCTCGGCCCAGGCTGCTGCTGCGTGATGCAGTGGATGGCTCCGCCTTCCAGCACCAGCTTGCGGGCGTCCACGCCGACTACCTGTTTTCCGCTGAAGCATTCCCGCAGAATGCCCAGGGCGCGGTCGTCATTCCGGGGCTGGTTGAACACGGGAACGATGACGGCTTCATTCACGATGAGGAAATTGGCGTAACTGGCCGGGAGCTGGTCCAGCCGCCAGTCCTCCGCATGGAGGGGGTCCGGCATCGGGAGGGGAATCACCTCCACGCCGGAACCGTCCACGCCCCTCAAATCCTGCAGGCGTTCATTATTTTCCGCCAGGGCGCGGTAATGGGGGGAGGATGAGTCCGTCTCCACGATGGAGACCACGGCATCCCGGCACACAAAGCGCACCATGTCGTCAATGTGCCCGTCCGTATCATCCCCCTCAATGCCGGAACCGAGCCAGAAAATGGACCTGGCGCCCAGCATGCGCCGCAATTCCTCCTCAATCATGGCACGGCTCCATTCCGGGTTGCGGTTGGGATTCAGCAGCACGGATTCCGTCGTCACCAGCAGGCCGTCCCCGTTGCCTTCAATCGCGCCCCCTTCCAGAACCATGGAGGAGCTGCGCACGGGAAGCCCCAGGGAAGCGCCGATCAGGGAGGGAATGCCGTTGTCCAGGTCCCACGGAGCAAATTTGCCGCCCCAGGCGTTAAATTGCCAGTCCGCCAGCATCAGGGAGCCGTCCTCCATGTCCTGCACGAAGACGGGGCCGTGGTCCCGGCACCAGACATCGTTGGCCGGATGGTTGAACAGGCGGTACTGGTCCTCCCGCACCCCGGCGGCCTGCATCGCCTGCCTGATGCCCGGATGAAGGGGTTCCGCGGCATTCACGCACACGCGGGCATGCGGGGCAATGGCGGCGGCTACGCGCCCGTAGGTCTGCTGCAATTCATCCAGGCCGCCCTGCCACAAATCCCTGCGGTGGGGCCAGGAGAGCCAGACGGCGTCCTGCGGTTCCCATTCAGCGGGCCAGCGTACATCGGGTTCCTTGCTCATGGCGGTACGGGGGGTCAACTGGGCTGCTCCTGGAATTCGTAAGGCTCTTCAAAGGCCTTGCGGAAACTCATGAACCCCTTGAAATCGTCCAGGGAATCCTCCGGCTGCTTGGAAAACACATCCTCCTCAATCAGCAGGAAAACCATCTCTCCCACATTTTTCCCGTTTCTCAGCCCCCATTCCTTTAATACGGTGGAGGCCATGGGGCCGAACTGGGCGAGGGCGTAATCCCGGAAGCCTTCCAGCAATTCCTGCCCGCTGACATGCCGCTGGGAGCCGTTTTCCTGCTCTTCAATGCGCTGCATGGTGAAATCCAGCGCATCTTTCAGAAAGGAATACGCCCGTTCCGCAAAACGGGGATCCTTCCGCACAATGCGGCTCACGGCATCTTCAAACGTAGGGGTGGTCATAACGGCTCACCCCTACCCTATACGGGCCCCTGTGAAAATCAAGATTTTTGGGAGCGCGCAAACTTCACGGCTTTCCTTCCTTTTTCCCGCATTCCGGCCCTTCATAAGTTCCCATGAACAGCACGGCCCGGTCCTCCGGGCTGTAAATGAGCCACAGGAAAGGACGGTTGAATTCGATCTCCGGCCCCCTGCCGCGGGGAGGAGCGCCGGCAAATGGATCCATCTCCCCGGCAGTGGAAGCGGACGCATCCAGCCCTTCCTCCCGCACTCTGACCGCGCATTTCTGGTACACGCCATGGATTTTCAACGGCTCCGGCGCGCAGCTCCCCATCCGTGAAAAATCGGCGCGGCCGGTAAACGCGTCCTTCATTCCCAGCGCCTCCAGGGCCTTTTTCAGGGAAAGCGTGGGGGAAGACTGGGAGAAACGCGGCAGCCGCAGATGGTATCTGGAATATTGCTCCAGGGGCTTTCCGCCGGGCTTCCGCGTTTCCTCCGCGGCATCCCGGGCGGACAGGGAGGACAGGATGCCGTTCCATTCCTCTCCGGTCATCCCGTCAATGAATTGCTTCATCTTCCTCCCCTCCGGAGGAAGAACGGCCATGAAAACGGGCGCGCCCTTCCCTCCCGTAAAGAACAGGCTTGCCCCCCGCACGCCGTCCTTTTCATAATACATTCCTCCCTGCCGGGGCCATGACCTCCCCTCCGTGAATACCTGCTGCTTCATCATGGGCACCTGGCAGGCAGAGCCGTCCTCCCGGACAAAGGTCCGCGGCGCGGTGTCCCGCCCTTCAAATTTACTGTCCCAGAACGCCCTCAAATACATGGCGTTCACCAGCACAAGCACCGTCCGGTCACTCATCCGCTGCGGATTCAGAAGATTCCTGATGCGGTTTCCCGTATTCGTTGCCGCCCAGGCGTTCACCTGCCGCACGGCTTCCGCCATGTTTTCCCGGAAGGGCGCCTGAGCCACGGCATCCGGCCCCACGGCCTTTTTATAGGCGTCTTTCAACTCCACGGACCGGTCTGCAAAAATGCGGTTGGCGGAATAACAGCGCAGCGAGCGCGAAAAATCACCAGACAGAAAAGTCCAGTCCCTCCTGATTTTTCCGTCTCCGGGCAATACGGCCGCCATCTGCTTCTCCGTTTCCCCCGCCGCTCCCGGAAGCATGTAACGGAGAACTTCATACAGGGAAAAAGGGGAAATCATGACACTGCCGCCGCTTTTCTCCATGCATGCCCGGAACAGGCGCAGCTCCGGAGGAGCGGAAACACCGGGAGACGGAGCAGGCGGAATATCCGCCCATGACACGGAGCCCAGAAGAAACACATATGCCAAAGTCCTGAATATCATACTTCTACCTTATCAGATAGATACATCGTGGCAAGTTTTACGGACTGATGCCGCCAAAAAGCTCCATAAGCAGGAAGGAAACCTTGCCAGCCTCTGGTCCGTTTGTTATGAATGGAATGCTTTATGTTTCGTCCCTCCATCATGCTTCTGGCAACCATGCTGTGCGTTTCCTGCGTATCGCACCGGCCTATCCAGGACAGCAGTTCTCCGCCCATTGACGCGGCCAACCCGCTGGACGGCACCCCCGTGGCCCTGGCGTGGAGCTCCGGAACGCAATTGATGATGGGGGTGGACACGGGAGCGGTCCAGACGTCCCTGCTTTTCTCCCCCGCGGTGGAATCCATCGGCGCCCGCCTGCGCGGCAGGGGCGCCATGCGCACGGCCAATGTGCCCGTTTCCCTGAAGGATGACGGAGAACCCATTTCCCGGAAGCAGGACGTGGTGATGGTGGACCAGGCGCCGTATGACGGACTGCTGGGCTGGGAGTGCATCCGGAAGTACGTGTGGAATCAACTATCCCAAACGCTCCCACCGCTTTTTCAACAAACTGCCCTCCAAAATACGGAGCTGGCACAAGCTTTCCCTGATACCCGGTTCCGACTACCCGCAGATTGCGGACAAGCACGGCCGGCGCATCATTCTGGATACGGGCGCGCCCCATGCCGTCTACATCTCCAAGAAACGCTGGAACGCCATCAAGCAGGCCTATCCGGACGCGTTCGTCAGCGTTTATTCCGGCTACAGCCCCGCCGCGGGCGGCTTTTACGCCCATGAATGCATGCACGTGAGCTCCTTCCAGCTCGGCCCCCTGGAATTGAAGAACATCCTGCTCTGCGAAAGCTTCGCCAATCCGGAAGTGATGGGCATTCCCGACGACATCGACATCATCCTGGGCTACGGCGCGCTGGCCGCGCGCCAGTTCTGGCTGGACGGCCCGGGGAACGCCCTTTATTTCAGCTCCACCAGCCACCGGATGCCCGCGCCCTCCTCCTTCAACCTGATGGGGGGCACCTTCATCCAGGACCGCAACGGGAACGGCCCCATGAAGGCTTACGTGGCCGAATGGTCGCCCGCGTGGGACGCCGGCCTCAGAACGGGGGACGTGCTCGTTTCCATCAATGGGAGAAAGAATCCGTATCCGGACCTCGTAGAATATGTCACCACCCAGCGGGGGGCACAGGCAAGCGTTGTGGTCCAGCGCAGGAACAGACTGGTGCGCATTCACTGGGAAGTTCCGGCCGCGCCCCCTGCCGGGGATTATTACCCCACGCCCCAGGCCATTACGGAGCAGGAGTTTGAAAACCACGTCAAGCAGCAGGAGGAAAAGGAACAGCCCCAGGATGCCGCGGGAGACCAGCAGCCCGCGCCCGCCGCGACGGAAACTCCAGAGGAGGCCGCCCTCGCGCCTGACGGGAAAACGGACAAGACCCCCGCGGCCTGAGCCAGCCCCTATCCAGCCATCTCTCTACCACCGGCATGAACGACGCACAGCAACAGGATTCACAGGAAGCCGCCGGCGACTGCCGCATTCCCTCACCCTTCCAGAAAAAGACCTGCTGGTACGCCCTGACGGGCGTCGCCATCCTGGTGATGCTGTGCATCGCGGCCTTCGTCATCTTTGAAGTGGTGAAACTCTTGGGCTTTCTGGAACCGGTGCTCCTGCCCATCCTGATTGCCGCCGTGGTGGCCTACCTGCTGGAACCCATCGTCTCCTGGCTGGTGCACTTCAGATTCTCCCGCCCCTGGGCCGTGGTCACGGTCATGTTCGCGGCTCTGGCCGTCCTGGTGGGCTTCGGCGCCACTATCCTCCCTCCCCTGATCCGGCAGACGGATGAGCTGATCGACAACCGGATGGAGCTCTGGGACAAGACCTCCGAGCTGATTGACTCCACCATTGAAATTCCCTTCATCTCCCGCACCATTGACAGCGTTTACAGCACCAGCCTGCGGGAACTGAATACCGGCCATTATACGGACGCGGAGGTCCACGACCTGAGAAACGCCCGGACCGCCCGGGAAAAACTGGGGGCGTACATGACCATCAATTCCTCCTTTTACCAGGACAAGCTGATGAGCTGGCTCACTTCCGGCGGAAGGGCCCTTTACAGCACCATAGGCATCATGGTGAGCATCCTGATCACGCCCATTTTCGCCTTTTATTTTCTGCTGGAAGCGGATAAGATCAGGGAGAAATGGCCCAGCATCCTGCCGCTGAAGGCCTCCAAATTCAGAAAGGACGTGGTGGACACCATGGAGGAAATCAACGGATACCTGATTTCCTTCTTCCGCGGCCAGATGCTGGTGAGCATCATTGAAGGCATCCTGATCGCCATCTGCCTGAAACTGCTCGGCCTGCCGTACGCCGTCACCATCGGCGCGGCGGTCTGCGTGCTGGGCATCGTGCCCTACCTGGGCATCATCACCGCCTTCATTCCCGCGGTCCTGCTGGCCTGGTTTACGTGGGGAGACTTCCAGCACGTGCTGATCGTTTCCGGCATCTTCCTGGCCGTCAACCAGTTTGACGGATGGGTCATCCAGCCGAAAATCGTGGGGGATTCCGTGGAGCTTCATCCGCTCACGGTCATGTTCTCCGTGCTGATCTGGACGCTTATCCTGGGCGGCCTGATCGGCGCGCTGCTGGCCGTCCCGCTGACGGCCGCCATCAAGGTTCTCTACAAGCGTTACATCTGGCAGAATGCCAGCATGCGCCCCATGACGGAGCCCCTGCCGCCGCCGGAGGAGCCTCATTAAAAGCGCCAGTCAAGACCGCGCGGCCCTTCCCCCGGCAGAATCCCGGCATTTTTCCAACCATCTTTTGATCAACCGCAACACCACACACCTGACAACATGAACAAACCCGCATTACACCTGATGCTTGCCCTGGCGGCGGCAGCGGCCTGCCCGGCCGCCACCACGCCCCAGGTCAAGCCGCCCAAAGCCATCGTCATGATTTACGCTGACGACCTCGGCTATGGAGACGTAGGCTGTTATGGAGCCAAGGGGATTCCCACCCCTTCCATTGACAAGCTTGCCAAGCAGGGCGTCCGCTTTACGGACGCCTATTCCACCACCTCCGTCTGCACTCCCTCCCGCTATGCCCTGTTCACCGGGGAATATCCCTGGCGCAAGGAAGGCACGGGCATTCTGCCGGGGGACGCCGCCCTGATTATTGACACCAAGAAGCCCACGCTGCCCAAGATGCTCCAATCCCACGGCTATAAAACCTACATGGTGGGCAAGTGGCACCTGGGCCTGGGGGAAAAGGGAAAGAAGATTGACTGGAACAAGCACATCGCCCCCAGCCCTAACGAAATCGGCTTTGATGAAAGCTTCATCTTCGCCGCCACGGGCGACCGCGTTCCCTGCGTGATTCTGGAAAACGGCAACGTCCGCAACCTGGACCCGAACGACCCCATTGAAGTGTCCTACCAGCACAACTTCCCCGGTCTTCCGAACGGGAAGGACAACAAGGACCAGCTCAAACTCATGTGGAGCCACGGGCACAACCAAGCCATCATCAACGGCATCGGCCGCATCGGCTTCATGAAGGGCGGCAAGAGCGCCCTGTGGAAGGATGAGGAAAACGCGGATGTGATCACGAACAAGGCCATTGAATACATCCAGAAGAGCGCCAAGGCCAAGGAACCGTTCTTCCTGATGTTCGCCACGCATGACATCCACGTGCCGCGCTGCCCGGAAAAACGCTTTGTGGGCAAGAGCCAGCATGGCGTGCGGGGGGACGTTACCGTGGAACTGGACGACTGCGTCCGCCGCATCACGGAAGCCCTACAAAAAGCCGGACTGGAAAAGGACACCCTGGTGATCTTCTCCAGCGACAACGGCCCCGTGCTGGACGACGGCTACAAGGATTTTGCCGTCCGGGACAACGCCACCCACTCCCCGGCAGGCCCCTTCCGCGCCGGCAAATACAGCATTCTGGAAGGTGGCTCCCGCATTCCGTTCATCGTCAAATGGCCCGGAGTAGTCAAACCCGGAGTGACGAGCAAGGCCCTGTTCAACCAAATGGACCTGGCCGCCTCCCTGGAACAGCTTCTGGAACCCGGTAAGGCCAATTCCTTCCGCGACTCTGAAAACGTGATCCCCGCCCTCCTGGGCAAATCCGCCAAGGGACGCGACTACCACGTCATCAACAGCACCGGCAAGGCTCTGGCTATCCGCCACGGCAAGTGGAAGTTCATTCCCGCCGGCGTAGCCATCCGCGACGGGATCAACGGACTGGGAGCGAAAATGACCAAGTCCCCGGAAGGCGGCAGCCTGTTCGACCTGGAAAAGGACCCGAAGGAACTCAACAACGTAGCAGCCCAGCATCCGGACATCTGCGAGCAGATGAAAGCCAAGCTCCAGGAAATCCGCCAAAGGCCGGAAACCAAGGCCGACAGGGCGGACCTCCTTCCGCTGGACGACTAACACCCATTCAGCCTGAATCATGAGAGAATCCGCCACATGCTCCCTGTGCGGGCACGGGTATACCTACCCGGCCGGGCTGGATGAAAAAGCCGGCATGCACTGCACGGCGTGCGGCGTACTGATTCACGTTAAAACGGGGCTTCCCTTTGGGGAAGCCCCCTCTTCCCCCTCCGGGCAGAAACCGGAAAACGCCGTAAAAACACCGGCATCCCTGCCCCCCGTCAAGAAAAAGCAGCCGGCTTCTTCCGGACGGGACGCGGATGGGCGCGACCTCAGGGAAACAAGCCGCTCCCGGCTCACTGCCGCTGGCTCCCCGCCGTGTCCTGGTTGGCATGGGGCCTGGCCCTGATTGCACTGGTCATGGCTTTCATCTTCCCCTCTTACGGGAACGACTCCACGGACCCGCTATATATGCTCCAGCGCCTGCCCTCCATGGTCTTCGGCTGCACGGCGGCCATTCTGTTCATTCAGGGGCTTGCGGCCATGCGTCGCTAGCAGAAGCCGGGCTTCCGCAGTTCCCTGGGAAACAATCCGGAACAGGCACCGGCTCAAAGCCGGCCAAACGGCCCGGCCGCCTTCCCGCAAATCCGGGATTTTAAGCTTGCCTGTCAAATTCGCAGGTTCTAAGTTACTCCCCGGTAATTTATGGAACGGGAGGCAGAGGCGCAGGACAACAGGTGGAGAACCAGGCTGGACGCCGTCCTGATGCACAGGATATGGGGTTCCCTTATCTTCCTGTGCATCGTTTACATCATTTTCTTCCTGAGCTTCGCCATCGGCGACCCTCTGGTCAGGCTCATCCAGACAGGCACGCAGATGTTCAGCATCTGGGCCTGCCGCATGCTGGAACCGTGGCCCCGCCTGCAATCCCTGCTGGGGGAAGGCGTGGTGGGCGGCGTAGGCGGCGTGCTGGCCTTTCTTCCCAACGTGGTGCTGCTCTTCGGAGCCATCACCCTGCTGGAAAACAGCGGATATATGATGCGGGTCTCCCGCCTCATGAGCCGCATCATGAAAATCATGGGCCTGAACGGCAGCAGCTTTGCCCCCCTCCTGCTGGGCTTCGGCTGCTCGGTTCCCGCCATCCTGTCCACCCGGAGGATTGAAGCGCGCAACGACCGCCTGGTCACCATCGCCGTCCTGCCCATGATGAGCTGCGCGGGTCGCCTGCCGATTTACATGATGTTCGTCTCCGCCCTGTTTCCCTCCCGCCTGCAGGCCACCGTATTGTTCGGGATTTACGCCAGCGGCGTCCTTCTGGCCCTGTGCTGCGCCCGGCTCCTGAAAAACACGCTCTTCAAGACCGCCCAGAGGGACTCTCTCCACCACATGAAGCGCCTGCGCCTCCCCTCCCTGCGGAAGGTGGGCGCCCTGATGTGGTCGCGGGCCTTCATGTACGTCCGGAAGGCGGGAACCTTCATTCTGGGGGCCTCCATCATCCTGTGGTTCCTGAACACCTACCCCAGGCCGGAGGAAGGAACCGCGCCGAATGCGGCAGCGGCCATGGAACATTCCTACGCCGGACAAATAGGCCACTGGATGGAACCCGTCACGCAAGTGGCCGGATTTGACTGGAAGATCAATTCCGCTCTTCTGGGCGCTTTTGCGGCCAAGGAAATCTTCGTCACCCAGATGGGCATTCTCTATGCGGTGCAGGACGGGGACTCCGGCCCGGCAGCCCAGCAGACCCTGAACGCCCGCCTTAAAGCCAGCTACACCCCCCTCCAGGGCATCAGCATCATGATGTTCTGCCTGATCGCCCTCCCCTGCATCGGCACCGTCACCGTCGCCAAACGGGAAGCTGGCACCTGGTGGTTTGCTCTGGCGCAATTCGGTGGATTGACCCTGCTGGGGTTTCTGACAGCTACGCTGGTGTACCAGACAGGACTGTTCCTGTAAGAGCCGGATGCGGAAAAAACGGCGGCAGGAAATATTTCCGGCAGGCCGGAATGGCGGGGAAATGCCATACGCCCCTGGAAAGTCCGTCCCTTCCCGGCAACGCTACTGGCCCCCCTCCTGGGAGCGAAGGCCATCCGGCCTTCGGATTCGCTCTGGCTCCACAGTCAACGGAAGAGAGCTTTCCTTCTTCCGTTTTTTGCCACCGCTGGCAAGAAGCAAGAGCCACTTGTTCCCAGGGAGGAGCCCATCGTGTACCGGGAACAAGGAAACCTCGTTTCCGGCAGCGAAGGGAATTCCCTTACATACAAAAACCGGAGGGATTGTCCTCCCTCCGGTTCCGAATACGGCCGATGAAGCCGTTTAAATCGTCTTGATGACGGAAGATTCGTCGTCCTCCCTGTCATCGGAGGAAGCGGCCTTCCTGGTGGGCACAGGCGTCTTCCTGACCTTTTCCAGGGCCTTGTCCACCGCCGTAATTACCTTGTCTTCCCCGGTTTTCTGGCTGGCCAGCTCATTATAGATTTTTTCCTTGGCTTCATAATCAGCCTTGGCGGCGGCATCGTTCGGGTTGGCCTTGAATTTGTCCTCTGCCTTGAACAGGGCTTCCTCTGCGGCCTGGAACTTGGGTTCCACCACATTCCTGTGGTCTTCCGCCGTCTGCTTGATGCGGCCCAGCAGGCGGATCACATAGGGGCGGTTGCTGAGCCTCTTGAAGGCGGAAACCAGGAACTGGCGGCGTTCGCTCGTCTTGGCGTCCGCTATCAAGGGCTCGAACAGCTTGAGCGTGGCGTTGTCATCCCGGTCACGGTCCACGGAGAGCACGCGGAGAATGGAATCATGGGCCTGGGAACGCACGCGTTCATGCAGGGATTCATCCTTCCACGCCTTGAACAGGTACGGAACGGCGTCATCCGTGTTCCAGTCCCCCCAGGCGGTGATGATGGCGAGCGCCTTCTTGGGGTCTTCCTTGTAGCTCTTTTCCATCATGTCCAGCACCTTGGGATCGCCGGTGCGGGCCAGCAGCTTGTAGAGGACCTTGACGTTTTCCTCCGGCATGTTCTTCTGGTACTGGAGCAGCTTGGAAGAGAGTGCCATGCGCTTGGCCGGGGGGGCTTCGTCAATCAGGTAGCGGGCCGTGCGGAAGGCGGAGGAAACCAGATCCTGGGAAGCATCCTTCTGCTGGAGAATCTTCATGACGTCGTCCAGGTCGTCCAGCTTCATGGCAAAGCGCATGTACTTGAGCACCACGGCCTGCTTGTCCTGAATTTTCTTGTTCTTGCTATCACTGATGGAGGCGTACAGGTCTTTCAGCATGTCGCGCATGGCGGGGCTGGAAGATTTGGCCAGCAGCGTCACCATCATGGAGTATTTCTCCTTGCTGTACCTGCCGACGTTTTTCTTCATGTCTTCCACCACCTGGCGAGCGATGTTGTCATCCATCTGGGCCATGATGGAAACCAGGTGGGCGGCGCCGGGCCAGTTTTCCCGGTTTCCCTTGGCTCCCCTCACATTGGCTAGGAGCAGGGCGGCGTCCTCCGCATTGGGCACCACCTTCACGTCCGGAACACGGCTGAGATTTTTGGAATCAAACAGGCGGCTGCGGCCCAGTTTGCCGCCTTCCACCACCAGTGCATTCAGGCGCGCGTTTTCCCCTTCCACCTGGTCTTTCTTGCTGTTGGTATGCCAAGCATAAATTCCTACCCCGGCAGCGGCAAGCACCAGGGCGCATACCCCGTAAATGACGCCCCTCAGCAGGGATTTGGATTTATCCACGGAGGCGACCATTTCCCGGGTGGTTTCCGTGCCGGCAGGCGGCTGGATGCCGCCCGTGCCCGCAAGAGGAACGCTGGCGGTGGGAGAAACGGATGCGGCAGCCACGGGCTGGGAAGCCGCGGCAGACGCCACGGAAGGAACGGGCGCGGTCCCCACAGGGGATTTCAGCACCTTCAACCGGGGCACGGCGCTTTCCGCCGGGGCGGCGGCAGGGGCTTCCTCCGCCGGGGCAGGAGCCGGGGAAGTCTTTAAAACTTTCAATTTGGGAATGGAGCCTGTGGAAGCCGCGGCAGACGCCGGAGCAGCCGGTTCAGACGCCTGAACGGCAGCGGGAGCCACGCCGGCGGCCTGCGCCAGGGCAGCGGCCTGCGCGTCCGCCAGGGCTTTCTGGGCCTCCGCCACCTTGGCAAGGGCATCCTGAATCTGGGCATCCACCGCCGGACCGGGCAATGGTTGGGAAGCGGCTTCCTTTTCCTCCTGTTCCGCAGCAAGACGGGCCCTTTCCTCTTCCGCCGCCACACGGGCCGCTTCCTTCTCCGCGGCAATGCGAGCGGCTTCCGCGGCCTCCTGCTCCGCCCTGATTCTGGCGGCTTCCTCCTCGGCGGCTATTCTGGCCGCCTCTTTTTCCGCAGCGATGCGGGCGGCCTCCTGCTCGGCTGCCGCCTTTTCCGCCGCAATCCTGTCCGCCTCCGCCTGTTCTGCGGCACGGCGCGCGGCTTCCTCCTGTTCCTGGGCCAGCTTGGCCTGCAATTCAGGAGTGAGGAAACGCGGTTTGGCAACTTCCACGCCTTCCGCGGCGGGGGAAGCAAACTTTACTTTGGGCGCTGCCGCAGGGGCTGCCGTTACCAGGCGGCGGCGTAATTTGGGAGCCTCTGGAGAAGACGGGGTTTCTGGCTGGTCGGTCATGATGATAAAATGGCTGGAA
>OHPL01001344.1_pt1 | contig 12807 bp, 8 predicted proteins | sample 1577711 | NCBI WGS metagenome assembly OHPL01 (sample SAMEA3879538, study PRJEB24766) | human gut metagenome | biome: human-associated habitat; feature: feces | place: USA | collected 1985/1987
GTTGTCACAGCATCCGTTTTCGGAGCAGCTGCGGCGTGCGTTGGTATTGGGGCGGGTCGTTCCTCCCGTGTGTCTGGCTGCGGCCACACAGCGGCACACAGGGCCAGCCAGGCGGCGAATGTTGTGGCAGTGATGATTTGTTTCTTCATTTTGCTTCTTCCTTTCCAGGCATGGAAAGAGCGCCCGATTTCTTCGCCATACAGCGAGAGACTGAGCGCTCTTTTTCGTATTGATTCAGTTCCATGGAGAGCTGCCACGCCAGTTCAAATCCAGAGATAAAGCTGTCAATAGATGTATCCTCCACGATGCGGTCCTTGGCATCAATGATCTGCAGCACCAGCCGCCGTTCCGGCTTTTTCAGTGCTTCGATGAGTGCCTGATGGCATTCCTCGCTTTCCTGCTTCTGTGCCGGGAGTTCTGGCGGAGTATAGAAGCAATCGTACAGGTCTTTGCGTAGTTTGTTCATGTGTTGCACCTCCTGGTAGCAACACACATTACCACAGAAGAAGAGAAATAGCTACTAATAATTTCAAATCTCCCGTTAAAATAGAATTGTTTAGTTTTGCAATAACTTTCTCTTTTGTTCACCGAACACCTCGCAAAAAGTCGAGACTTGTTGAAAAATCAGAGATTTTATGATATTATAATTACATATATCTGCTACGGGGTGAAACCATGAAAGTAACTTATAAAAAATTATGGGTTCTTTGTGCTGAACGGGAGATAAGCAAAGCTGAATTGCGCAAGCGTGCAGGACTTTCTTCTGCTACATTTACTAAGCTCCGAAAAAATCAAGAAGTGAATCTATCTGTCCTCCTTAAAATTGCCACTGTTATGGATTGCAACGCGGGAGAAATGATGGATTTTATCAAAGATGACACTCCTGTGGAGAGTACAGAACCATAAAGGGAGTACGGGTGACTAAATATGCCGTTAACGCATGTATGTGTATGGGATTCTAAAATTGGATATCGTCGTGTCACGGTCGAAGAAGCATGCGAAATGTATCCTTATGGTGCGTCAGCAAGAAGCGGTCATTTTGTGTGCGAATTATGCGCACAAAATGTTTTACTCACTGCACCTGGCCTGAATGTTCAACACTTTCGTCACGATCCCGCATCACCAAACAAAGAATGTGACGAGCGCCAAGCGTATTTCGATCCAACCTATGGTAGATCCATGCGAGGGCTAAATAGTCATGAAATGCCCTTGCGTCTTTTCATAACTGGAACGAGCTTCTCTTTGCAATTAGGGTTCTTTTACCCACCAGACAATAAGGCTCGTTGTGACAAAATCAAGATTGCAGGCGACTCTCATCAGGTTTATGAATACTCCTTTGAACGTATTGAGCGGATTGGAACAACATACTTAAGCGTCGGCTCTATTCCGAGCCAGATTTACGGGGTCGAGTATGTAAATGCTAACACAGAGCTAAAACGCTTCTGGTCTAACAAAATAACAGGAATTAATACGACAGGATCTTTCTTTGATGGCCGGACTGGGCAGATTCTCCAATCCGGAGGAAAAGCTTATTCCGGGAATTCCTATTATTTATTACAACGATGTCCACTGTATTCCTACCATACAGATATTGAGGCAACAGAAGTAGCAAGAAATCAAGCGAGTACTTTCACTACTTGGTATCTGTACAAGATTCGTATCAAGAAGTTTTCAGTTTATTCTGCGAAGTTTTTCCTAAAATACGCAATTTTCCTGACCGAAAAACCGACGAAATTCTATCCTATATGGCCGGCATACATCAATGATCCGTATTTTATATACCACAACTCACCTGAGTTCTACTTCTATTTATGTGGTGATGATGCCGAGCTGAAATCATATCCCGCAACAGCGAATGTGCTGGGTATTCAGGATGGAAAACTGTATAAGCTCTACACTCGAGAAAGAGAACAGTTAATTTCACTCGGAAAATCGGGGGCGCTGGGCTTCTCGTATTTGATTAAGCAGCCCTTAAGCAAGAGAGCTCCTCTGCCCTCGGTAACAATTTACGATCATGCTGGAAATCTGCTGACCGAGGAAACATATTCAAAAATTCCAAAATCAAAATTGATATCTGTTTCGTGTCAATATGACGGAAAAGCTGTAGTTCGAAGAAAAGGTAAAATAGATCGTACGTATAAGCTTTCCGCAGAGCAGAATTTGGAAATAGATGGGCTTGCATTTGATACGGAAATACAGTTTTATCAGGGGTGCGACTGCGTCCGAACTCTTTGCTTTGAAAAAGAAAAAGACACCTATGATGTTTTGGCTTTGGATGATGAACTTATTAAAAAACTCACAGCTTGTTCGGGTCCCATGATTTCGGTGGCGCATTCTGTTGGTGCCCTTGCAGGAAAATTTGCATCATATCCCCAAACAAAACAATGGCTTCAAACAACTATACGCCAGGGAGTAATGCCACGTTCTGCATACAGGATACTGATTAATTATGATCCATCAAGTCCCATTCATGGAGGGAAAATATGCAACTGATAATAATCAAAGGTGATATAACCACTATCGAGTGCGATGCTATCATAAGTTCTACGAATTCTGAACTTGTCCCTTCGGGTGATATTGATACCGCCGTTCATAGCGTGGCTGGTCCAGCTTTAACAAAAGCATGTGCTAAAATTTCTCATTGTGAGGTTGGATCATGCGTTGCCACGGACGGATACAATTTGCCATGCAAGTATGTAATACATACTGTTGCTCCGTATGCATATGAAGACTCGTCAGCTCATTTGCTTGCTCAATGCTATAAAAATTCAATTAAGAGAGCTGTGCATAAAGGATGTACCTCTATCGCATTTCCTCTGATTGGCTCCGGAAACAAAGGCTTCTCTACAAAAAAAGCGTTGGACGTTGCCTTAAACCGATTGGAAGTATGTATGCGTAGCGAGAGTGGTGATTTCACAATTTATCTTGTGTTATTTGATGATGAGACAAAATCTTTAGCAATGCTCCGCGCAAAAGAACTTATTGACGAAAAATACCTGGCTTTTGGCGACGATGGACAGGTCGATGAGGTGCTACCAGTGGATAAACGTTGGATTTCTTTATGTAAGGTCAATCGTCCCGACAAAAATAAAGATATTTGGATGCAGAGATTGGCAGACTCCGTCGGTGGAACACTGGTTGCTCCGGCTTTTGATGAAGCTAAAGAGAAAATATTCGACAACCGCCCTCTGATTTTTTGCGATGATGGCCCCAACGATCCTGATAACATTGGTTTCTGGGAATGGACGGAACGCCAAACCGAAACTGGTCGTTGGCTATCAGACGCAACCTACATCGAACAACCTACACCTATAGAGATTATTATTCTTGATAAACTTTCGAGTATAGGAGAGGTCGTTGAAGCACTAAAAACCGGACTTCATATTCCGGCTTACGTGCGGTGCAGCGTTCTATTTGCTGTAAAAAAAGATACCGATATTGAAGGCGTTTTATGTGATTTAAGCAATTTCAACACTCGCCCTGGTAATGATGTATTCATAACAATAAAAAATAACATCTACACACTGCCGTACTATGAATTGAGTGAGCACGACATTTTCACATGGAAATACCGAAAAATATACAAACACATCTCACTCAATGAACCCCAAAAGCGAATCCCAGTCTATGCACTTGCGGAAACAATCAAGCAAATGTTGTTGCAACGTATGAGTTGGCCAGTTTTCAAGGCGCAAGGCATCAGCAAAAGCGACTGGCAAAAATTCAAGCAATTCTTGAGTGAAATTCCCAAAGACTCCATTCTTGAAAAGTTATCTGAGATGTACGACATGTCACCTCAAGAAGCACAGGCCTGTGTGGAGTCTTTCCTGCAAACGGTTGAAAATTATGTACATGCTGAAGATGTGGATTCTACGCTAATTGTTCAAATGCTCGACAATCACAAAGGGCTAAAACAAACATGTGATGAATTTGCATACAAAAAATGGTGTGGGGAGCACAAAGTAGAAACAGAAAAAGCAAAAGAAGAAGTTGTAGCAATTCGCGCTAAAGCAGAGCAAGAAGCAGTTGCTGCAAAACAGCGCCTCTTGGATATCGAAAAATCCATATCTTCTGCCGAAGCGAAGCGGAACAACATACTTTCAGAAATCACAACGGCACAAAGCAGACTTGACCAACTACATACAGAGATAGAGCAATATGAAGCCCTTGGGAAAGACGCCTTGGCAGCGGTTCGCCAGAAGATTTCTGATGCGCAAAAAGATATGGCGGGATTCATCGCTGATCTTTCTGTAATTTTACCGCAATCCAATTCACCAGCTACACCTGGAAAACGAGTTACCAACTGGCAGTATTCTGGCGCTACGGATTGGTTGTATTCTGAGGATGATATCGATTTGGCAGATAATTGGGAAGATGAACTCTATACTATTTCTCATAATTTGGTTCATAGTGCAAAGGTTGAAAACGAACTGTGTTCTATGCTGGCCGCATTTATATATGCCGCGCATATCAATAATGTTCCTTTGCTAATTGCAGGGCCTGGAGGACATGATATGGCCGATGCATTGTCTGCCTCAATTTACACAAGTGGCGCAGGACAATTAACTTTGTGTAATGAATGTGACTATGACGTTGCAGATGAAGTTGCGAAATACGATGAACCGATTGTGTCTGTGCAAAATATGTTTGGCAAGGGGTGGGCAGATGTTCTTCCTCAAGCATTTAGCACCCTTGGAAAACACATAATTTGGACCCATCCCTATGTTGAAGACCTCGCAATTGAGCCAAAAGGGTTGTATAACTATATGCTCCCGGTTCTGAGCGAATGCTTTGTTGGAATTGGTGCTTTTCCTGCAACCATTCCTACTCCAGGGAAACGCGCTGACGGCTTCAAGGGCTATTCCCACAAAAAGAAACAGCCACTTCGCATAGCCGCATTCAAGCGATTGGGGCTTAGCAAACTGCTTACACAACAGTTAGAAATTGTACTCACAGACGCAAAGGCTATTATGGACAATCCGGCCAAGGATAAGGATATGGAAGTTCTTTTTGGTATGCTCCCCCTTTGCGTGCTTACCGGGAGAGTGGATATTTTGAAGGATGTCATTGAAACCGAAAGCGGTATCTCTAATTCTGTACAAGCCGAAGTTGCAAGATATATTGAGGAAGAGTGATACATATGACAAACGATCTGATCATTTCAATCGGAAAACAACTGAATATTCCAAAGTCAGATGATAACGAATGGATCTGTCAGATCGTTTACAGTGTTGCGGGACAAATGGCACTTGCATCGCTTTGGGATCACAGTGAGGACAGTAATTCAGCGTCTGTTCAGCATTTCAAAAATCGAATCGACCAAATTTTTGATGCATATGAGGGTATATACCCTGAAATTAGATTCTTATTGCCAGAAGACAGAACATGCTTGATTGATGAGATTTATTCCATTTATCTGCGAAATGGATTTCTCTATCATTCCGCTTATCAAATCTCTCCAGCAGCACCTACAACGGCAGCCTACGGAAACTTGACCCTTCACAGAGGTAGTTCACCTGATTCGAAGTTGTTCATGAGTGGATTAGGTTTCTATTCTACTCAGAAGTCTACTCCCGACAGGAAAGTAGCAAAAATGTTTTGTTTACAAGAGCAGGCGTTTGAAATCTATCTTGAAGAACTGTTGGATCATGGCGAGTGGGAAGCGATTGATTGGCCAGATAATACTGAGTTTCTTCGTCTTGATCCCCCTTTCAAATGGGGGTATTGGCAACAGATTCCTGGTAGAGATGGCCGCATATCGCTTGCAAGATATGGTGATCCAAACAAAATTTTTGTTTTTTACCGATACGATAATGGAGTGTATCAGCACAAACCAATTCCTGAATGGAGAATACGGGATTATTTCTCAAACGATACGGGTAGCTATGGCGAATATAGAAGAATCGCAATAGCGTTCTTAAAACAGTACGGCACACTTCCGGAAATCAAAGCCAAAGAGAGTGGAAATCTCATGGAAATCAAAGTCGGTTATCGACTGCCGCCTTCGGAAGAAGAATTTTTCAAGCTATACAGTTGGCCAATGCGATATAACATTACTTTTAAATCGCCGCAGGTTTTTACAAGAAAAATGGCAATGCAAATCTATCCCATGTTTAAGCATGAATTGGAATCGATTGGTTATTGCTTTGTGGAGGAATGATTATGGCTAATGGTGCAAACGGAGTTCATTTGCAACTGCGGGAAGCTCTGGAAAACTATATAAAATCGCAGTATTTCGGGAAGTCTCCTATTTTGCTTTCAGCTATGCAAGGTAAGTTGGATCAAGAAGGAGTTCTTTATCAGAAACCATATGTTGAGTCATCTCCTGCGTATAAGAGTTCTCCGAATGGAATTCAATTGTCTGCGAAGTTGCCCGATTGGCTGAAGGATTACTTTAAGGCGCTGTCAGATGCAAATCTTGGCGTATATCCTTCACCGTTCTGCCATCAGGTATCTGCCCTGGAAGCGGCATTTGAAGGACAGGATCTGTTCGTGGCAACAGGTACTGGCTCTGGTAAAACAGAGTGCTTTATGTGGCCTTTGATGGCAAAACTTGCATCTGAAGCAAGAAATAGCCCAGATAGCTGGTCAATGCGTGGTGTCCGAACGATTATCATGTATCCCATGAATGCCCTGGTTTCAGACCAGGTCAGTCGTTTGCGGCGTTTAATCGGTGATCCAGGCCACCGTTTTGTAAACATCTTCCGAGATACCTGTGGTAGTAATTCGCGTCGGCCTCAATTCGGTATGTATACGGGCAGAACACCTTATGCGGGCAAGGAGCCTAAGCGCAGCGAGGACCGTTTACTTGCCGCTACATATTCTCGAATGGTCAATCCGGAAACCGACGAAGAAAAAGCTTTTTTACAGAAGCTGATTAAGGACGGAAAACTGCCTGCCAAAGAAGATTTTGATGAATTTCTTGAAAAACTCTACAACGGCAGACATATCCCGAATGACGAAGATGCAGAACTGGTAACTCGATTTGAGATGCAGCAATTCTGCCCCGATATTCTTATTACAAACTATTCCATGCTCGAATATATGCTGCTTCGTCCAAGAGAGCATAAAATATGGACAGATACCCAGGCATGGCTAAATGCAGATTCGAGCAATAAGCTTCTTTTTGTCATTGATGAAGCACATATGTATCGAGGCTCTGCAGGCGGCGAGGTATCGTTGCTTATTCGGCGTTTGTTCCATCGCTTGGGCATTGATCGCAGTAGAGTTCAATTTATACTGACCACTGCAAGTATGCCAAACAAGAATGAAGATGACCACAAAGCTGTTAGAACATTTGCAAATGAACTGACCGCATCTGACGATATGCATCCATTCTGCTATCTCACCGGTGAACAAGAGAAAATTGGAGGCGGAAGTGCGTTCACCATCCCTTTCAGCAAATTCAACGAATCGCTTCCCGATGAATTTGAGGGTGATGACCCGGAGAGGCTCATGGCACTCAATCGCTTTTGGACAGGCATCGCAAATAGTGCTGCACCATTTAGCTCCTCCGAAGACGCATATCAGTGGCTATATGACCACCTGGTTGACTATGTGCCTTTCTGCGAAATGTTCAAACGCTGCCGTGGTACAGCGGCCTCTCTACAAGAACTGGCAGAATCTATTTTTCCAGACAATAATCCGGAAGACGCCCTTCAAGCTGTCAGTGTCATGCTTGCAATTGCACCCTTGGCACGAAGCGAAAGTGGCAGCGTGCTATTTCCGGCGAGAATGCACATGCTCTTCCGAGGAATCAAAGGTGTGTATGCTTGCACAAATCCCAAGTGTTCTCATTCCCGCACAGAAAATGGTTTAACATTGGGGGAAATCTATTTTGCAGATGGCAATTTGACCTGTAAGGAATGTGGAAGCACAATTTATGAGCTGTACAATGATCGCCGCTGCGGTAGTATTTTCTTCAGAGGCTTTGTCCTAAAACAGGATTTTGAAGCCAGCAAACGCACTTATCTTTGGCATCAACCTGGTATGATGAATGAAGATGAGGTCAAGGAAATACATCTCTTTATTCCGTCTGCCGACTATCGGCTGCCGGAAAGACAGGGGCAGAATAAAATTTTGCCTTGTTATTTGGATGTGTATAGCGGTTTTATTGATTTTTTGGATGATTCCTTGGAAGGAAAGCCGGGCATCAGAAAACTGTATTATAGCAGTTTTACCGCAAAGGCTCGTCCTGATATTCTGACATTTGCCACTTGTCCCCATTGCCGTCATGAGTTGTCCAAAATGCAGCTTACCTCTTTCAGTACAAGAGGCAATCAGTCCTTCTTCAATTTGATCAAGGCACAGTTCCAGGCGCAGCCTGCGGTTTCCGGAAAAACAGGAGATCCGAATCGGCTACCTAATGAAGGGCGAAAGGTCCTGCTGTTCTCGGATAGCCGGCAGCGGGCAGCGAAGCTGGCAAGAGATATGTCGGATGCCTCTGATATGACAGCCGCCAGACAGCTTGCTGCGCTTGCCATCGATCGAATGGAACAAGAAGTTGTGGAACAGTCCATGAATTATTTTTATGACTACTTTGCCATGGTAGCCGTGGAGCATCATGTTCAGATCTTCCATGACAGTGAAACCGAAAAGCAACGAGCAAGGCTGATTGAGCACGGCACGCAAGCATTGAAGAATTACACACGCGCAAAGAAACGGAACCAGCAATACACCCCTCGCTTCACCATTGATAATGCGCCGGCACAAATGAAAGAGCAACTCTTTCGTTTCTATTGCGGCGGATATAATACGCTGATTGACTCTGCACTCAGCTGGATAGAGCCTACAGATGCGGCAAAATGGGATGCGATTGACGCATTGGAGGAGGCAGGCATTGAAGTTACTGAGGAAGAATTTATGGAACTGTTCAATGCATGGATTCTTTCCACCTGTGATACCTCTGTGGTCCTTGGCCATACGATTCCTGATGTAATCCGCGAAAAAGTACGCCCGAACTATGTAGGATATGGTATTGATAAGGATAAAAAGTTCTCTACCGATATACGAGGAATAATGGGATGGGGCGATAATGATCCTATCGCAGCAAAATGGAGTCGGATTTTGCGGGAAAAATTCATGGACGAAGGGCAGTCTTCTAATGGAAAGTATTATATCGATCTGTCCCGTGTAAAACCGCGTTTCGATTTAGAGCATACCTGGTTCCGGTGTGAGCGCTGTTCGGAGCTCACTCCGTATTTGCTGAGAGAAAAATGTCCAAGTTGCCAGTGTGAAAAAATCCATCCCATGACAGCGGAAGAAATTGATGCACTGGATTTCTGGCGCGCACCTATTGATGAAGCGCTCCGAGGTGAGACTATCCGTGTAATTGATACGGAAGAACATACAGCACAGCTGTCCCACAAAGATCAGCGGGATGAGCTTTGGTCCAAAACAGAGCAGTATGAACTCCGTTTCCAAGATTTCCTACAAGATGGCGAGGCGCCAGTTGATATTCTGAGCAGTACTACTACAATGGAAGTGGGTATCGATATTGGCTCACTGGTCGCTGTTGGACTACGAAATATTCCCCCTATGCGAGAGAATTATCAGCAGCGTGCCGGTCGTGCCGGTCGTCGTGGTTCAAGTCTGTCTACAATCGTTACGTTCTGTGAAGATGGACCGCATGATTCTCTATACTTCTCTAATCCTGTGCCAATATTAAGAGGTGATCCCAGGAGGCCTTGGATTGATATCGGCAGCGAGAAGATCGTCCAGCGTCATCTTGGTATGGTCGCACTTCAATCCTATCTGAGAACAAAAGCCAATAGTCTGGATGCAATTTCTGCTATTGAGTTTTTGGACGACCATCTACAGCCTTTTAGCGGTTTTCTGACGACCTTCGAAATCAGTGAAAATGACATTCTTGTTCCTGCAAATTCCCAAGGCGCATTGTACAGCTACAAAGGCGATCTCGAAAAATCTCTGTTTGCTTTGAAACAGAAACGAGACAATCATCCCGAACTGTTCGAAACAGATGATAACAGTGACTCCGGAAAGAAAACGCTACTGGATGCGCTCTATGAAGAAGGTGTCATTCCAACCTATTCTTTCCCCAAAAATGTCGTTAGCACCTATATCTCCGATATGGGGGGAAAAGTAAAATACCAAGTTGAACGAGGCTTGGATGTTGCTATCGGTGAATATGCCCCCGGAAGAGCCATTGTTGTTGATAAAACGACCTACCAGATCGGTGGTCTATATTATCCTGGTGGAGAGCGGAGCGAGCGAATAGCTGCATCTCCCGCAAGATCCTTCATTAACGATGCAAGCTATCGAAAAACAATCCGTACATGTGGACAGTGTGGGTGGTTTGGCTTGGAAGAGGATAATCACGAAGCCTGTCCCTTCTGCGGTAATTCGGTTTTGACGAATATGCTGCCAATGTTACGCCCGTGGGGATTTGCGCCGAGAAATGCTACATCGATTGAAACGGCGCAGTTGAACGAAGAATATACGGCAACTCAGCAGCCCTTATATTCCACTTTGCCTGATGCTGACGATGTTACAGATGTTGATGGCTGTGCTAATATTCGCATGGCAGTTCGGCCAAATCAGCGAATTATCATGCTCAATAAAGGTGTTGGTGGCAAGGGATTTACTATCTGTTGTGATTGCGGGGCGGCAATGCCTGGAGATGACCCAGTTGTGCTAAAAGATATTCTTCGCCCCTATCGCTCCAAATTCAATAAAACACGCTGCAGGCATACAGATACCGATAATGTGAATCTTGGCTATGACTTCGTTACTGATATGCTTGTGTTAGAATTCGCCTTGGACAGGCAGTTGATTGATATAAATCCTCAACGAAACTCCTGGCTTAATCGGGCAGGTCAGTCTCTTGCGGAAGCGCTACGTTTAGCTGCGTGTCAGGAACTGGATATCGAATTTACTGAGCTTGTCACTGGCTATCGTGTTAGACACAATCAAAACGGTGACTTCGTCGACTACTTATATGACAGTCTTTCGAGTGGTGCTGGTTATGCCGTCAGCATTGAGTCCTCCATTCAGAAACTGCTTACCAAGACGAGAGAGTTGCTTGCCGGTTGTTCTTGCGATAGTGCATGCCATAAATGCTTGAAGCATTATCGCAATCAGTATATCCATAGTGTTCTTGACCGCAAGGCTGCGCTTGATTTGTTGAACTGGGGTGAAACAGGCATTAGGGCATCTGCACTCCCCGATAAAAATCAACAGTATTTACTTCAATCGTTGGAGCAAATACTACAGATTTCCGGTGTCCATATCGATGTCAAGCATGATCCTGTTTGGGCAGAAGGCCGCTACAGCAAAAAGAAAGTAGTGGTTTACCCTGCCATGTGGACTAAGCCTGTAGAAGAAAACACTATCTTCGTAAGCGACGCACATTTGAAATATGCGAAACCATATGCGCTAAAAACGATATTGGATAGCCTATAAAAACAATAGCCGCAAGCCATCAAAACGATGACTTGCGGCTATTTTGTTTGTTCCGTACCGGCAGTGCCCCCTGGGGGTTCAGTTTATTTCCCTATGAGATGGAGCACTTCGAGCCAGCCCATTCTTTTATTGGTTATTTAACTGTAAATCAGCTCTGCAACTATAATTTCTTCAGCCTGTGCTTTCAGCATATTCATGTGCTGAACCCATGCAAGTTGTTGAGTTGCTTTATCCGGAGCAGGATTTCTTTCCAAAAGCTCCTCCGTCAGCCGCTCCATTCTGCAATGTGCTATCTCATCAATTTTCCAAAGATGCGGGAACAAAGTTTCAGTAAGAATTAAATCATCGAGCAACATAGGGTTGTTTTGCTCCAGATAAGCTCTGCGCATCCTGCCGTATTTTCCAAGCGGTTTATCGCTTGTGTAGCTTAACCGAATATCAGGGATAAGATAATAACCACAACTGGTATAAATCAATTCCTGTGCCATAGTCATTCCTCCAATCATTTCATCTTGCAACTCTATTGTAAGTGATACTCCTTCAAAAGTGAAGTTTGTGGATTGGTCTCTTTGAGAGCAGCACACATCTGCTGATATACCTTTCGTGACGGTCTACGGCTTCCTTCTTCAAGTTTATAGTAGTAACTCGGGACAAGCCCCATTTGTTCCGCAAAAACCTTCTGTGACAGCCCCAGAGCCGTTCTAACGCTCTTTAGTGCTTCGGTATAGGGTACGGCAAGGAAGCGAGAGAAATCATCATAAAGCAGGGATACTTCAATTTTCAAAACATCTGCCAATTGGATAGCTACATCATACGGAATGGGATGTTTTCCGTTTTCATACATCACAATGGTTGCCGGAACAACTCCTATCTGTTCTGCAAGTTGTCTTGTTGTAAGATTATTCCGCTGCCGATAGTATCTGAGGTTATCACTCGGCATACTGGTCTTTGGTTTTTCTTCAAAGGGAATTGTCAAATGGAGCAGTAATCTGCCTTGATAGAATTCGCACAATGATGTGTGATTGTAAATACCATTGCACAGGGGAACAAACATGGGACTTATTAAAGCAGTAACCGGCGCGGCAGGCGGCGTGATGGCCGACCAGTGGAAGGAATACTTCTACTGCGACTCCCTGCCTGAAAACGTTCTGGCCGCGCGCGGATACAAGCGCGTCTCCGGCCGTTCCTCCAACCGCGGCAGCGACAACATCATCTCCAACGGCTCCATTATCGCAGTGGCCGACGGGCAGTGCATGATGATCGTCGAGCATGGCAAGATAGTCGAGCTTTGCGCCGAACCCGGCGAATTCGTATACGACACCTCGACGGAGCCTTCCATCTTCTCCGGCAAGCTCGGTGACGCTATTCTCGCCACATTCAAGAACA
>OHPL01001350.1_pt1 | contig 12768 bp, 13 predicted proteins | sample 1577711 | NCBI WGS metagenome assembly OHPL01 (sample SAMEA3879538, study PRJEB24766) | human gut metagenome | biome: human-associated habitat; feature: feces | place: USA | collected 1985/1987
AGCAAGATATACCGTATATCCGCTTACGTTCTTTTTATTGAGTTCGATTTTTATTGTATCATATGTCGATGCTTTGCTCTTTACAGACGGTGCTTCAACCTTTTTTGTTGTACCTTTAAATTTTATTGCATCAGAGCGGTATTCTTTTCCGTCAACATTCATGTATGAACAAACTTCAAAATCATATGTTGTTGCACATGAAAGACTTTCTACGTTTATTGAGTTTTCACTGCTTGTTATAACCCTTGACGAAGTAATGTCAGCGCTCTTTGAAACCTTCATTTTGTATCCGTCAATTTCGTTCTCTTTTTTTAAATCCACTTTGATACTCGAAAGCTCTGATGATGTGTTTTCAAGCGTCGGCTGTGCAACCGGTTCTGTTTTTGCCGTTACATATCCGCTTGCTGATGATTTTCCGGATCTCTGTGAAGCGTCGTCGAACTTAAAGTAATATGTCGTATTAGGCTTTAAGCCGTAAACGTTAATTATCTCGCTGTTGCTTGACGCCCGTTGTGAATTTTCAAAATTCTTGTCTTCTGAATATAAAATACTGTAAGTGTTAATTCCTGTATCTGTTATTCTTGCGCTGGTAGAAGTAGTATCAATATCCTTTACATATCCGCTGTATTGTCCCGCAGCTGCGCTAAAAACAGAAGCTGCAAGTACCACTACAGCAACAGATAATGTTGCAAGTCCAAATGTTACTATTTTTTTCAGCATATAGCCACCCTTTCTGGTTTGTAATTAATTTGTAACCATTTGCCCAAAATTGTAACACTTTCGTTATCATCTGTCAAGCAAAAGCATGGTTTGTTAACCAAATTTTAATATTTGGAAGGCGCTATAACTGATTTATTCTAAAATTTTTCTTTCCGTTTTGTGGTAATTTAACAACACATTGCAACTGATTTGTTAATTTGTTATATTTAATTAGCAATTAATCTGTAAAAAATAAACAGCAAACTTGTACTTGAGTTTGCTGTTTAAATAAAAATTCACTTAAAATATTAGGCATATCCCCACGCAAGTTTTAACTACAAAGTTAACTGAATACATCAGCCTTGCTTTTGCTGTTCATTATCTTCCGATTTTAAATCCCTTTTTTTAATTATCTTAAGAGTTTCGTTAAAGCCTGTTGATGCAAGTCCGCTTATTATTCCTATTGCAATAGCTGTTACCAAATCCTTTGCCGGAAATTCACCCATTGTGAAATACCCCAAAACTCCGAGTATTGCTCCGCAAAAACCTGTTATCAAAGGTATAAACTTCTTTTTAAGATTAAAAGCTTTAACGCCAATCCCTAAAAAATAACAAATAGCTACTATCGGTACAACTGTTACCAAATTTGAAATTTCCATAGTTTCCTCCTATCAAAAATTTATTTATTATCTACTTCGCTTGTCAGTATGTCCATGCTTTTTACACGATTGAAAATCTCGGTTCCGGTGGAATTTCCTCCAAGTGAATGATAAACGCTGTATAAGTTTTCAAAATTTCTAAGCTCGCTTATACTTACCTCGCCTTTTGAAATAAGAGCTGTTCCGATTGCAAGTATTCTGTCTTGTAAAATTGCAACAACGCCGTCCTTTACCTTTTCCTGTTGAGCAATCTTTTTTGATATCCTTTTATAACACAAAGACAAAACTGCTATCGTTCCCGTAAGCAAAATCTCTCCGATAAAACTCAATACATATTCCAAAATTTAAACCTCCTTCTTTTTTTAAATCGGAGCAACGCTCTGCTTTGCTTTCAAGCAGCAGAGCTTGTGACCTATTGCAACCAGCGCCGGGAGCGTTAGCTCCTCAGGGTTTCAGTGGGAGATTATTACTCCCACTGAAATTCTGAAATGGAACCCGCCGCCTTAGAGGCGGGGGACATCTGCGCTTAGGTTATATTTTGCGCCTTGAAAAGTGTTCCTTTTCGCCATTGTCTTATCTATCTCATTCATAACACAGAATTTTTTAAGACTCCAAAGCGGAGAAACAAGCGTTTCCTTTTTCCCATCGCCTGTCACTCTTTCAACAACAATATCAGGCGGCAGTATTTCTAGCTGATCGCAAACAGTTTGCGTATATTCCTCCAACGTCATCTCATTAAATTCTCCGTTCAAAAATTCCTCACACATTTTTGTGCCTTTGATAACGTGTAATAGGTGGATTTTAATGCTGTGCGGATGAAGTTTTGCCACTTCACCTGCGGTTTTAAGCATATCCTCCCTGCTTTCTCCGGGAAGTCCGTTTATTATATGAACGCATATGTCAAGCCCACGACTTTTAAGCATATTGTACCCGTCTAAGAACTCGTCAAACGTGTGGCATCTGTTGATTCTCTTTGCCGTAACATCAGATACCGTCTGTAATCCCAGCTCGACTTCCAAATTTGTTACCTTTGATAGCTCTAAAAGCATATCGGCACATTCTTCCGATATACAGTCCGCTCTCGTTGCAACATTTACTCCGACAGCATTTTCAAACATAGCCGCAGAGAAGAAAGCTTCTCGCAAAAAATCTATATCTCCATAGGTATTGCTTCCTGCCTGAAAGTACGGAATATACAAAGCGTCCTGCCATTTCTTATGAAGCTCTTGTCTTACAGCATCAAACTGTTGCCTTATACTTTCATTTGGGTTTCCCGCAAAATCCCCGCTTAGCATTCCCGAACAGAAGGTACAACCCCCTACTCCCTTTTTACCGTCACGGTTAGGGCAGCTAAGATTAAGATTAATAGGGACCTTAAAAACCTTTTTGCCGTATTTATGGCGAAGATAGTAGTTGTGCGTATAGTATCTCTTGTTGTCATCGGAATAAATAAATCCGCTCTTCATAGTTTGTTCCTCTGTTAAAAAGCGTAGGACAGCTTTTAAAAAAGCCCTGCCCCATCCGCTTTTATTTTAAGCCGTTTTTTAGTTTACATATCCCAATCCGTAATGCAGCTTAACACTTATGACATCGTCCTGCTGGATTTCAGAGTTTTCTCTCGCTATAAAACGAATTCCTATTTTTACAGTTCCGTTGATTTTGCTTACATCAAACTCTGCTGTTTCCTTTATCGGATTGACATTTTCTCCAATGTTTTTGTTCCTGTATTCTATATACGGACGGATGAAATATCCGCTCGTCTGTCCCAAAAATTCGTAAGAGAGTAAAATCTGTGAGTAATCCGATACATCAAGCTCATCGTCTATCACAAAATCATAGGTAAGCCTTCCGTTTTCATCACTTGTAAATACAATCTCTTCCAGATCGATTTTTACAGTCGTTGTCGGCTGCGTCTCCTCCTCTTCTGTTGTAGTAGTCGTTTTTGTGCTTTTTGAAGTTTTCTCTGTAGTAGTTGTCGTGGTAGTAGTTGTTGTTTTCTTCGTTGGCGTAGTTGTCCAAAGATTTGTTTGAGGTCCGATATACATACTACCGCGATTTATCTTTTTTGTTGTATTGGACGTTCTTCCGGTGTATTGGGTTGTGGTAGTAGCTTCAGTCGTTGACGCCGCCGTAAGAACATTTATCGGATTTCCGTTTTCATCGACCGGTGTTATGAAATTCTGATGTGAATTATATTTCTTTGCGCCGTAAACATTTGAAAAGAAGCTGTTTACGCTTGCGAGAATTGATTTTCCGGGCAGTGCATTTTCATAGCTTTTTGAAAGATAAGACGTATAACTTCCGTCATAAAATCCCATAACCGTAGGCTTGACTGTTTCATCGTCTGGATCTCCCGTATCTCTCAAAAGTGCAAAGCTAAGTCCTAAGATTAAAATAACAAGTCCTATTACGGACACGTTTATAAAATCAAACTGCCCTCTCTTAGCATCGTCGCCCATTCTTTTAAGAGTGCTGTCAGTTTCAAAAGCTTTTTTATCAGATTTGCTTTCTGCATGAATAGACGCATTTTTCAGCATCTCGTCATAAGACATATTAAATTTTTCTTTTTTATTTTCAGCCATAATAACTACCTTTAATTAATAAACCACCCTTGAAGCTGTACTCATCAAAAGCACCGCCAAAAGTCCTGCTGTTGAAAGAATGCGAACAACTCCGTATGCTCTCTCGCTTTTTGCAGCTGCGTTTTCAATACTGTGCTTGAGCTTATCCTTAAACGGAGTAAGCATAAACACCGCAAAAACAAGCAGAGCGCAATATGCATAAATTTCATCTAAAAGAGCATCCGATATTATTCCCCTTTTAAACATAAGCCCGAACAGCCATGTTTTATATCCCGCAAAATCAGAGAAATAAACTATACTCCATCCAAAGAACAAGACTATGAGCGTGTAAAGCCCCGAAATTACTCTCGGCAGCTTTGCTATAAGCTTTCTAAGCCCCAATGTTTCTATTATTACGAAAAGTCCGAAGTAAAGCCCGAAGATTATATACTGTTTGCCAAAGCCATACCAAAGACCTACCAAAACCGAGCTTGCAAGCGCTGCCGCAAAAGCTGAAAAAGGAGATTTTGAAAGAGGGCTTATGAGAGAATCGTTTACAAACCGCATAAGAGTATGGTTAAACCCAAAAACTGCTCCGCTCACGCCGTTTTTGACCTTTAGCGGAATAAAGTTTTCGTCATATTCAAATCCGTTTAAAAGTCCCAGCCCCAAAGCCATATCAGTATAACCCGAAAACAGAAAATACACCTGTGCCGCAAATGCAGCCATTCCTAAAAGCGCTCCGAAAAACGTCATGTTTGTCACGTCAAGTCCCACATTTTTTACATATCCGAGGGCTGCGGCAATAATACTCGCCTTTCCAAGCCCAACTATAAAACGTGTTATGCCGTCGTTTAGTTTTTTACCTGTTATGGCTCTTGACCTTATCTGATCCTTGATATCGCCGTATCTCACAACAGGACCCGCTAAAAACAAAGTATAGTTTATCATGTAGGTGATAAGGCAAAAGAGATTCCTCTCCGGTCTTATTCTTTGAAACGCTACATCAAAAACATAGCTTAAGCCCCTTACCGAATAAAATGCCATTCCGACAGGTATAACCGTATGCTCCAAGGCAATTGGTGTTGATGCAAATAAAAAGTTATAGTTTACCGTAACGAACAAAGTTATGTTCATTGCCGCCGAAAGCATAACTCCGACAAATTTTACAGCTTTGGATCTCGATCCGGCTAAAAAACCGAATACCCAATCGAATACCACCGACAAGAACAAAAAACATATATAAAACGGCTTTCCCCAACTGAAGAACACAACGCTTGACAAAACCAAAATCAGGTTTTTATACTCGGTGCTTCTGTCGCACATTGTAAGCAAAACCGTTATCGGCAAAAATGCGTATATAAAAATCAAATCCGTATACAGCAATTCTTTAAGCTCCTTAAACTCTATAAATATATTATACTCTTTTATGATACCATAATCGCCGGGTTTGCGCAAGTGCAAAAAAAGTGAAATTGTATAATACAACTTCACTTTTCTGCATATCATATTTGGCTTTATTTTAATTCCTGTAAAAACCGATCTCGTTGCCGTCGGGGTCGGCTATTGTAAACTTTCTCGTTCCCCACGGCGTATCAAATAGAGGCTCGATAACCGTAACTTTGTCTTTTAGCTCCTCCCAAAGCTTGTCCACATCTTCCGGCATAAAGTTATATCGCTCACATGGAATGACCTTTTCAGCGACTCCTATTGCAAAAATTGCTCCGCCGTTATTTTTAAAATGATAATAAACAGGCTCATCCTCCGGAAATCGGCTCTCAACCTCAAAGCCTAAAACCTCTGTATACCATTTGAGCGATCTTTCAAGGTCAGTAACCGCTGCCTTTACATGAGTTAATTTCATTTCCATTTTATAATCTCCATTCCATCTGTTATCCCTTTTAAAAACAACATATTTTTTATAATAAAATCAGATTTCCACCGATTCAAAGCGATTTCCTGCTCCTTATACTCGGTACACCAAGTAAAAGGAATGGGATATGAACCGTCCGGCAGCTGGCTGTCAGCTATAAATTTGCACTCTGTTTTTGCAATCTCCGAGTGGTCCGAATAAAAAATACTGTTCTTGCTACCGATAAAATCAGACGGCATTGAAACATATTCCTTACCCCATTTTTCCGTATCACGGCATATATTAAAGTCCACCTGTTCCTTTAGCTTTGCCGTAAATAAATCCATATCAACTGCCTCGGCTTCTGCTGCGGTAAGATATTCATACAGACATATAAAGCATGCTGTAACGTGCGTTTCGGCAAACGGTGCATTTTTTGAAAACCAATCAACTGCCTCTTTGGCGATCTCAATGCCCTTCTTGTAAAGACTGCTTTCCTTGTCTGCAAATCTAATGATAAATCCGGCGAGATAAGCCGTCGGATTGTATTTAAACTCACTGCCGTTTTGTCCGTATCCCCACCAGATTGCATGAGGATAATCATTGTTGCTCGGCACAACATTAAGCCACTGATTATGTTCTTTATCAAAATCCGCTCCGCTTTCAATGTATTTTAAAATACCACTTATTAACAGGTGGCTATTGTCGGAAAAATCAATTTCACGTAGAATTTCCGCTGCTGCCCAAGTCTGAATAGGGCTGGAATTAGGGTTGCAGCAGTCAGGTTCAAGAGCGTAACCGAATCCTCCGTCATCATTTTGATAATAAGAAAGAGCTTTTAAGACATTTTCCTTTTCGCCGCCCTCGAAATGATACTGAAAACGAGCTAAATCTATGGGTCTTGCATTTCGGTAAATAAATTCTCTTGCTTTTTCAAAAACTGTCATAAAAATACCTATCCCAGTATAAATCTTTTTATTTTCGTTGCTTTTGCGACAGGGTTGAGCTTTAGCACCTGCTCCTTTATCTTTTCATACGCTTCTTCTTGATCGACAGACTTAATTATTACTCCTCTTTTCTCCCAAAAGTTTTCAACTGTTGTAAAAACCGTACTGCTCCAACCGTAAGCGTTTCCGTCCTTCCCGATTTTTTGCGACCGTCCGCAGACGGTTACAAGCATTCTCATTTGCAAATCAGCAAGCGCTCTGTCAAATCTGCTCTTGTTCTCAGCCGAAAATCCTCCGATTCTCTTTATTTCGTGAAGCGGAACTTCTCCTCCTGATTTAATAATCTCGTAGATTGTTTTTTCGGTATTGCTTATTTCTCCGTTTTCGTAAAGCTCTTCAAAATACATTCCTTTTCGCCTTACCGAGAAAAAATAAGGATACCACTCCTCGGTAATATATCCGCTCGTTTTGAAAAAGAACTTTGCATAAGCTATATCGTTTCGTTCCTCAAGAACACGCATACGCCATTCCCATGGATCCGTTTCAGGATTTCCCGTATGCCACTTTACAGGTGTTTCAATATGCTCCTGCTCGCTCCAATCATACGGAATCAAAGCAAATATACCTTTTGAGCTTCCTCCGCCCATTGAAAAACCGCAGTCTAAAAGGTCCCTGCAAAAATCTGAAAAATTTGAAATCATTAAGCATCCCCCCTTTTAAGATAAGTTTACTACCTACAGTCAATTTTGTATTGTAAAAAATCGACATTATTGCACCAAAAACCTTTTCGCTTTCTCCGGAGTCATCAAATGATGCTTCTTGAAGTCATTAATAAGATGCGCCTGATCGAAATAACCGTACTTGTCTACTGCATCAAGAACATTAAAGCTTTTTCCTTTCAAAATATCCTTCCAAAGCAACTGATAGCGTATCAACGACTGAAGACCTTTCGGAGAAATGCCTATATGCTCATTAAAAAGCCTCTCAAGGTGCTTGTTGGATATCGTGGTATATGAACAAATATCCGCAATCCTTGCCGTACCGTTTGAGAAAATCATCTGATAAATCGAATTCATCACACAATCATTTTGTCGCTTTTCATTTTTATGTCTAATTAGTATCTTTTCTGCAAGCTTGATTCTTTCATACGATGAATCTGACTCATACAAAAGCGGTTCAAGCTCTCTTTTTATATAATCAAAATGCACACTTAAGTCAAAACAGCCGTTTTTGCTTTTACATAGGTCCTCATCTGTAAATGATGCCGCTCCCCAAGGATAAAACCGTATAGCAAAGGTCGATATCTTATCATTATTTATGATTTGAGGTGAAAAAAACGCTCTTTCGTTTATTGCACAAAAGCTGCTGTCTATCGTATTTTTTGTGTGATCGATGTTAAAAATAATATCCATGCAGGTATCGGGAATAACCAAAATATCGGTATTTAAAGTTTCGCATGGCTTTGCCGTGCCCCAAAAACAGCGTATATACGGCCTAAGCTCTTCACACGGCTCTATTTCAAAATAAGCTTGCCTATAGGCAGGAGATTCAGCAGTCATTGGCTTGTAAACAGAGTTTAGCAAAAACATAAATCTCACCTCTTCTATCAGAAAATCCCTTGTTTTTATCATATCACATGATTCTTTAAATTACAACAAACAAAAAGCCCAAACCTCATAAGGGTCTGGGCTTTAGGAAATATATTTTACTTCGCCGCATATCTTGCAAGCCATGCGTTGGCAATATCAAGAGCCTCATAAAGGCTTTCCTTTTCCGCTGTTTTGTTAATTCTTTCGTTTGGCGGTAAGCTTTCGTCTGTTGCCATTCTAAACATTCTTACTTTATTTGCAACATCCAAATCTCCAACCTTTTCCGTTCCAAGTATTTGTATCATTACAACATACTCGTCGCTCATATTTCCGTAATATATTTCTTTTCCTTTTCTGACAAGAGGCAGTCCCTTGTATGTGAAAAATTCGCTTTGAGCCATTTTGTTTCCCTCCTTAATTTTATTTTATCGTATTTGATTTAAAAAGTCTGTCATAATCAGTAGGTGTTAGCGTCAACTTCTTCACCGTTTCTGACCTTTTCTATTCCTCCGATAATTGCGTCTATCCATCCGCTTTCGATTCTAAATGATGTTTTACCATTAAGCTTTACAATATATCTTCTATCCGTTTGCTTATAAAACTCCATTTTATCTTTACCGCCGTCTAAAAGATCAATGTCTATCGTAACATCGGCAGTTTTTCCTGCCGGTTCAGTGAAATAGATTTCAGTCGTAGGGCACTGTATCAAAAGCTGGTACCAACCCTTCCAAACCTCAGCATCAACCTCCTTTGAGTTTTCCAATACCTTTTCGATATCCTGATTTCCTTCATCATCCTTTTCGGAAACGGTAATATCATAGGTAATATCAATATCAGAGGTTTTTACCTTTACATCCTTAAGCGTTATGATATTATTTGTTGTCATAAGCCCTGAAATAACATCTGACGGATCAAACGATGCCCATGGTATATTATCGGCTGTGCAGTAGAAAATAACATCTATTCCTTCTACTCCCTCAAGATATACATAATATCCGTCTATCGTTTCGGTGTTTTCTCCATCGCTGTCCTTAACATATTCGCAGTTTCCGACCTTAAGAATATACTCTCCGTCCTTGCATTTTAGGTCTGCAACCGCACTCGGACTTTTCAGTCCGTACTTTTCAAAATCCGCTTCCGTAGGCTTTGCCACAACTGCCCTTTGCGCTGCAAGCCCCCACATTCCATGTGTTACCGCTGACGAATTTGTAACGTCAAGATAGCTGAAAATCGGAGAAGTCATAACCTGCGCCGAAACCATAGCGGTTGTGTCGTCAGGAGCGTTTTTAAATACAATATCATAGTCCTTTGACTTTTGTGTTACCTTAAGAGATGTAAAATAGTTCTCGTCAGCGTCGCTCGGCATCTGTGAAAGCATGGCAAGACTTATAAAATCCTCTTTTGCATAAAAGAAATATGAAAGACTGCTTACGCTCACAGTATAAACCTTGGTAGATCCCGCTTCGCAAACGTAGTAATATCCACTTTCAGGCGACTCATCTCCGATTAAAAAGACCTTTTGTGTGTCCTTTCCGTCATGGTGAAATGTAACGGTAAAATATGAAGCTACCTTATCGAGTCCGTATTTTGACAAATCACTCGCATTCTCTTCAACAACATCCTTTGCCGCCAGTGAACAAAGTGTAGTTGCCACCGAAGTATATATGTTTTGATTTTGGTTAATTCCGGACAATTCCTTAATTTCCCATTCATCGGAGGTTTGAACTATTTTTACTTCCCCATTAGAATTGTGAAGCTCAACACTTTTTACATTTGTTTTATCAAGGTCTTCAGCTACGCTGTCGGTAAGAGAAATCTTTGACTCATTCTCATCGGAATCAATCACGCTTGTATTGCTCGATGAGTTGTTGTCTGCTTTCGGTATGAATTTAAGCACTAAAAGCATTGCCCCCAAACACACCGCAGCAACAGCACATATAACAATTCCTTTAACTTTAGAATTCATTTTCTTCTCCGTTTCCTAGAATAACTTATCTAACCGATTATCGGTTCTTTCGTCTTACCCAAACAACAACGCCAATAACAAGAACTATAAGCGGAATAACAAGAATAAATACCCACTTGTATATACTTATCTGTGCATCTGTAAGCTCAAAAAGCTCACCGCCTATCTTTGAAGGCTCAATTGTGATTCCGGAAGTTGTTTTTCCGGTAATCTGGTTTGTAACACTTAAAATCCATTGACTGTTAGCATATTGAGTTGCCTGCAACACCGAATCATCAAGCAAAAATTCAGATCCAAGCACTAAAACTTGGCTATAGCCCTCGGTATTGTCATCGTTAAACACTGCCTTATAGCCGATTGCCGCTGCAAGCTGCTCTCCGCTTGAAACCTTATCCCCTGTGGTCAAATCGGCTTTATAACCTGTTTCAGCGGTTTTTAAAAGCTCAACTGTTTTCTTCATATCCTCTTCGTCATACTTAAGCTTTATAGGCTTTGTATAAAGAGTAGTAAGCATCGCTAAGGACTTATCCTTAATATCCTTTTCATAATCCTCAGCCGAAAAATCAACCATTAAAAGTCCGTTGCTTCCGTGCGACGAATCCGAATCGTACATACAGTAATCCTCGATAATAATTCCATACTCCTCTAAAAGCTCATCAATTTTCGGAGTGTCAGGCTGCTGTACGCTTTCGATATACATTAAGTTTTTCTCAAGCTTTCCATCATTGTTAAGAAAATCGGAAACCTTTTTAACTTCAGCGTCCGTATAATCTACGGTAGGTGCGGCAATTACCGCAATATTCGTGTCCTGAGGAATTTCCTCAGTAGTAATATTAACACTGTCTACCTGATAGCCGTTAGCTTTCATAAGCGTCTGATAATAGTTAAGCGGTACTGCTTCGCCTCTTCCCGTCAAAAGCGTAATTTTGATAGGATTTGAATCGGTTACTACCATTAGAGCCGATGTATAAGCCTGCTCGGCATTTGAAGACTCGATATAATTTGCCTTCTCGTTGGAAGAATTAGTATATGTGAGATTAACACATGCACCTATAAAGTTAATCTCACTTCCGTAATAGTTATTAGCCATTGCTTCGAGTGTTGCTCCCGACGAGGAAATACTTGACACAATCTCAGGTGCAAAATTTACAAGACTTAGCGGCGAAACAACGCTCGTTCTCTTGTATTCCTTTCCGTCGTCTCCCTTTTGAGTTGTTTCAAAAATTATGTCATATGCCGCAATCTCATCTTCATACTGAGAAACAACATTTGGGTTTGAAAGGAAATCCACATACTCAATCTTTATTTTAGAATTATACTGAGCATACTTTTGCAAAATCTCATCCGCTTGAAGAGTGTATACATTTTGAGAATCAAAATCTTCCTTTTCAGCCAAAACAGTTATTTTTACATCTTTATCAATGCTCTTTACATAATCTATCGTTTCATCGGAAACCGAATATGACGAGTTTGAGGTCATATCAAAAGAAAGCGGAAAACGCTCAAAAATCTGCGTTGCAACAATATTTATAAGTACTAAAACCGCAACAAAAACCGCTGTAAACGCAATCGCCATCGTGCTGTGCTTTAACTTCTTGTGCGTTCTTTTAGTTTTCCTCTTTTCCTTATTGTCCGATGAATTTTGCTCCTCATTTGTGTCAAGGATTTTATTTTCTTCATTCATTCTTAAAACCCCCTTTAATTCCAGCGACGGCGCTCAAGCACTCTTACCGTGAAGAATACAAACGCTGCCGTTACGCTTATGAAGAACAAAATATTTGAAAGATCAAACGATCCGTAAGTAAAACCGTCATATCTCGACAAGAATGAAAGGCTTGTAAAAATGCTTGCAATAAAATCTATCGGTATAATGCTTGCGATCGCCGAAAAGAGATAGAGTATTAACATTATTGCAAACGACAAAACAGCGGAAACTATCTGGTTTTCCGTAAGGGATGAAACAAATATTCCAATAGATATAAATGCCGCTCCAAGCAAAATCAAACCTAATATGTTTCCGAAAATCAAAAGCCAGTCAGGCGATGAGATCGCTGAAACAATTACCGCAAAAACGAGCATTATCAAAACTCCGAGAACATATACCAAAAATGCCGCCAAAAACTTGCCCATTACTATTGCACCAAGCGATACAGGAGCGGTAAGCAGACACTGATCGGTTTTATTTTTCTTTTCCTCAGAAAATGTTCTCATAGTCAGAATCGGAATTAAAACTATCAAAACATACATCATCATCGAGAAAACCGAATTAAGCTCCGTTGTTCCCTGCTGAATTGACAAAAGCGTAAAGAAAAATCCGGCAGTAAGGTAGAAAAATGCCAAAAATACATATCCGATAGGAGAAGTAAAATATGATACGAATTCTCTTCTGAAAATAGCCGCCATTATTTTGTTCCTCCTTTCAGTTCAACTTTTTCACCCATTGTAAGACGAAGGAATATATCCTCAAGCGACATCTCGCTTGTCCTAAGCTCGAT
>OHPL01001365.1_pt1 | contig 12585 bp, 9 predicted proteins | sample 1577711 | NCBI WGS metagenome assembly OHPL01 (sample SAMEA3879538, study PRJEB24766) | human gut metagenome | biome: human-associated habitat; feature: feces | place: USA | collected 1985/1987
CTTGGAGCCGCGGGCCAGGTCGCCGGAGTCGATGCGGGCGCTCTTGACGCGGCGGTTGGGGTTATCAGGATATTTCTCAATGAGGTAGTCGTCCAGCTTGATGAGGTTGGGCAGACCGCTCTCCATGATGTTGTAGGTATCCAGCAGCAGGCTGACGGAATCCGGGTAGGTATCGGCGAATGCCTTGAAGGCATCGAACTCGGTCGGGAAGAACTCGATGAAGCTGTGGGCCACAGTACCCACAGCCTTGACCTCAGAGCCGTACTTCATCTCGGCCAGACAGTTGGCCGTGCCGATGCAGCCGCCCAGAACGGCAGCATAAGCGCCGTCGTTGCCTGCGCTCTCGCCCTGTGCGCGGCGGGTGCCGAACTCCATGACGCTGCGGGGGGTGTGGGTGTTGAGGCCGGTGATGCGGGTGGCCTTGGTGGCGATGAGGCTGTGGAAGTTCATGGTCTGGAGCAGGTAGGTCTCGATGAGGATAGCGCCCACGAGGTCGCACTCGATGCGCACCATCTGCACATGGGGGTAGCAGACCGTACCTTCGGGCAGAGCGTACATATCGCCCTTCCAGCGGTACGTGCGCAGATACTCGCAGAACTCCTCACTCATGCCCTTGGTGCGCAGCCAGTGGACATCCTGCTCATTGAAGTGGTAGTTCAGCAGGAAACGGGTCAGCTTGCGCTGGCCGGCGCTGATGGAGTAGCCCTGGTTATCCGGGTTCTTGCGGAAGAACATATCAAACACAAGGGTCGTATCCCTAAAGCCGTTCAGAAACAGGCAGTTGGCCATAGTGAATTCGTAAAAATCAACGACCATTGCCGGATTGTCGTAGTCCTCATCCGGGATATACGGCACAACTTTGATCTCGCTCATGAAAAGTTTCCTCTCTTTTTCCGCGCACCCCTGCGGCGGGTGCAGCCAAACAAACTCTGCGCTGCCGCGCGTTTTGCCCTGTCATGACAGGATGTTTGTACCACTATAGCATCTTTGGCGGGCAGACGCAAGAGGTTTTGGTAAAAAATGACGACAGAAAGAAAAAATGTTTTTTACGAAATCTTTACCAGCACCTCCGGCAGTGCTCTTCTGTCCTCGGATAAATCACGGGCATCGATGCCGCCCGGATATGCAAAAACACCCGCAGTGCCTTTTCGTGCTGCGGGTGTTTTGATATTTCAGATTCAGCCGTTCATGATGCTGGGGGTAGCATTCTTCAGCACGACGTCGTGGCTGCCGCCCTCAACGATGGAGGTAGAGGAAACGACGGTCAGCTTGGCCTTCTGCTGCAGTTCGGGGATGGAGAGTGCGCCGCAGTTGCACATGGTGCTCTTGACCTTGTACAGGGTGGTCTGGACGCCATCGGCCAGCGGACCGGCGTAAGGAACATAGCTGTCCACACCTTCCTCGAAGCTCAGCTTGGTGGAACCGCCGAGGTCGTAGCGCTGCCAGTTGCGGGCGCGGTTGGAGCCTTCGCCCCAATACTCCTTCATATACTGGCCATTGATACGCACCTTGTTCGTGGGGCTCTCGTCGAAGCGGGCAAAGTAGCGGCCCAGCATGACGAAGTCAGCGCCCATGGCCAGTGCAAGGGTGATGTGGTAGTCGTGGACGATGCCGCCGTCGGAGCAGATGGGCACATAGATGCCGGTCTCTTTATAATACTCATCGCGGGCCTTGGCGACCTCGATGACAGCGGTCGCCTGGCCTCGGCCAATGCCCTTGGTCTCGCGGGTGATGCAGATGGAGCCGCCGCCGATGCCGATCTTCACGAAGTCGGCACCTGCCTCTGCCAGGAAGCGGAAGCCTTCTGCATCGACCACATTGCCTGCGCCGACCTTGACGGTGTCGCCGTAGTGCTCACGGATCCAGCCGATGGTGCGGCTCTGCCACTCGGAGTAGCCCTCAGAGGAGTCGATGCAGAGGACATCCACACCGGCCTCCACCAGAGCAGGCACGCGCTGGGCGTAGTCACGGGTGTTGATGCCGGCACCCACGACATAGCTCTTGTTGGCGTCCAACAGCTCGTTGGCGTTCTTCTTGTGGGAGTCGTAATCCTTGCGGAAGACGAAATACTTCAGGTTGCCCTCGGCATCCACCAGAGGCAGCGTGTTGATCTTGTTGTCCCAGATGATGTTGTTGCAGTCATGCAGGGAGGTGTTTTCCGGGGCCGTGACCAGCTTTTCGATGGGGGTCATGAAGGTGGTGACGGAGGCGTCATCGGGGGTGTGGTTGACGCGGTAATCGCGGGAGGCCACGATGCCCAGCAGCTTGCCGTTGGGGGTGCCGTCGGCGGTGACGGCAATGGTGGAGTGGCCGGTGCGGGCCTTCAGCTCCAGCACATCGTGCAGGGTGGCCGTCGGGGCCAGATTGGAGTCGGAAACGACATAGCCGGCCTTATAGCTCTTGACGCGGCGGACCATCGCTGCCTCGTTCTCAATGCTCTGGGAGCCATAGATAAAGGAAACGCCGCCCTCGCGTGCCAGCGCGATCGCCAGCTTGTCGCCGGAGACTGCCTGCATGATGGCACTGATCATGGGGATGTTCATTTCCAGCGGGCATTCTTCCTCACCCTTGCGGTACTTGACCAGCGGGGTCTTCAGGCTGACCGCCGTGGGGACATTCTTCGAAGAAGAATAGCCGGGGATCAGCAAGTACTCACCAAAGGTGCGGGAAGGTTCTTCATAGAAATATGCCATACTCAAACTCCTTTTCTCTCGTGCAGCCCGTAGAAACGGCGGCAAATTCATTTCACTTATCGTGCCTGGAAGATGCTAAAAATGCTTGCACCTATTGTAACACAAACCGGCACAAACGCAAGCATTTCGCAAAACAAACTTTCCAAAACTGTCCTTGCGAAAACCAGACACTTTGTCTAAGAAAACGGCGGAAAGTAACACTTTATTCCCGAAAATGCGGGCCGTTCTCCCCTGCTGCGGGCCTGGGGGTGCAAAAAAGCCCGCCCCCGAACGGGAGCGAGCTCTTTTGCACACGAAGCGAGGATACCGCCTGTGCGGTGCGCACCAACAGCTGCGAAGGAGAACAGCCGGAGGAGGAGCGGTGCGCACCCGATATCCACGGATAACAAGAAGAAAAAGATTTCACGCAGAAGAGCTTTCGCTCTTCTTGTAACCATATTGTAACTCTTTTGAAATCATTTTGCAAGGGGTTTTGCGAAAGTTTCTGTAATTTTTTTGTAATTCTTTTCTCGGGCGTTCTCAGCCGCTTCGCTGGAAAATTCCAGATAGCACTCGAAGGCTATGTGCTCGTCCCGGCGGCCCACCACATACCAGCCATCGGCCGACGGCGCATAGGCCACCGCCACCTGCGCCCCCATCGGGATCTCGCGGTGGTACTTGATGGAGGCGAAGCGCAGCGGGCCCTTCCGGAGTGCATCCAGCGGCAGGGCATCGCAGGCGATGTCCAGATAGAACGAGTTGTTCACATGGCCGTTCAGGTCGCACAGCGAGTAGCTGGCCGTCCAGCTGCCCGCCGGGGTCAGCTCCTTGCATTTGTGCACCAGCTGGGGCAGCTCCTCTTCCACATCCTCGTTTTCGTAGTTTGGGGTGCACCAGCTGGGCTGCCGCATGATGTGCCCCGTTTCGGTGTTCACCACGATCCAGCGGCAGTCCACGAAGGTCAGCTCCTTCCCGGCCTCGTCGAGGATGTGGGTGATCCGCTTCATCGAGCCTTTTTTGCAAGGCTCACAGGCGGTATCCAGCGTGATCTTCTCGCCGCGGGTGGGCATCCGGTAGACCTCCACGGCCTGCTTGCCCACCAGAAACGTCGTGTGGCGGGCGGCAAAGAAATCGTCGTCCATGCCGTAGGCGCGGGCGTGATCCGCCGCAGCCTGCTCCACATAACGGAACAGGGCGCTGGGTTTGAGCTTCCGGTGAAAATCACAGTCGGCGTTCAGAACGGTCGCAGTTTCAGTAAAGTGGTTCAGTACCATAGTAAAAATATCCTCTCTATCAAAAACAGGCCGCACCGTTTGCGGCGCAGCCTGCATGGATCAATACATGTTCCGCGATTTTTTGCGCAGCTTGCGCCAGATGTTGAAGCAGGCCAGCGCGACCATGGCCAGAAGCAGCATCAGGAAAACGATGCCGCTGCCGCCCTCGTCGTAGCTCTTCATCTCGCTCCACTTGACGTCCAGTTCACTGTTGACCTCATCGCTCAGGGCAGTGAAGACCTTTTCCTTCGCTTCGATCTCCTCCGAAGGGAAGGCGATCTCGCTGTACTTCAGGTCCTCGTCCAGCACCTCCCACACGGCCTGCATGGGGGTGGTGTAGCCGATGTATTCGGCGTTGGCCTTGCCGATGTCCACTTCGCACATGAAGTTGATGAACATCTCGGCGGCTTCCTGCTTCTCGCTGGTGGCGGGGATGCACATGCTGTCCACCGAAAGGACGCTGCCCTCCTCCGGGAAGACCCAGGCCAGGTCGGGGTTGTCGTCGATCATGGTGATGGCGTCGCCGGAATAATAGACGCCGATGGCCGCCTCGCCGCCGATCATCTTATCGAAGATCTCGTCCATGACGTAGGCCTGGACCAGCGGTTTCTGCGCTTTGAGGTGTCCGACCACTTCGTCCACTTCCTCGGTGGACTGGGGGTTGATGCTGTGGCCGGTGGCAAATGCCGCGATGGCGTACGCATCCCGGCTGTTGTTGAACATCAGGATGTTTCCGGCGTACTGTTCATCCCACAGGTCGGCCCAGCTGGCGGGCGCTTTGTCCACCATGGTGGTGTTGTAGATGATGCCGGTGGTGCAGAGCATATACGGCACCGTGTATTCATTGGCGGGGTCGTAGTCGGCGTTGCGGTAGACTTCGTCGATGTTCTGGAAGTTGGGGATGTTGTCAAAGTTCAGCTTTGCAAGCATCCCTTCCGAGATCATCTTGGCGACCATATAGTCCGACGGGATGATGACATCGTAATCCGCCGCGCCGGATTTCAGCTTGGCGTAGAGCGACTCGTTGGAATCAAAGGTGGTGTAGTTGACGTGGATGCCGGTCAGCTTTTGGAAGGCATCCACCACATCTACGCTGTCGTCCGAGCCGTTGGAGATATACTCGCCCCAGTTGTAGACGTTCAGGGTGACGTTCTGGCCCTTGAAGCGGGTCCAGTCGTAATCATCCGAAACGGAGACGTCTTCCGTGACCTCGATGGTCCCGGCAGCAAACGCCGAAAGCGGCAGGCTGACGGCAAACACCACCGTCAGCAGCAAAAGCACCATGCGCTTCATCTGTTTCATGCGGCATCCTCCCCTCTCAGTGCCTTCTGGTCCCGGCGGTAGCCGCGGCTCTCCATGGCGTTGGAGATCAGGATGATGGTCAGGATGACCACGAACATAATGGTGGACAGAGCGTAGATCTCCGGGCTGACCTTTTTGCGGGTCATGGAGTAGATGGCGATGGGCAGGGTCTCCACCGTGCCGCAGTTGAAGTAGGAGATCATGAAGTCATCAATGGAGTAGGTCAGGCAGATGAGGAAGGCCGACAGGATGGCGGGGCTGATCTCCGGCAGGATGACCTTGAAGAATGCCTGCTTGGGGTCACAGCCGAGGTCCAGAGCCGCCTCATACAGTTTGACGTCCAGCTGCTTGAGCTTGGGCGTGACGTTGAAGATGACATACGGCACGTTGAACGCGATGTGCGCGATGAGCAGCGTGGGCAGGCCCATGATGGTATCGGGCAGGAACTCCACCCGGCCCGCAAAACGCTGGTAGGCCACGAAGAGCAGCATCAGCGAGATGCCGGTGATGATCTCCGGGTTGACGACCGGGATATAGGTGATGTTCGTCACCACAAGGCGGCTCTTGCGGCCCATGGAGGCGATGCCCAGCGAAGCCGCCGTGCCCAGGATCGTGGCGATGACGGCCGAGATGAGGGCCACTTCCACCGAGACGGCCAGCGCCCGCAGGATGGAGGCGTTGTGGAACAGGCTGGTGTACCACTTGAGCGTAAACCCGGTGAACAGCGCATAGCCCTTGCTCTGGTTGAAGCTGAACACGATCATATACGCGATGGGCAGATACATGAAGCAGAAAAACAGGATGATATAGACCCGCTGCATCAGGCGGAGATGTTTCGTTTTCATCAGGACACCCCCTCCATTTCATCCTCGTCGAAGCTCGAAGTAAAGCTCATGCACAGCAGAACGATGATCATCAGCACCAGGCTCATGGCCGAGCCGACGTTCAGGTTGTAGCTGTTGCCGAGGAACTGCATCTCGATCAGGTCGCCGATCAGCAGGTTGGAACCGCCGCCCAGCATCCGGCTGATGACGAAGGTGGACACCGCCGGGACGAAGACCATCGTAATGCCGGTGCTGATGCCGGGCACGCTCATGGGGATGAGCACCCGCAGCAGGGTCTGTGTGGTGGAAGCGCCCAGGTCCTGCGCCGCTTCCACGATGCTCTGGTCGATCTTGGTCATACTGGTGTAGAGCGGCAGGATCATATAGGGCACGTAGTTGTACACCATGCCCAGCACCACCGCACCGGAGGTATTCAGCATGGTGTAGGGGCCAAGGCCGAAGGCACCCAGTACCGCGTTGACCGGGCCGTTGACACTGAGCAGACCCATCCACGCATAGGTGCGGAGCAGAAAGTTCATCCACATGGGCAGCATGACCAGCATCAGCATGATATGCTGCTTGTTCACCCGCAGGCGGGAGAGAAAATAGCCGACGGGAAACGCGATGATCAGGCAGATGACCGTAGCGATGAGGGCCAGCAGCAGGCTGCGCGCGAACACCGAGCCGTAGCCGCTGATGGAGAGCAGGTTGTTCAGGGTAAAATTGCCGTCGCTGTCCGTCAAAGCATAATACACCACGATGATGAGGGGCACCACCGTGAAGAGCGTCATCCACACAAAGTAGGGATACGCGAGCTTTCGATCGTAAATCTTCATCATTTCGGCTCACCCCTCACGAACGCGCCATGATGTGGATCTCGTTGGGGCCGATGCGCATCCCGATGGTCTCACCGGGGGTGCAGGCACGGGTGGAATGGATGAGCCACTCGCGGCCCTCCACATCGACGTGCATCTCGAAGTGGACGCCCTTGAAGATGACGTCGTTGACAACGCCCACCAGCTGGCCTTCCATCGGCGAAACGACCTCGATGTCCTCCGGGCGGACGACGACCTGCACGCTCTGCTCGCGGGAAAAGCCGCGGTCCACGCACGGGAACTGGACACCGGAGAAGGAAACGAGGAAGTCTTTGTGCATCACGCCATCCACGATGTTGGAGTCGCCGATGAAGTCCGCCACGAAGGCATTCTTCGGCTCGTTGTAGATATCCTCCGGGGTGCCGATCTGCTGCACCTTGCCGCCATTCATGACGACGACGGTGTCGGACATGGTCAGTGCCTCCTCCTGGTCGTGCGTGACATAGATGAAGGTGATGTTCATCTCGCGCTGCAGGCGCTTGAGTTCCAGCTGCATCTCCTTGCGCAGCTTGAGGTCCAGTGCGCCCAGAGGCTCGTCCAGCAGCAGGATCTCCGGCTCGTTGACCAGGCTGCGGGCAATGGCCACGCGCTGCTGCTGACCGCCGGACATCTGGCCGATGCTGCGGCGCTCAAAGCCTTTCAGGCCCACGACTTCCAGCATATCGCGCACCTTGCGGCGGATGGTCTCTTCGTCCATCTTTTTCAGCCGCAGGCCGAAGGCCACGTTCTCGAACACGTTCAGATGCGGGAACAGCGCATACTTCTGGAACACCGTGTTCACCGGGCGCTTGTAGGGCGGCACACCGGTGATATCCTCGCCCTTGAGCAGAACTTTGCCGGAATTCGGCTCCAAAAAGCCTGCGATCAGCCGCAGGGTCGTGGTCTTGCCGCAGCCGGAAGAACCCAGCAGCGTAACGAACTCTTTGTCATGAATATCGAGATTCAATCCGTCCAGAATGCGCTGGCCGTCAAACTCCACTACGATGTCCCGCAGTGAAACGATCACCGAGTTGTCCATATTGATACCAAATCCTCCTTAAACTCAGATACGAAAAAAGACAGGGCTCGTGTCCCCATCCCTCGTACCAGGGCGATTGGTCCCCACGCGCCGTGCCTTGGGTGACAAATTGCGCAGTCTCTCCCCCTGTTCGTGTCTATCTTATACAATTTCCGTACAAATGTCAATCGCTCTGACACAGTTTGCCCAAACTTTACGCACCGGGCAAAAACCGGGCCGGAACATCAAAAAGCCCGGAGGCTCCCCTGCGGGAAACTTCCGGGCTCAAAAAGGACTGCCAGATGAACTTTTGTTTCACGAAGCCGCTTTGTAACGGTCCTTTGCGGTGCACACTGTTTGCACGGTGACGGCATCCACCGTGTAGAGGGAAGCGTCCCCCGACACGGTCAGATAATAGCCGTCCGTGCCCTCGTAATAGGTCAGCGTCTGTTCGTCGTCCGCTGTGCGGACCGTGGCTGCAACCAGCTGCTTCATGCCGGACGCATCGCCGTGGGGATCCTGCGCCGTGACGTAGCTGCTGAGGGCCGAAAGCAGGCTGCTGACCTGCGTTTCGTCCAGCTCCGCATCCGGTGCATCCGCCAGCCTCCAGACCGTGGTGTACGCCGTGCTGTCGCTGTCGCTTTCGGAGTCGGCCGAACGGTCGGACTCTGCGGCTTCCGAAACCGCCGTCAGGGTGAACGGCTCATCTCCGCAGGCAAGGGTGACGGATTCGATGGCCGAACGGGTCAGCCCTGCCGGGTTGAAGGCACCGAACAGTTCAGCGCGGCTCAGCGCAAAGCAGGCCGCCTTGGACGCTGCCACCGTATACAGGGCATCGTCCCCGGCCTTTTTCAGGTAGATATCCCCCGTGGCGGCATTCTCCGCCCCAAAAGTAAAAGTGTTCGTCTCCCCTGCCGTTGTGACCGTGACGGTCAGGCTCTCGTCCGTGAAGCCGTAGTCCTCGCCGGGCTCTTCGGTCAGCTGGCGTTTGGCGTTCAGCGCCGACAGGGCGGTGACCATCGTATTGCAGGCGGTGGCGTCCAGATGATAGGCCGGGTCTTCGGCCAGCGTCCAGCTGCCGTCTGCAACCGTCAGGGTATTCGTCTCACCGTTGTACGTGACCGCAAGTTCGGTCAGGTCGTCCGCCGCAAAGAAGGACAGCGGGATGCTGCCCTCTGCCGCAGCGCTTTCGGCCTGTGCAGCCTGCTCATTCTTCACCGTCAGGGCGGCGAAGGCCCCGCCCGCCAGAAAGACCAGAACCAGCAGAACGATGAGGGTGCGCTGTTTCGTTTTCATGCGGGCCTCACTTTCTGCGCCGCAGGATGACCACGACGGCACCTGCCGCCAGCAGCGCTGCCGGAAGGATCAGGATGAACACCAGACCCAGCACCGCCGCCTGTGCACTGGAAACGCTGATGGGGGCAGCTTCCAGCGCCTTGGAGTCGATCAGCACACTGCCGACCTGCCCCGCCAGCGAGGACGCACAGCCCTGCAGGAAAGTGCAGTTGCCGGGCACGACCTGATACGCGCTCTCGTTGTCCATGTTGCCGCAGTTGATCCAAATGACCTCCGCCTCGGTGGCTGTATTGCGGGCGTAGGCTGCCAGCGTGAAGGGGCCATCCGTGTCGCCATCCTCTTTTTCCACCGTGGTCATCTCGTACCCGGCCGCCTTGCTGTAGGCCGCATCGGAAGTGGTGAGCAGCGCTTCTGCGGTCACATTCTCCGTCTCGGTCAGGGTCATGCCCTGCGCCATCTGGAGCAGAACATGGCGGCTGGTATCCACCCCCTCCAGCGCCGTGGTCTCGGTGGGGCTGGTGTAGTCCGGCAGCAGATAGTAGGGGTAGCCGTTCATGAAGTGGCCGGAATCGCCCTCGACCACCAGCCCCTCGGCGCGGGTCAGGCCGAATTCGGCCATCACAGCGTCCAGATTGGGCGTATTATAATAGGTATCGGTCGTGAGCAGAACGTTGCCGCCTGCGCTCAGATAGCTGCGCAGAAGGCTCATCTCATCCACCAGAGCGCCCGCCGAGGCAAAGTCCTGTGCAGGGACATTGATGATGAGCAGGTCGCAGTCCTCCGGGACGCTGCCGCTGGAAAGCAGGTCCAGCGCCGTGAGGGAGAGGTTCTGATTTTCCAGTGCATCGGTCAGCGTGTCGGTCAGGGCCTGCTCCCCGTGGTTGGTAGTGTAGTAGGCGTGTTTCTGTTCCCCACTGGTCAGGCGGTAGATGGCCGAGGTGATCTTACTCTCGCCGGAGAACGTCACACGATAGCTGCCGGTGGTGTAGTAGTCGGAATAGTCATAATCGTAGAGGTCGGAGGCGTCCAGCACGACACTCTGCTCCCCAGAGACCAGGATCAGACTTCCAGACGCAGCATCCTGTGCGCCGTACTGGGCTGCAAAGGTCGGGTAGATGGCCGGGTCCTTGATTTCCCAGGTAATATGGCTGCTCTCGGAAGCGTATTTGTCCAGGAGCTTGGAGATGATCTGGTCCTCATTGCCGGTCTCGCAGAGGTAGTAGATGGTCACATCCTGCGTCAGGCTCTGCGCCACCTGCGCGGAACTGCCGCTGAGGGTATACAGCCCGGCCTCCGAGAGGTCGAACGTGGTGTATTTGGTCGGGAGGGCCCGCACCAGCAGGTTCACCAGCACGGCCAGAACCAGGACGGCCGCCGTGATGGCAGCGGAATAGAGGCCGCTGCGGAACACCCGCCCATTCAGGGCCATTTTATCTTTGGGGAAGAACTTCATCGCTGCGCACCTCCTTTAATTCCAGCGGCGCTTTTCAATGCCCTGCGCCGTGAGGAACAGTAACACCGCCGTCACGGTCAGGTAATAGATCAGCGTCGGGATGGAAAAGCTGTTGTTGACAAAATCTTCAAAGGGCGTGAAGAGGCACAGGGCGCTTAGCACCGCACTGAACGCCTCGGTCAGCCAGGCGCTCTTCACAAGGAAAAGACCTGTCAGCCCCAGGCAGCACACTGCAAAGGCCAGACACCCCAGAACAAAGCTCCGGGTGCGCAGCCCGGCAAGGAGCGATGCCGCACCCGCGATTCCCACAAAGACGACCAGCGCCACCGCGCTGCCCGCATTGAACAGGCTGCGCAGGCTGGGCATCATATAGGCCAGCAGCAGCACCGAGAAGCCCGCCACCGCTGCAATGATGAGGTTTTCGGTCAGGCCGGAGAGGAACTCGCCGATGGCAATGGCCGCACAGCCCAGCAGAAAATAACACAGCAGACCCGCGAAGTTTGCGGCCAGCGCGGTGACTGTGCCGCCCAGTGCCCAGAGGATGAGGATCATCACGGCATCCACAAGGCACGGCAGCGCGAACACGGCGCACATCGCGAAGAACTTGCCCAGCACCACGCCCCAGACAGAGACCGGGCTGGTCAGCAGCAGCTGGTCGGTGCGGCTGCGGCGCTCTTCGGCCAGCGACCGCATGGTCAGGACCGGAATGTAGAGCAGCAGCATGAAAATCGTGCGGTAAAGCGTATAGTAGCTGAAATCCGTCAGGCCGTAGCCGAGGTTCAGCGCCAGAAAATAGATGCCCGATGACGCCAGCAGAAAGGCTGTGAGAAGATAGCCGAGCATCCCGTGGAAATAGCTGCGGAGTTCCCGCTTGAAAATGGCGTTCATTCATCTTCCTCCCCTGCGCTCTCCTCGGTCTCGCCGCCGGTCAGTTCCAGAAAGACTTCTTCCAGACTCCTGCCGTCCGCCGTCAGCTCCTGTAGACTGCCCGATGCCGCCAGCCTGCCTTTGGACAGGATCAGCACCTGCTGGCAGACCGCCTGCACCTCGCTCAGAATATGGCTGGACAGGATGACCGTGTGGGCCTGCCCCAGCTCCCGGATGAGGTTGCGGATCTCGATGACCTGCGCCGGGTCCAGGCCGACGGTAGGCTCATCGAGGATGATGAGCTTCGGGCTGCCCAGCAGCGCCTGCGCGATGCCCACCCGCTGCCGGTAGCCCTTGGAGAGGCTGCGGATGAGCCGGGGCAGGACCTTTTCCAGCCCGGTGCGGCGGGCTGCGCTGCGCACCTGCTCTTTCCGCTCGGCCTTTTGGACGCCCTTGAGCTCGGCCGCAAAGTCCAGATATTCCTGCACCGTCATCTCCGGGTAAAGGGGCGGCTGCTCCGGCAGATAGCCGACGCACTTCTTTGCCGCATCGGCCTCCTCCGGCAGCGGGTGCCCCGCCACCGTGACCTGCCCGCTGGTAGCGGACAGATACCCGGTCAGGATGTTCATGATGGTGGACTTGCCCGCGCCGTTCGGCCCCAGCAGGCCGCAGATGCCGCCGTCTGCCACTGCAAAGGAAACATCCTCTACCGCCAGACGGTGCCCGTATTTTTTGGTAAGATGAGAAACTTCGATCACAAATAACGCTCCTCTCAAAGGCCGCGCAGAACGCGATGGATTTCGTTGCTGGTTTATTTTAGTCTGCAAATGTGATGAAAATAAGATAAAGTCGTGTAAGTTCCGAAAGGTTCCACCGTTCGCGCTTTTCTGCCCCAACACGCAAAAAAGCGCCGCCTCCGCAAGGGAGACGACGCTTTGGAAAAGACCAGTAAAATTACTTACGGCCGAAGCGCTTGTTGAAGCGCTCAACACGTCCGCCGGTGTCGACCAGCTTCTGCTTACCAG
>OHPL01001370.1_pt1 | contig 12566 bp, 8 predicted proteins | sample 1577711 | NCBI WGS metagenome assembly OHPL01 (sample SAMEA3879538, study PRJEB24766) | human gut metagenome | biome: human-associated habitat; feature: feces | place: USA | collected 1985/1987
CCGAGGGCGACACCTTCGACAATGAGGGGCTGTCCGCTTAGAATGTACGCAATGGAACATGAAAACAGATAGGACAGATACGGAGGTTTTATTATATGGCAGGAATAAGAGCGAAAAATATGATTTATGATGTCGGCAATTACTGCCGTCTGTCAAAGGATGACGGGACGGACAATGAGAGTGCAAGCATCGCAACACAAAAATCCATCCTCACAGATTATGTAAAAAAGCAGGGATGGAATCTGGTAAAAACGTATGTGGACGACGGGTATTCTGGGACAAATTTTCAAAGACCAGCTTTTCAGGAAATGCTTAAGGACATTGAAAACGGTCTGATAAACTGCGTTATCACGAAAGATTTATCACGTCTGGGGAGGAACTATCTTGATTGTGGGTTATATCTGGAAGTCTTTTTCCCAGAGCATAACGTGAGGTATATAGCGGTCAATGACGGCGTGGATACGCTCAATAAATCAGCGATGGACATCACGCCTTTCCGCAACATCCTAAACGAAATGTATTCTGCCGATGTGTCGGTCAAGATAAAATCGGCGTACCGTGCGAGGTTTCAGCAGGGGAAATTCATGGGAACAACAGCCCCTTATGGCTATGTCAAAGACCCTGCCGACCACAACCATCTGTTGATAGATGACAAGGTTGCCCATGTGGTAAGGGAGATATTCGACCTTGCGTTAGCGGGCAACGGAATCGCCAAAATCCGTAAGCACATCAACAAACAGCATATCCTACGCCCTGCCGCTTATGCGGTCACACAGGGGGCGATAGGCTATGAGCGGCACTTTGAAGATAACGAGGAGAACCGTTATATTTGGAGCGAGAACAGCATAAGGGGAATTTTAAGAAGCCCGATATATGCGGGAAACCTTGCAGGCTACAAGCGGATTGCCGCCAACATGAAAAGCAAGAAACGCCCCTCTAAGCTGCCCGAAGAATGGGAAGTGATACCCGATACCCATGAGGGGATAGTCACGCAGGAAGAATTTGATACCGTACAGCAGCTTATGACGAGCCGCAGGCGGGAGCAGAACGCAGGGGGATTTGAGAATATCTTTTCGGGCGTTATCAAATGTGCGGACTGCGGCTATGCAATGCGGGCGGCGAGTGCCAACAGGAGGAAACGCCCCGACATCATCGACTGCGTACAATATACCTGCAATAATTATGGCAGATATGGCAATGTTATGTGTACCGCACATAGCATTGAAGCGAGGGATTTATTCAACGCTGTCCTTGCCGACATCAACCGATTTGCGGATATGGCGGTCAATGATGAAAAGGCGGTAAGGGCGATTGAAAAGCGGCTCACGGAAACAGACCAGAGCAGGGCAAGGGCACTGGAAAAGGAGCAGAGAAAGCTAAACAAACGCCTTGCAGAACTGGACAGGCTGTTTTCCTCACTCTATGAAGATAAGGTGATGGAGCGTATTACGGAGCGGAATTTTGAGATGATGTCGGGGAAATACCAGAAAGAGCAGCTTGAAATTGAAGCAAGGCTGAAAGAGGTAACGGAAACGCTTAACGACAGCTATGAGAAGTCGCAGGGTGTCCGTGACTTCCTCTCCCTAATCCGCAACTATCAAGGCATTAAGGAACTGGACGCAACCATCATAAACGCACTCATAGACAAGATACTTGTTTCGGAACGTGAGAAACTTACAGACGGAACGGTAAGACAGGAAATCAAGATTTATTATAAATTCATCGGCTTTGTCGGTGAATTACATATCACGCCAACCAAGCGGTGGACGGCGTTAAAGCCTAAGAATTGTACGGTGTGCGGTGTTGAATATGTTCCCCGCTCTGCAATATCAAAGTATTGCCCAGAGTGCAGAAAAAGGATAAGAAAGGTTCAAGGAACGGAAACGAAACGCAGGAGCAGGGAGCGAAACAGACAGGCATGTATTGAACTGTCCGCAAAAAATGACCGACTGAGGTCTGTCAGTAGGACGCATGACTGTAAATGCAAGCATTTTAGCAATCTTTCCTACAACGAAGAATTCGAGTACGAATGCAATTGGAACCATGATTGGCAATTCATGTGTTGCAGCTAAGAAAGTAGTACCATTTACAGTACCTGTGTTGAGAGCAACATTATATACGACCATTCCATAGACCATAATTGTTGCCATAATAATTGTGAAAATAACATCCTGAAACTTGTTTTTTGGCATAAAAAAATCCTCCTTAATAATAACTTAAGCATAAAATGTGTTGTTCGTTATCATCCGGAGGATGTGTCGTTTCCAATAAAACCATATTTAATTGCGCCGTGGTATAATATCATAATATTAATAAATGTGTCAAGTACTTGATTTTTTAAAAATCAGGTCCAGAACTATATAAATAAATTGTGATTAAAAAGTGAAGAATAAACATTCATTTTAATATCGTTCGTGTCGAAAAAATGTCATTTCATGTAAATGACATTTTTTTTGATGCCTTTTATTGTATAATATCACTAAGATAGAATGTATTTTTGTAATGCTTTATGGTATTGCATAGATACATTGAGTAAAATAAAAGGAGGGAGAGTTTATGAAGTATTTAAACTTAAAAAAGATTACTGCGGTGGTATTGTCAATCGGAATGGTATTTTCAAGCAGTGCCGTTACCGGGTTTGCGGCAGATAACAGTAAAAAGATAGCTACGATTCCTAGCAGCTATATTAATAAAGTGGCAGAAGATATTGATAATGAATATTTTTATGATGGAACATATGTTGATGATTGGGGGCATACACGTAAGGGCAGGCAGCTTGGAGCGACATATACAAAGGAGTCAACTGAATTTTTGTTATGGGCACCTGCGGCAACATATGTAAAAGTTAATATTTATGCAACAGGTGATGATAATGACAGCAATGCACGTGATATAGGAACTTATGCATTAGAGAAAATGCTTGTAAATGGGGAATGGAATGGCCTCTGGATTATAACACTTATTGGTGATTGGGGCGGATTGTATTATGACTATACGATTACCACAACAGATATTACCCATATTGGCAGCGACAGAACAACAAAATATAAAATTCAGGACCCATATTCGGTTGCGGTAAGTAAAGACGGAAAGCGTTCGTATATAACAGATACATCTTCAGTATCTCCTGAGGGTTGGGACAGCGACAGACATGTGTATGTTGATTCGACAAAAGCAAATACTGTTTATAAAATAAGTGTCAAGGATTTCTCGTCAGATACCGCATCGGGCATGACTGCAGGCGGAAAGTACAGTGCTTTTACGGAAAAGGGTGCAAAAGTAAACAGTGCGGGAGAACTTGTATCTGGCATTGATTATCTGAAGGAACTTGGCGTTACGACAGTACAGCTTGCACCGTTTGCGGATTTTGATGGTGACAGTGAGTATGAGATTTTAAATTATAATGTACCTGAGGCAAGCTATGCTTCCAATCCGTCAGACAGCAAGACTGTTATAAAAGAATGTAAAGAGATGATTCAGGCACTTCACAGTGCGGGATTTTCTGTTGTGATGGAGATGCCGTATACGCATGCCTCAGAGGAAAATCCTCTTGAAAAGTCGGTTCCGTGGTTTTATTACAGATTGAATACTGACGGTACAAGGTATACAACAAATACGGGATATGACAATGAGCTTGCCACAGAGCGGAAGATGTATCGTAATTATATGGTTAATTCCATGAAATATTGGGCAGAGGAATATCATGTTGATGGATTTTCACTGGATTTGATTGACTGTGTCAATGTAAAGTACAAAGGTTCTTCGCATGTATATAAATGGCTGGATGAGATAAAGACATCATTGGCAAAGGAAGATGCCAATCTGGTTATATGGGGAGATAATTATACAAAGGAAGAAAGACAGAATAAAACTTCCTTATATGATGAAATAATCGGCAGCACAGGTGGTACTTATGGCGAAAGAAACGAAAAAGCCGTAAAAATATACAAGCAGAAAGCAGCAATGAAATATGCTAAGCCAGGAACATTGTTTATGGATGGCGGAGAAGAAATGTGTAACAGCGTTGAGGGAACAACTCTTGCAGACAGCAGTTACATTGAATGGAAGGATTCCGCAGAGTACGCAGATGTAGTCTCATATTACAGAGGACTTATGGAGATACGAAAAGCATTTTCACCGCTTGCGAAAAGCCAGACAATAAAAAATTCTGAAGCTTATGTGCTTGCAGGTACAAAAGACGACGAGTGGAATACTATGGCTGTATTAAATAATGAGTCAGATGTGTCAAAAGAAATTACAATTCCTGTTCAAGGAAGAGCTGCTACGGACTGGGTTGTTATTGCAAATGGCGAAAGTGCAGGAGTTGTATCACTTGGTGAAGTCTCAGGTTCCGTTATAACTGTACCTGCGTATACTACAATGATTCTTGTAGATAAGGAAAGCTTTGATGATGTGGCTGTAACATCAGGCAAAGGAAAAGTAATTGTTAATTATGTAATAAAAGACAGTGAGCAGAAGTTACGTGAATCGATTACACTTCAGGGCACATCGGGAACGAATTATGCGGTACCTGAAAATATTAAGATTCCATCAGGATATACTTTTTTAAGCAAGACAGGCGATGAAAAGGGTGTGTATACATCAGAAACACAGACAGTTACATATTATTATAATGCGATTAATCCGGATACAGTGGTAGACGGTATTAAAAATAATGGAGTATACTGCGAGAAGGCACAGTTTAAAGTAACTTCTTCCGATTATACACAGGTAATGGCAGTAAATAAAACGCTTACACCTGATGTGGACGGTATTTATACTGTATCTGCAGCAGATGGCACACAGACAATAACATTGACAGATAATGAAGGATACAGCATTTATCTGTCTATTACGGTAAATGCGGATCATACAATGGATAACAGCGACTGTACGAAAGAATCAATATGTTCTGTCTGTCATAAAATATTTCCGGCACAGACAAATCATAAGTTTAGCGACACATGGACAAAAGACGATACTTATCATTGGAAAGTGTGCGAGAATGACGGCTGTACGGTAACAACAACAAAGACAAAACATAGTGGTACAGATGATGGTGATTGTACAACACCTGTAATTTGTGAATGTGGTGAGATTGTTACAGCAGCAAAGGCAGAACATACATATGGTGAATGGAAGTCAAATGGTAACGGCACACATACCCACAAATGTACAACAGCAGGCTGTACAATAGAAGAAACAGAAAGCTGTGTAGGTGGAACGGCAACATGTAAAAAGAGAGCCGTCTGCACGGATTGTAATGCTGAATATGGTACTTTAAATCCTGCAAACCACAGTGGAGAACAGGTATGGGTACAGACAGAAAAAACTCATCAGAAAAAATATGACTGTTGTGGTGCAGAGGTAACTAATATAGCAGATCATATCTGGGAGAATGGACACTGCACGGTATGCGGATATGATTGTATTCATAAAGGCGGAAAAGCAACCTGTACGCAGAAAGCGGTTTGCGATACCTGCCATAGTGAATATGGAGAAATAAATGCAGACAATCATACAGGAACAGAAAAGTGGACACAGACAGCAACAACACATGAAAAGAAATATGATTGCTGTGGTAAAGTGACGATAGCACAAGAAAATCATAACTGGAAAGACGGTGCTTGTGAAACATGTGGTTATGTATGCGTACACAGCGGCGGAGAAGCAACATGTACAAAAGGTGCGGTTTGCGAAACATGTGGCAAGGAGTATACAGATAAAGATATGGCAAATCACAGTGGAAAGTTAGTATGGGTACAGACAGAAAAAACTCATAAGCAGGCATATGATTGCTGTGATAAGGAAGTATCGACAAGTGAAGCACATGGTTGGAAAAACGGTGTATGCACGGTTTGTGATTATCAGTGTAAACACGCAGGCGGAAGTGCAACATGTGTGAAGAAAGCGGTGTGTACGATCTGCAGCGAAGAATATGGCACTTACAATATGAGTATGCATGAAGGCTTGCAGTCAGTAGCGGCAAAGGCGGCTACCAGGACAGATGAAGGAAATATTGAATACTGGTATTGTAAAGATTGTGACAGATATTACATCAAGCAGGATGGGCTTGTTGAGATTGAAAAATCACAGACTGTGGTTGCAAAGATTACAGATACAACATCATTGACCGATACGTGTAAAGACGATAATACAGAGACAGTAAAAGAACAGGCGCCTGATACGGGAGATAATAAACATGTATTTGTATGGCTTCTTATGTTTGTAATAGGAGGAGCGGCAGCAGGATTAACGGTTAAAGGTAAAAAGCCAGAAAATTAATATTTTTTAAGGAGACCGGAATCTCGCTTACTGTGTGGGTGCGAGGTTCCGGTTTTTACATGTTTTGGTTTTATTCATTTCCTTATATTAATAAATGTGTCAAGTACTTGATTTTTTAAAAATCAGGTGTATACTATAAATAATTTAATACATATGGAACTTCAGGGCAGGGTGTGATTCCCTACCGGTGGTAAAGCCCACGAGCCGAGGCGTAAGCCAGAGCATGATTCGGTGTAATTCCGAAGCCGACAGTAAAGTCTGGATGGAAGAAGTGATATTAAAGTTAGTTATTCATAATGTAATCATAGTAGAATGAATGGCTGGCTTGAATGTGGATACTGGCTCTGAGATGAATTATTATCTCAGAGTTTTTTGATTGTCAGAGTAAGAATTTGATTATAGAAATTCGATATTTTGGCGTATGGCTTCTGAAGTGGTGAAATGAAACTGCTTTGGAAGCCTTTTTTATGTCTGGGCTGGATTTTGGTTGTGCTAGGATGTCTGTATTATTGAGGCGGAGTCTGGTCTGAAATGTTGGAACTGGCAATTGTGGCTGCAGCATATTATGACCATTCAATTCTGAGCAATCTGGCGGCATATTATAGCAATTCAGAGCAGAATGGCAGCAGGTAAATTTGGTAAAAACCTATTAATACAAGTTTTTTAAGAATTTGGTAGGTTTATTTTGGAGGAAAACCAAAGAAAACATATGGATTTACCTACTAAATGAGCTATAAACAATGAATTTATAGGTTTTTGAGGAATAAAAATGCGTTTAATATTATAGACAAGATAAAAAAAGACCTACTAAACCATTGAAAATGCGACTACTTATAGGTATCACGACTTTGAGCCGGTAAAATCAGGGAAACAGCAAGCACATTAAGAATGAAATTAAGATACAGCAAACAAGGGAAATAAGAATAGAGAAAATCAGGACAGAAAAAATCAGAACAGAGAAAAGCTGGACAGGAAAGAACAGAAAGAAGGTGCATATATGCAGCAGGAAATAAATAAGAATTTTTCAAAAGAAGATGAATTCTACATGAAGCGGGCAATTGAACTGGCAAAGAGAGGAACAGGCTGGGTTAATCCTAATCCGCTGGTGGGAGCTGTAATTGTAAAGGATGACAGAATTATAGGTGAAGGCTGGCACAGGAAATATGGTGAACTTCATGCAGAAAGAGATGCACTTTTAAAATGTAAGGAAGATACCAATGGAGCAACCATATATGTGACACTTGAGCCATGCTGCCATCATGGGAAACAGCCGCCTTGCACTGAAGCACTTGTGCAGGCAGGGATAAGCAGAGTTGTGATAGGTTCAATGGATCCTAATCCCTTAGTAAGTGGAAAAGGTGTTAAATATCTGGAAGCGCATGGAATTAAAGTTGAAGGCTGTGTATGCAATGAAGAATGTCTGGATATGAATTATGTATTCTTTTATTACATAAGAAATAAAGAGCCATATGTTGTGATGAAGACAGCACAGACACTTGATGGGAAAATTGCCACATATAAAGGACTTTCCAAGTGGATTACAGGTGAGCAGGCAAGAGAAAATGTGCATGCAGACCGGCACAGATATGCGGCAATTATGGTTGGTGTCGGTACAGTGCTTGCAGACGACCCGATGCTCGACTGCAGAAGCAAAGAAATAGGTAATCCACACAATCCAGTAAGAATCATATGCGACAGCAGATTGACAACTCCGCTGGACAGCAGAATTGTAAAAAGTGCAGGGCAGATACCAACAATAATTGCTACATGTAGTACCGACAGCGACAGGAAATCTTTATATGAAAATGCAGGCTGTGAAGTGATAATTACAAAAGAATCAGAGCAGCACGTTGACCTTAAAGAGCTTATGAACATACTTGGAGAAAAAGGTATCGACAGCGTGATTCTAGAGGGAGGCGGAACACTTAACTTCTCGGCATTGCAGGCTGGAATTGTGAACCGGGTTCAGACTTACATTGCACCTAAGATATTTGGCGGGGCATACAGTAAGACAGCAGTTGAAGGTCAGGGTATTGCAAATGTAGATGAAGCATATCAGTTGAGAAACAAGACAGTTCGTCTTCTTGGTGACGATATTCTGATTGAAGGAGAGTTGTAATGTTTACAGGAATTATTGAAGAAATCGGACATGTAAATAATGTAAAAAAAGGAACGGCATCAGCAATTCTTACAATACAGGCAGAAAAAGTCCTTGAGGGAACACATATAGGAGACAGCATTGCTGTCAATGGTGTGTGCCTTACAGTGACAGGGATATATGATAATACATTTACTGCGGATGTAATGCATGAGACGCTGAACCGCTCATCACTTGGCAAGCTGGTGAGTGGCAGTGCTGTTAATCTTGAAAGGGCAATGGCAGCAGAAGGAAGGTTCGGAGGACATATAGTTTCAGGACATATTGATGGAACAGGAAAAGTTGTAGCGATAACCAAGGATGATAACGCGATATGGTATCAGATTAAGACAGACATCGGAATATTAAAATATATTGTTGAAAAAGGTTCAGTTGCCATAGATGGAATAAGTCTTACGGTTGCCAAGACGGACAGCCAGAGCTTTTCAGTATCAATAATACCACATACGGCAGGTGCGACAACGCTGTCACTTAGGAAAGCTGGTGATGTAGTTAATCTTGAAAATGATATTGTCGGTAAGTACATAGAGAAATTCATCACATTTGAAAAGGAAAAGCCGAAAAGCGGGATAACGAAAGAGTTCCTGCTAAAGAATGGATTTTAAAATATCAAAGGGAAAGGAAGGTAAAAGAAAATGTTTGAGTATAACACAGTAGAAGAGGCAGTTAAGGATTTACAGGATGGAAAGCTGATACTTGTCTCAGATGATGAAAGCAGAGAGAATGAGGGCGACCTTATATGTGCCGCTGAATTTGCAACTACTGAAAATGTGAATTTCATGGCGACATATGGAAAAGGACTTATATGCATGCCTATGAGTGGAGATTTGTGCAGGAAGCTGGGACTTACACAGATGGTTGCTGACAATACTGACAACCATGAAACTGCATTTACAGTGTCAATAGACCATGTTAAGACGACAACAGGAATATCGGCAGAGGAGAGAGGCTTTACTGCAAGAGCATGTGTGTCAGATGAAGTAAAGCCTGAGGATTTCAGAAGACCGGGACATATGTTTCCACTACGTTCAAAACCTAATGGAGTTCTTGAAAGAAACGGACATACAGAGGCAACAGTAGACCTTATGAGAATAGCAGGGCTTAAGGAGTGCGGTCTGTGCTGTGAGATAATGAAAGAGGACGGAACAATGATGAGAAAAGAAGACCTCATAGAAATGTCCGAAAAATTCAATCTCAAATTCATAACAATTAAGGCAATTCAGGAATACAGAAAGAGACATGACAACCTGGTTGAGTGTGTTGCAGTTACAAGAATGCCGACAAAGTATGGTGAATTCACAGCACACTGCTATGTCAATAAGTTAAATGGCGAGCATCATGTTGCATTGGTAAAGGGAGACATTGGTGATGGCAGCAATCTTTTGTGCAGGGTACATTCAGAGTGCCTGACAGGAGACGCATTTGGTTCAATGAAATGCGACTGCGGTCAGCAGCTGGCGTCAGCGATGACACAGATTAACAATGAAGGCAGGGGAGTACTTCTTTATATGAGACAGGAGGGCAGAGGAATCGGGCTTGTTAACAAGCTTAAGGCATATGCACTTCAGGATCAGGGAATGGATACACTTGAGGCTAATCTGGCACTTGGTCTGCCGGGAGACGCGCGTGAGTACTACATAGGAGCACAGATATTGAAAGACTTAGGAGCAAAGAGCTTAAGGCTTCTTACTAACAATCCCGATAAGGTATACCAGCTTGCAGATTTTGGAATCGAAATCAGTGAGAGAGTGCCTATTGAGATAGATGCGACCAGCTTTGACAGGTTCTATCTTAAGACAAAGCAGACAAAGATGGGACACATTTTAAATGTAGTGTAAAAATATGGATTATTTATAAGGAGGAATTGATAATGAGAGTTTTAGAAGGTAAGTTAGTTGACAGTGGAATTAAGGTAGGTATTGTAGCAGCAAGGTTTAATGAATTTATTGTGTCTAAGCTTGTTGCGGGAGCTAAAGACGGGCTTGTAAGACATGATGTTTCAGAAGAAAATATTGATCTTGCATGGGTGCCGGGCGCATTTGAGATACCATTGATAGCTTCAAAGATGGCAAAAAGCGGCAAGTATGACGCAGTTATATGTCTTGGTGCAGTTATAAGAGGTGCTACAAGCCACTACGATTATGTGTGCAGCGAGGTTTCCAAAGGCATTGCAAATGTTTCTTTAGCAAGTGATATTCCTGTTATGTTTGGAGTGCTTACTACAGATACAATCGAGCAGGCAATTGAGCGTGCCGGAACAAAGGCAGGCAATAAGGGATTTGAGTGCGCTGAAGGTGCTATTGAGATGGTTAATCTTATTAAAGAGATTGAAGGATAATATATAAAATTTTTAGTAATTGTAAAAGGTCAGATTCGTCAGTAACCATTGAGCTTGGCGTGTCTGACCTTTTGTATTATAAAATATGATATAAAATGGATATGCGAAGGTGATGATATAAGGTATAATAGATGTGTTTTCCTTAATAATTGTTAAATGGGTATATATTACATATAAATTTATAGAATCGATGGGAGAGATAAGATGAAGTGGGGAATTTTGGCTACAGGTAATATTGCAAAAAAATTTGCATCAACCATAAATCAGATGAGTAAAGAAAATGAACAGTTAGTAGCAGTTGGTTCACGTAACATTGAAAGTGCAAAAGCCTTTGCTAATGAGCATGATATCCCAAGATATTATGATTCGTATGAAGCACTGGTTAAAGATCAGGATGTTGAGGCTGTTTATGTAGCAACACCAAATACTTTGCATTATGAGAATTGCAGGTTATGTCTTGAACATGGAAAGCATGTGTTGTGCGAAAAACCGTTTACGATAAATGATAAACAGGCACAGGAACTGTACAGGTTGGCAAGGGACAGGCATCTTTTTATCATGGAGGGACTCTGGATATGGTTTCTTCCATTGTATGATCGTTTACACAGTATCTTACAGCAAGGAGTTATTGGAGAAATAAAACATATTTCATGTCAGTATGGGTTTGTTGCAACAGGTGCCAGAAAAGAGCGAAAATTTAACCCTGCACTTGGTGGAGGTGCTTTGTTGGACATAGGAATTTACAATCTGGGATTTCTGCGTATTGTTACAGGGAATGAGCCGCAGAATGTAGAAACTCAAAAAGTACATATTAATGAGTATGGAACAGATGATTACAGCTGTCTCAAACTGACATATAATGATGGATGTACGGCAGAATCAGTCCAGACAATTGGGCAGGAATTAAAACGTAATGCCAGAATTGAGGGAACAAAGGGAAGTATATTTTTACCGGATTTCCAACACGCCGAGACCATGATACTTGAGGTGGAAGGAAAAGAACCGGAAACAATCGAGTGTCCGGTTGATATAAATGGCTTTGAATATGAAATCAGGGAAGTAAGCAGATGCGTAAAACGTGGATATTGCAGCAGTGATGTATATACAGCTAAAGACAGTATTGCACTTACACGGATGATGTATGATATCCGTATGAGCTGGAGTTAAAAAATAGGAGACAGTTATATGTATATAATGGAGTGAAGTAGATATGAAAACAGTTATTATATATGCATCGGTTCATCACAATAATACCAAGAAAATTGTTGATGCCATAGTAGATGAATATGGGGTTGATATTATTGATGCAGCTAAGATTACTGAAAAGGACTTATCAGGGTATGATCTTATAGGATTTGCTTCTGGTATTTATTTTGGTAAGATGCATCAGGCCGTAATCAACTTTGCTGAAGTAAATCTTCCGGAGGATAAGGATGTTTTTCTTATATGCACTTATGGAGGAAAGCCGGTATTTGATTCAATAAAGGGAATTATAAAAGAAAAGCAGGGAAGAATTGTGGGAGAATTTTCTTGTAAGGGATATGACACATTTGGACCATTCAAACTTATAGGAGGAATATCAAAAGGACATCCGGATAAGAATGATCTGGATAATGCAAAGGCTTTTTTCAAAGGGTTGTGTAAAAATCGAAATTGACAGAGATGGGAGCGAGGTATGCTTCTTGTCAGAAGGGCAAGAAGATGGAACAGAGAGAGTTTAACAAATCGGAATTTGTGGAGAGATTTCTTGAACTTTCCTTATTTTACGGGCTTTCCAGCCCCTTA
>OHPL01001371.1_pt1 | contig 12548 bp, 10 predicted proteins | sample 1577711 | NCBI WGS metagenome assembly OHPL01 (sample SAMEA3879538, study PRJEB24766) | human gut metagenome | biome: human-associated habitat; feature: feces | place: USA | collected 1985/1987
TTAGCGAAACTTGAAATACATCAAGTATTTACTGCGTTTCGCTGCCTTGAAGCTGTGCAAAGTCCCAACGAAAATTTGCTCGTGTTCCGGTTTTTAGAGAACCCCATAATAAAAATACCGCCGGATCAACCCGACGGTATATTTTTTGCTTAAATCAGAATGCCAAAACTCTTGAAGCGATAAGGAAATATACAAGAAGTGCAAGTGCATCAACAATTGTTGTAATGAACGGCGAAGCCATTACAGCAGGGTCGAATCCAAGCTTTTTCGCAAGCATAGGAAGCGAACAGCCGACAAGCTTTGCAACGATTATTACAAAGAAAATCGTCAGCGCAACTATCATTGCAATGGTCGCACCCTTTCGGTCAATGAACATTACCTTTGCGAACACGACAACTGCCATTGTTGCGGCACAGAGTATGCCGACACGGAGTTCTTTCCACATTACTTTGAGAATGTCGGAAAATTCAATTTCCTGAAGCGATATTCCGCGGATTATCGTAACGGACGACTGCGAACCCGAGTTTCCGCCCGTATCCATAAGCATCGGGATAAATGCTGTCAGTGCAGGAACAACGGCGAGCGCGCTCTCAAAGTGCGTGAGTATCATTCCCGTAAAGGTTGCCGATATCATAAGGAGCATCAGCCACGGGATACGCTGTTTCCAGAGTGAGAACACGCTCGTTTTAAGGTAGGTCTTGCTTGACGAGGACGGGAGCATAGCACCCATGATCTCCATGTCCTCCATATCCTCGTCACGGATAACGTCCATAGCGTCGTCGAATGTGAGGATTCCGACTATTCTTCCGTCGCCGTCGACAACGGGGATAGCGGCAAGGTCGTATTTGGAAAGCATCTGCGCAGCTGTTTCACGGTCATCGTGAGTGTTTACGCAGATAAAGTTAGTTTCCATTATATCGGAAACGGGAGTTTCATAATCCGAAACAAGCATATCGAGCAGCGAAACAACGCCGAGAAGCTTGCGGTTCTGCGTTACATAGCAGGTATAAACGGTTTCCTTTGCAAGACCGATCTTTCGTATCTGGTCGAATCCCTCTTTAACGGTGAGGTCTGCACGGAAGTAAACGAACTCGGTCGTCATTACCGAACCTGCGCTGTCCTTCGGGTACTTTAACAGCTCGTTGATCTGATTCCTCGTTGCGGGATCGGTGTTTTTGAGAATACGGGAAACAACGTTCGCAGGCATTTCTTCGATAAGGTCAACGGTATCGTCCATGTAAAGTTCATCGATGACATCGTGGAGTTCCTTATCGGAAAGGGCATTGATAAGCACACGCTGGAGATCGCTGTTCATATAGGTGAAAACCTCAGCGGCGATCTCTTTCGGTAAAATTCGGTACAAAAGTGTAAGCTCACGCTCGCCGAACTCGTCAAACTCGTCCATTTCTTCAACAAGAGCAGCGATATCGGCAGGATTCATCTCGGAAAGCTCGGATTTGAGCTTGACGAAGTTGCGCTCGGTCAGAAGCTGCACAGCGGTATCTTTTTCCATAAAAATTCCTCCTCATCTTTCGGAACACGGCAAAGCGTTGTTTCGCTCCGTCAGTCCCATAATAAAAAAGCGGGAGGCATAAAACATTAAAGTGAAATTACGAAACGAACGGGGGACACTTCCGAAACCGCCGCTTCGCACTTGCTACCTCGAGGTTTTATACCTGTACTTCCCACGTCCATTAAATCTCACTCCTCTGTAATTTATTAAATTCGGGTAAAGCCAAAATTACTTTTTAATTATACATTAGTGAATTTTAAATGTCAAGAATTTTTATGTTAATTTAAGTTAAAAAGCAAAAATTACCGCCGCATAAGAACGTGAAGAACTTATGCGACGGTAATGCTAAACACCAATAAAACTATAGACAAAAAATCTGTGCAAAATCCATATCAAGCTGTTTTTAACAGCTGCGATTTTTTGCTTGATTTTTTGTATAGTTTTTAATTGGTGTTTAGCATAATATCAGCTTCCCTTTATTGCGAGCGGCTTGACAGAGGAACGTTTTGTGATAAGGCAGGATATGAGCAGCAGTATCAGCGAAGCGCCGATGAATACCGCAGCTCCCTGCGAAGCGTTGCCTATAAACGAGACATCCGAACCCGAATCAACAAGATAGGAAAGTCCGACCAGCTTCACAACACTGCACCAGAATGATGCCAATGCATCTACGCCCAGTGCAAAATAAATTCCTCCCGTCGGGATAAAGATCAATAAAAGTATGGTGATCAAAGATGCCCAGCCGGGAAGTTTGTATATAAGTGCAGCAATAAAGATAACAGCAGCACATAATGCAATGTAGCTGAATACGGCTATGCCGAAATAACGTATTCTTACGGTGAGATCACTCCAACCCTCGTCGATGAGAGAACTTTTTACACCGTAAAGCGATGCACCCCACATTTCGTCTTCTCCCGTTATCAATGACATGATCGGAAAAATTACAGAAACTTCAAGTGCCGATACAACAGAAAGTATCACCGATGATATGTATGCGGAAACGCAGGCTGTTGTCCTTGAAGTGCCGTTTGCGGCAGCTGTGTTGAAAAAGTCTGTGATGTTTGCACACATAAATCCGAATACGAATATGCCGGTCAAAGCATCAAATCCGTTCTGTCCCGTTTCGCGAAGACTGAACGGAACTTTTTCTGCAACGGATCTGATCGTTGCGGAAATCAGCATAGAGCCGATCACCCAAATAAGGTAAAATAACGGAACTGATCTCAATCTGTAAAGCTGATATTTGCAGTTTGCGATAATACTGTTTGCTGACATAAAAATTCCCCCTTTTATGAATTCGTAAGATGAATGAAAATGTTCTGCAGGTTCATCGGCTCGGCTGTAAGTCCGTCGGAAAGCTCTGCTTCATTGAGCTGACCCTTTATGTAAACAGTCTTTAAGCCGCCGAGAACGTCCCCGCCCATAAGCTCTTTTCCTTTGGCAAATTCATCAACGTCCGCAGCCTTGCCCGAAACGCTGTAACCCATAGAACGTATCTCGTCCGTGTCCTTGTCGAAGAGGACTTCGCCCTTTTTGATGATAACGGCACGTTCGATAATTCCTGCGGTTTCTTCGATAAGATGAGTTGAAATAACGAATGTTGAGGGACGTTCACTGTAGCGGTTCACAACGTGCTTGTAGAAAAGGTCACGGTGGTTTGCGTCAAGTCCGAGAACGGGTTCATCGAAAAATACTATAGGCGCACCGCAGGAGAGAGCGTTTATCGCCTTTGCAATGGTTCGGTAGCCGGTAGAAAGCTTGGAAAGCTTTCTGTTTGTGTCAAGCTCATATTCCGAGCAAAGCTTCACCGCATATTCCATGTCAAAATCGGGATAGTAAAACGATGCAGTCCTGAACATATCCCTGACTTTGAGCGACGGATTGTAAAGAAGCTGTTCGCTCATCAGATGTGTCTTGCCGAGTGCGCTGTCGTTGCCGCTTGCATTAACTCCGTCAATAAGGACCTCGCCCGAGTCGGCAAAAGTCCTGCCCGAAATGATGTTGAGCAGGGTGGATTTTCCTGCGCCGTTTCTGCCGAGCAGACCGTAAATGCAGTTTTCTTTGAATGTTACACTTACGTTGTTCAGCGCAGTGGTTTTGCCGTAGTTTTTTGTCAGATTTCTGACTTCAATTTTGCTCATTTCCGTCACAGCCTTTCTCTATCATATTGATGATCTCATTTTTTGTGATGCCAAGCTTCGATGCCTCGCTGATGAGCGACTTGATGTACTTGTCGCAGAATTCCTGTTTGCGCTCACTGCGAATTTTCTGCTCCGCACCCGTGCATACGAACATACCAAGACCTCTTTTCTTGTAGATTATTTCTTTGTCGACCAAGATGTTTACCCCTTTGAGGGCAGTTGCGGGATTTATCCTGTACATCGCAGATATTTCTGTTGTAGACGGTATCTGCGTTTCTTCGGGGAAAACTCCCGTGAGGATATTTTCCTCGATCCATTCAGCCATTTGAATGTAGATAGGCTTTTCACCGTCAAAGTTAGCCAATATATCATCTCCTTGCTTGCTTATTTGTTAATTACTTGTGTAACTAACTATATCACTAACTATCTGTGCTGTCAATACAGGAATAATATTTTTGTGAAATGTTACAAAATATTGCTTGCGTTTATAGCAAAAACAGCCATATCCGAGAATGACCCGAATATGGCTGTTGTAATTCTATATAAAGTTTTATTTTACGGAAAAAGGAATGTTTCCGCCCGTGAATTGAACGCTGTCAGCCGAGAATACACCCGAAACAACTTCAATTTCGACCGTGTGCAAACCGTCAGCAAGTCCGTCAATGCCGTAAGCAATGTCACGTGATTCACATTCGGTAACGGAAAAGCCTTCTGCGGCGTTTTTTCCGTCAATTTTTACGTTAATGACTGCGTTCTGCTTGTTTTCGCCGACAACAGCAAAGCCGTTTCCGCTGAATTTTACCGTCATGACCGCTCCTGCACTGCCGTTTGAAAGCGTTCGCTTGTAATTTGCAAAGCTGCCCGTTGTGATATGCACCCAAGCGCCCGAATAATCACAGCAAAGGTCGGTGTTGTCATAGCGTGTGACATAACAGTTCCCGTTCGGTTCAATGAGAAGATGAGCGAACATATTTCGGTCGAACGAGCTGTAAAATGCGGCCCTTCCTGCGCTCTGAACGCACTTGTCTGTGAAGTCGATGACATTTTTACCGCCGATGAAGCATTTGATATTTCCGTCCTGAACGGAAATTTTCAGCGGTGTGAAATCGTGGACGTTCGCCTTGCAGGAGCCGCTTTCAAGCACGTTTTTGTTCTTCATAAGCGAGTAAGTTCCGTCCTCGGAGAGCTTCAGCCAGTAACCGCTTTCGCCCTTATGACCCTCGTTGTAGCGAAGCCCAATGCCTGCATAATTCTTGTCAGGTTCGGCACTCTCGCAAAGCTTTACCTCGGCGGAAACGCTGTAATTGTACCAGCGGTCGTCACCGAAATTCGTTGTCGGGTTCGGCGTGTAGCCCCATTCCTCGGCTTTTGTTTCGGGCGTTATCTGCTGAACGAGGACGTTTCTGCCGCCGATGAATTCGACCTCGAAAGCGCCGCCCTCGTCCGTGGTGAACCTCGGCGCACCGCCCCTTGCTCGGAGAAATTCCTCGCCGTAATCAAAATCATCGGAGTAGGGGAGAGCAAGCACAGTACGTTCGCTTTCGGGCATATTTACAAAGTCGTTCACGGCTTTGACCGTGGATAAAGTTATCATTGAGAAAGGCTTCACGGTCACGGTGTAGGAATATTTTCCGCCGCTTTCGGTCGGTGTTATCGTGTCAATTTTCTTAAAATAATTCTCATCATAACTGCCGTTGTCGGGACCTCTCGTTTCCCACACATCGATATCGGACGAAGCTTTCGCAAGGTCGGAAACGATGATATCGTAAACGATAGGCTCGGAAGTCGAGTTCGTGATAACTGTGCTGTAGTCGCCGCTGTCGGGGTCGCAGACTGTGATATAGCTGAAAACGGAATCAACAAGCGCATGACCGTCACCGCCCGTTTTTGCGTCAGCGTGGCAAGCACCGTCAATGTATGTCCAGCCTCTTTTGATGAACTGCGAAAAATGCAGTGACATAAAAAATCCGCTGTCGAGGTAATAATATCCGCTCCAAGGGTCGCAGGCGGAGATGAACTGCTTCTGACAGTAGCAAACGCCGTCATAATAAGCCGCAATGACGGGCTGTAATTCGCACATCGTCATTTTGCCGCTTGCATACATCATTATAAGTCGGTTGGCGATGTCGAGAACGCCGTTTAGGTCGCCCAGTCCCGAACCGTTCCCGTCAAAGCGATATGTGCCCTGCGAGTAACTCATGGACGAGCTTCCTTCGCTGAACCAAAGCTCCTTGCCGTACTCCGCCGCAAGCTTTTTCGCCGCATCGGTAGACATACTCGTATAATGACTGCCGACAACATCGACCGCCGCCATAAGCTTTTCGTCCTCAAAAATTCTGTCGGCAAAGCTCCATGTGCAGACCTCTTCACCGCCGACTATCTTAATTTTTGAATAATCATAAGGACAGTCTGTTTCGCTTTTCAAATGCTCTGAAAGGTACTTTGCCCATTCAAGATCGGCACCTCGCTCGTTGCGCACAACACTCACATAATCGAACTTCAAGCCGTATGTTTCATACGCCGCATCAAGCGTTTCCTTGTACCATTTGTAACGTGCGGCGTGAACATCATCAGCCTTTGTCACCCATAGCGGTTCGCTCCACCAGAGCATATCAAGCTCCAGATCGGGGTTTATCTTCTTTGCGTCAGCGGCGAGCTGATATCCTGCACCGCGCGTAACATCGGCTTTTTCGTCCTCATAACGCTTTACGCAGGGTTCGGTTCCCGATGATGAATTCACGTCCGAACCCATTTCAAGCTTCAGAAAATTCACACCGATGCCGTGCTTGCCGAATGTGTATTCGAGTATTTCATTGTATCTGTCCGGGTGTTCCGATTTATAGTCGAGCAGAAGCCGTGAGGAATTGTTTCCCGTGACCATTCCCACACCTCGAAAGCGCATATTTAAAGCCGTATTCGCATTTTTACCGTCAATAGAGAAGCTTGCTTTTTTCATAATTACGATCCTTTCTTCCCGTATATTTTCAGCTTTGAAAATCATTTCCATAAGAAGATGATACCATAAATACAGCAGTTCTTCAATCGTAAATATTTATCTTATTCTTAAAATCTGAACATCATCTGATGCCGTGCATATTTCTGTAAAGGCTCGGCGAAACACCCTCATATCGGCGGAAAACTATCCCGAAATAGTTCGGGTCGGGGTATCCCGAGAGTTCACCTATTCGGGAAATGCTTTCGCCCGTGGTTTCAAGCAAAGACTTTGCGTGAGAAATGCGTTTGAGCGCAACATATTCCATAGGTCGGAGTCCGAAACGTGCCTTGAAAAGGCGGCAGAAATGCTGTTCCGAAATATTCGCCAGCGAAGCAAGCGCACCGAGCGTTATATCCTCGCTGAAATGTTCATTTATGTAGCGCACAGCGGATTCGGTCACGCTGTCGGCGGCAAGGTCATTTCTTCGCTTTTGACAAAATATTTTCCGCATTTCGAGTATGTATTCATAGAGAAGTCGGGAGCATTTTTCGGGGTCGCTGTCGGGTTCTTTCGCTGCCGAAAGGAGCAAATTGAACATCGAGCGCACGGTTTCGTTCGCCGAATTTTCCGCAATGCCGTATTCGCCGAAGCCGAGCGTTTTCATAAGCTCGGAAAGATGTTCGCCTCGGAAAACGACCCAGTTCGTTGTAAAGACATCGCCGTTCGGGTAATATTCGTGCGGAACGCCCTTTGACGCATAAAGAATACTGCCTGTGTTCAGCGGAAAGCTTTTGCCGCCGATGCTGAACGTTCCCGACCCTTCGCTGACGAAAAGGAACTGGTGCGAAGCAAGTCCGTTTTCACGGATAACGTGATATTCGGGTTCGGAAATGCCTATTCCCGAAACATAGAACGGCAGTTCGGTCTGCCTGCCGATGACTGGATAAATCGAGCAATACATTAATTTTCCCCCATACTTATCTTTAAAATATTGTCGAGCCAGATCTCGGTGCGGTCGGTGAAGATCATCTTCCGTTCGATCTCATCTATTCGCCTGACAGAACCGCTGAAAAGCGTTATCGCACCGCCCTCTTTGAGCGCATCGGGAATGAAAAAGGTCACGGTCACTTCGGGGCGTTCGTCTATCCGCTCGGTGATGATGCGAAGCTTTTCATTCAGTTCGTTCTGCATCGTTTCGGTAAGCTCGGGCTTTTCGGAGGTAAGTCGGGCGGCCTCGTCAGTGCAGTCCTCAAATCCCGTCAGAGCCGCAAACGGGGCAAACTGCGCCGCACGGCTTATCCTTGACATTGGCTGTCGGGCTGCCGATGTGTGATGCGGCAGGTTGATTATATCGTCATATTTATGAGTTGCTTTTAGCGCAGACAAGACCTTTCCTCCCTTTGAAAAATTTACGCCTTGTGACCGCCGACCTGACCGTTTCGTTCGCGCGCAGTCGCTCCGTCCTCAAAGTTCATACCTCGCAGAACGGCGTTTTTTCCGTATTTTTTCTTTATTTCAAGCATAGAGAGCTGCATTGCTTTTTCACGGCGCAGGCGTTCCTTTTCGGCGGCTTTTTCACGTTCGAGCTTTTCTGTATCGGTGAAAAAATCAAGCTGAACGGCTTCTTCGGTTTCATCGGAGGTCTGCTTCTCGCTGACAATATGATTTGCCACAACATACATTCGCCGAACGGAGAGTGACGGGTCGGTTATGCGGTCGTAAAGCTCCGCAGCAGCATCGGTTATGATCCGTGACGAAGCCGTTCTGAACGGGAGATTTATAGTTCCGTGGGCAGGCTTCGGTATTTTCCTGCCGTAGCGGTCAACGGTGCTTTCGCCCTTGTAGCCGATGTTTTCCTTGTCATAGCCGATAGTGAGAACGATCTGATCGGTGACGAGCCGCTTGTCCACAAGGTCAAGCGAGAGCATATCAGCCATTTCACGGATAACGATGCGTGCCTTTGCAACGGTGTAGGCACATTGAAGAACTTGCCCCGTGCTCAGGCTGTTCGATTCGGGACGGTAGGATTTTATGTCCGCAATGGTGCAGGGTTCGTAACCCCAAGCGTGGTCGATGAGAAGCTCCGCATTTACGCCGAAGAGCTTGTAAAGGAAATTTTCTTCATTCGGGTCGAGTGAAGCACGGGCAATGTCACCCATTGTGTGAAGTCCGCTTTTTTCAAGCTTGTCGGCATAGCCTTTTCCCACGCGCCAGAAATCCGTGAGCGGTGTATGCGCCCACAGGAACCGCCGATAGTTCATCTCGTCAAGTGCGGCAATGCGAACGCCGTTTTTGTCGGCTTGGATATGCTTCGCAACGATGTCCATTGCTATCTTGCAAAGATAAAGATTCGTTCCGATGCCTGCGGTGGCGGTTATGCCCGTTTTGTCCATAACATCGTTGATAAGCATTGCCGCAAACTCACGTGGGGAAAGCTTGTAGGTGTCAAGATAAGCGGTCGCATCGATGAAAACCTCGTCCACGGAATAGATATGAATGTCCTCGGGGGCGACGTATTTCAGATATATTTCATATATGTGAGTGCTGACCTCCATATATTTTGCCATCTGCGGAGGTGCAACGATGTAGTCAAGCTCGAGCGACGGGTCTTTGGCAAGCTCTTCGGCATAATAGGACTTGCCGCTGAATTTTCGGTTCGGTGCTTTGTATCGGCGCTCGTTGTTGACCTGCTTCACGCGTTCAATTACCTCAAAAAGACGCGCTCTGCCCGATATCCCGTGTGCTTTGAGCGAGGGCGAAACGGCAAGGCAGATAGTTTTTTCCGTTCGTGACGGGTCGGCGACAACAAGATTCACGCCGAGCGGATCAAGTCCTCGCCCGACACATTCGACCGAAGCATAAAATGATTTTAAGTCTATTGCAATATATATCCGATCATGCTGTTCCATACTCTCACTCCCTTTGTTCTATATTATAGCATATATGTTCGATTTTTGCAAGAACTTTTGTTCGATTTTTAAAATAATTTTTGTCTTGGCTTGTATTTTTTTGAAGAAATGCTTGATTTTTTGACGAAAATTTACTATAATTATGAAAACAATATTTCGACAATTATTTTTTGAGGGGTAACAAAATGAAAATTCATAAAGTAAGCTCGTTTCTGCTTGCCGTTTCGTTTTTATTTGCTTCGGGCTGTTCAAAGGTCGAAGAAGCAATTCCTGTCGAGGCTACTATCCGCACCGATATAGTATCGGAAGAAACAACTGCCGAAACGACTGTTGAAACTACCGAAACAACGACCGCCGAAACCGTGCATGAGCCGCAGTTGACTTCGCATATACACATTGCGGCGGCAGGGGACAACCTTATCCACAGCAGTCTTTATGAGCAGGCGGCGCGCCGTGCTAATGGGGACGGCTACGACTTCGCTTATGAATATGACAACGTTGACGATCATATCGAAAGTGCCGATATTGCGATACTCAATCAGGAAACGCTTATCTGCAATGATATGTTCAAGCCATCGACCTATCCGTGCTTCAACAGCCCGAAAGCACTCGGAGATCATATGATAAATATTGGTTTCGATGTTTTCACAATGGCGAACAATCACGTTCTTGATAAGGGCGAAAGCGGGCTTTCAGCCTGCCTTGACTATTGGGATTCACGCCCGGAGGCTGTTGTCCTCGGCGCATACCGCAATGAGGATGATAAGGAAAATATCCGAACGCTTACCGAGCAGGGCGTGATGTTCTCGTTTCTTTCCTATACGGAGAGTACGAACGGTCTGAAGCTGCCTGCGGATTCGGAGCTTGTCATAGGCAATGCGAACGATGTTGACGGCATGGTGAGCGACATAAAAAAAGCAAAAGAGATATCCGACCTCTGCATCGTTTCGCTTCACTGGGGCGTTGAGGATTCGAGTATTATTTCCGATATCCAGCGAAGCACGGCGAAAAAGCTTGCCGATGCCGGCGCGGATGTTATAATCGGAACTCATCCGCACGTTCTGCGTGATATCGAGTGGATAGAGCGTGAGGACGGCGGAAAAATGCTCTGCGCATATTCGCTCGGCAATTTCGTTTCGGCGCAGTCAAAGCCGAGAAATCTCATCGGCGGTGTGCTTGACTTCTACGTTGACCGATATGATGACGGTGAGCCGTACATAACCGATGTTTTGCTTCTTCCGACAATACAGCATTACGATGCAAGATATTCCGACAACCGAGTTTATTTTTATTCACAGTACAGTGATGTGCTTGCAAAAAGTCACGGTATAAACTCTTCGTACCGTTTTGATATGGACTATATCGACAGCGTTATCAATGAAACCGTTTCACCCGAATTTTTAGGTGAAAACAAAACTTCCGATACCAAATTGAACAGTGCCGACTATGTTCTTGATGAAAGCTTTACGCCGATATATGATAATGTGAAATTTGCAGACAGCTACTCGGGAAGTACAGGCTCGTATGAGGAGCTTCGGCAGTTTGTGAACGCCTATGAGGATGTAAGCTTTGTCGGCTATGAGATAATTTCACAGTATTCGCCCGAAGAAGCGGTCAAAAAAACCGGCGATGATATCTTCAAATACAGCACGACTTTGTACAAAGCGCATATTTATTATGACTATCTGAACGATACGCCGATAGATATGACGATAGACCTTGCAAAAGCAGGATTGCCAAATGAGCAGGTCAAAGACGACCCTCCCTATGCAGTCGGTCAGAAGATAGTTTCCGCCGTTTCGGGTTATAGCGGAACGAGCTGTGTTGCTATACCTGAACTTGTGTATTATGTTTTCGATGTGAACGGCACTGATATGGCTTATCACGTCGTAAACGGCGGAATTATCGTCCGGAATGCTTCATTCCCGAATTTGGATATGGATATCATCGGCGAAGAAGCCTCGCTCATAACCACAACGAAAAACAATCCCGTAAAATTCACGCAGAAGTCACTGCTTTCCGAGCTTACAGAGTTTATAAAGCAGGACTGGACAGCGCAGGGGTTCGATTTCTTTGATTTAAAGAATTTTGACTACGATCAACGTCAAATAAATGATAAAAGTGAAGATGAAATTCCCGTTGATTAAAACAAACAGCCGCAGACAAAAACGTCTGCGGCTGTTGCTTTTCATTCGGAAAGATCAGAACAGCTGACCCGGGAGCTTAAGCTTTTCCTTTGGCGGAAAAAGCCTGTCGAATTCTTCCGTTTCGGCTTCGTCAACGAAGTAACTCTGCGGCGGAGCGTAAACGCCCGTTATGCCGTCAAGATAACCCGTTTTAAGCTCCTTGCAGAGGAAGAACGAATCGTCCGCACCCTCGGGCAGACCGTGATAGCGGATACCGAACTCCCTTGCATAAGTGAAGCCGCTCTTGCCGTAAAAGTCGATGTTTCCCTCAAAACAGAGCGCACCTGCGCCGAGATCAGCCGCCTTTTCAAGTGAGTAGTCGAGCAGCTTTTTGCCGTAGCCCTTGCGCTCGAATTCGGGCGAAATGCATATCGGACCCATTGTCATTATCGGGATATTCCTGCCGTCATCTGCGGTGATGAACGCCCTCATAAACATATTCTGACCGATGAGCTTTCCGTCCTTTTCCATAACAAAGTCAAGCTCATGAACGAAAGCAGGGTCGTTTCGCAGCTGATGAAGCACATAATGCTCTGTACAGCCGGGGCGATATACATTCCAGAATGATTCTCTTACAAGGTTCTCGACCTCACGGTGTTCGTTGTTGTTTTCCAAGCGAATGATATAGTCAATTTTATTCATTATTTAATCCTCCTGATGATCGTTGACTGCGGTTCTGGGAGGTTTGGCGGAAAATGTATTGGTCAAACCTCCGTCAGCCTAATACTATTTCCAAGGTGTTGTTTTTCTTCAAACAGCGCTCTCCTTTAATTAAATATGAATATATAGATCAAGCCTTTCGGCAGGATCGGCGATAGAAATTTGAAAGGTCAAAGCCGTTGTTTTTGCTTTGATTTTTTTCTT
>OHPL01001381.1_pt1 | contig 12461 bp, 19 predicted proteins | sample 1577711 | NCBI WGS metagenome assembly OHPL01 (sample SAMEA3879538, study PRJEB24766) | human gut metagenome | biome: human-associated habitat; feature: feces | place: USA | collected 1985/1987
CCTTATCTAAGATTTCACCAAATTCTTATTATATATAAGATTAGTGAGCTGGGAGTGGATAAGTTCAATGAGGAGAGTGTAGAAACTTTGAAGAAGCTAGAGCATGAAATGGTGGAAAAAGGAATTAGTAAGATTACTAGTAATAGTTCTGATGGGAACAATACTATTAGTAACTAGGGAAGTAACGGGTTTTGAGACCGCAGTTATGACTGGTCTAACTATTATATTATGCAATCAAATATTTAACGAATAAAGATTATGAATTTTAAAGATTTCAAGAAAGATGTAGAGTCTGCTTTCAATGCTATGATTGCAGATAATTTATTTGTAGTTAATGTAGACAAAGACCTTTTGTGGATGAGTTATCTTCTCTCCTTTGAGGACGAAACAATTCGGCAAGATCACAATTGTAATGCTTGTAAGTCTTTCATACGTCACTATGGTAAGGTAGTCGCTATAGACCCTCAAACCTACAAGGTGAAAACCTTCTGGGATGATGTTCACACTCCTGGCTATGAAAAGACCGCATCTGATTTAGCTAAGCTCGTTAAGGAAGCTGGAATAGGAGATATATTCATTCAGGATGTTAATGAGTTTCACGGTTGTGACCATAATGTGCAACTTCTTCCTGATGGAACTACTAGAACTTGGACTCACTTGTACGTGACTATTCCTAACAAGTTTAAATTCAACAAGAGAGTACATCATTTCGATTCTGCCGCAGGTTATCGCGGAGATGTTAGAGCTAGAGCTGGTGTCTTTGAACGCTCTCTTTCCGAGCTTAAACTAAGTGCGGTAGAAACCGTAATTGAGTTGATAGAGGATAATAATCTCTATCGCGGAGAAGAGTTCCTAAAGACTCTGCAAGAGTTCAGAAGAACTATGCTTGAGGCCGATAATCTCTCACCAGAGGTTCGCACTAACTATTGTTGGTTTAACTTCAAATCTCCAATAGCTAAAATTAGAAATACGGCTATGGGAACTCTACTGATTGACTTAAGTAATGGTGTAGACCTGGAAAGAGCTGTTAAGTCTTATGAGAACATTATGGCTCCATCTAACTATAAGAGACCTACTGCTCTTATTACTAAGAAACAAATTGAGGCTGCTCAGAAGAAGGTTGAAGAACTTGGGTTAACTGATGCCCTTCCTCGCCGTCATGCTCGTGTAGAAGATATTTCTGTAAACGACGTTCTGTTCGTAAATAGAGACACTCGTGCACGTATGAAAGGAGGTATATTTGACTCTTTAAAAGAGACCTCAACGGTTAATCCTAAAGAGTATACCAAAGCTACTGAAATTTCAATTTCGGAGTTTGTAACTAATGTATTGCCACACTCTAAGGATGTGCAAATTCTTGTTGAGAATAAGCATATTCCTAATTTTGTTACCCTAACTGCTCCAGAGAACCCTGATGCAGGTCAGCTGTTCAAATGGAAGAATAACTTCGCTTGGGTGTATAATGGCTCTATGGCGGATTCATTCAAGGAGAAAGTAAAAGCAGCAGGTGGTAACGTAAATGGATTCCTAAGATGTTCTCTACACTGGTTTAACTATGATGACCTTGACCTCCATGTAACAGAACCTGGTGGTAATGAAATCTATTACGGGCATAAGAGAGGATTAACTGGTGGTACACTAGATGTAGATATGAACGCTGGTTCTGGTAAAACCAGAGATGCAGTCGAGAATATTATCTGGACTGACCAATCTAAACTCAGAGCAGGTCGATATGAAGTGCGTGTGCATAACTTCTGCAAAAGAGAACATATAGACTTTGGATTCGAGGTAGAAATCGAAATCAATGGAGAACTTCATAAGTTCAACTATGATAAGATGGTGTCAGACAGAGAATATATTGCGGTAGCAATTATCAAGGTAGATTCTATTGGTAATATAACCCTAAGTCCGGTAATTGCCGAAGGTGCAACTTCATACAAGTCTATGAACGAGTGGGGCATTGATACTATGCGTTTCCAAACTGTTTCTTGCATCATGTATTCTCCAAATTATTGGGAAGGTAATGAAATAGGAAACAAGCACCTATTCTTCATGATTGATGGATGTAAAAATCCTGACCCAGTTCGAGGATTCTTCAATGAATATCTGAGACCCGATCTCGAAAAAGATCATAAGAGAGTATTCGAAGCTATTGGCTCTAGAGCTAAAGCAGAATACAACGATAACCAGTTGAGTGGACTAGGATTCTCTAGTACGTCTCACGACGAGGTTGTAGTTAAAGTTGATAATAAACCATTTAAAATTAAATTCTAATTATGTACAAACAAGCGTCTAAAATGAAGTTGCGCTTTGCAACTAGTAAAGGTAATTTGAGTGTGGAAGATTTGTGGGACTTAAGTCTGCCTGCATTGGACAGACTGGCAGTGTCCTATGACGAAGAATTAGCCAAGAGTCCTAGAAAATCTTTCATAACTAATGATACTCCTAGCAATAGCGAACTGGAGTTAAAGTTCAACATTGTGAAAGATGTTATCACTGATAAGCTGAAAGACAAGGCCGCTAGAGAAGCAGCTAAAGATAAGGCAGCTGAGAAGGCACGCCTGACTGAACTGCTGGCTAAGAAACAGTCTGAGAAAATGGAAAGTATGTCCGAAGATGAAATCAGACAACGACTTGCAGAACTCGGATAATTGTGTCGTATTGAAAACAGTTAGTCCACAAATCTTAGATAAACTAAGGGAAAGTGGATTGACTGTTTGTACGTGTTGTGAATTTCCTGGTACAGCCTGGTTAGTATTCAGACCAAATATGCCTACATCGGATATTCACGGTGAGGGGTATGACTTCGAAGAGATGGGACTTTTTGGAACAGAGGCCGTTCTCAAATACTTCGAAGCTAACACTCCGAACTATGTAGATTGCGGAACTGATGTCGATAAATTTATTAACATTTGTTTGCAGTTTAAATAAGTTAACGGTTTTTAACTTTGAATTTAACACTTGTACTGTTATTATAGTAAGTTGATTAGCGGTACGTGAGTATAGCTAATCACTATGCCCGAATGGTGGAATTGGTAGACACGTCAGATTTAAGCTCTGATGCCCAGTAATGGGCGTGTGGGTTCGAGTCCCACTTCGGGTACTAATTTAATATCAATAATATGGAAAGATATATAGAAGAACTTATTGAAATATATAGAAAAAATACTCTAAAGTCAGACGAAGAATTAGAATCTCTGAAGAGTTTACTTAGAAATGTTCATCGTGATGGATTTATAGCAGGAGAAGAATCAATAATTAATGTTGTGGATAAACTAACAAAACGTAACTAATATGAACAGTGTATTTTTTGGAAATGAAGGGTTGACTTCTACGTCAGCAAACTTCTATGCGAACATCGCACAAGAAATGATTCAAGCAGCACAGGAACGCTTGAATAATGTGAAATTCTTTCAAGTATCTGTAGCCTCTATCGGCGGAGGAGAAAAGCAGTTAATGACAGTAGGACAAAAGTCCCTTGACTTTATAAAAGATGATTTGGAAAAGGTCGCTGCCATGAATAGTTTTTGTGCTTGGGTACGAGAAGCTATTAAAGAGAAAGAAGGAATGATTGGCAAAGTATCTGCTACTATGCTTGATGATTGGGCAGAAAGTCAGGGAATAGGACTGCCAGAGCAGCCTAAGTATCCAGAAGCTCTACCTTCTCCGACTGAAGAGACTATCATAAAGTCGTGGGATATTAACAAGAGAAATAAATTCCTAAGATTAGAGGCGTTTGCTTCTACCTATGGAAAGTATATTCATCCAAAAGGAGCCTTTAGTAAAGCACGAAAAGAAGTTCATGCAGCTGAGAATTGTCCTATCTATAAGGAAGGCTCTGGAAGAGATTTAATTCTCTACTACCAAGACCCTACCATCGAAGTAGAAAAAGTGGACAATATGTTCATGTCTCTTCAAGACACCTATCGTTCTTACGAGAAGGAGTTAAATGCTCTTAAAGCTGAGCTTAAGGAGGAGGTTAATAAACTTTCTAACACTCAAGAACAAGAGTATCGTGAGAAAATGGCTGAATTTAAAGCAAAATACGACAAATATACCTCCGAATTAGGAGAGTTGAGAAGTCGTTTCAATAGTTGGAAAACTTCTGAAATGGAACGTATTTCCAAACTAAAAATCGCTTTGCCTAAGAATCTTTTAGATATTTTCGAAGAGATTAGGAGACAAGGCGACTCTTCCTCTAAGTAATTAGAGGACTTCCGTAGGAAGCTAACATAACATACTTAACAGGAATAATTATGAACAGTATATTCTTAAATCCGCATGGATTTAATCTTTATTCGCTGGCTACACAAAAATTTACAACCTACTCTCTAATTGAGAGTCTTTGTCTTAGTCTTTGTTAGTGTAGCTAGGTCTTTGACTACGGCTTCATCTTTGCCTGCGCGTTAGCTTCCTACATAGCTCGTCAACCACGTGTTGAAGGAGTTACGGAATCCCTTCGGGATTCTAGCCTTTTGCTTCAGTTACAAGTAATCTTTAAACTTGGTGACTATTATCCCAAATTCTCAACAAGATGAAGAGGGAGGTTGACCAACCTAATAATGATACAAGCTCTTCGGAGTGATAGGAGTGGGGAAAGTATCTGGTGAAGCACAGATACTGGAACCACTCTTTTTTTTGATAGATAAAATGATTATTAACTAATTTAAATTAAGAAAAATGAAGAAAGTACTATTGCTTTTCGGAATGGTTGCACTGATGTCTGCTTGTGCAGGTAATACAAAGACTCAGGCTCCAGAAAACGATTCTATCGCAATCGTTAAAGAAGTTGCTGACACAATGAGTGTAGACACTCTAGGTGTGGATAGTCTTGTAATTGATAGTATTCAGTAATATGGATTTTATCGCAACCAGAGTCAATGAACTCTTAAGTAGGGTATCTCCTATTAAGCGATGGCTTATTTCTGATGTTGCGAATGAATATTATCGAGCAGGATATCAAGATGGTCAGAAACTAGTCTACAGAAATGTGTTAAAGGGAAGCGCATTGAGAGAGTTTATCGAAATTCTAAATCATTGCGGAATTAAACTTAGTTACAACTTACGTAAGGGTGGGCTACTGGTCAGTGTAAGAACTGATAAGTTGTCCAACTTACAGAATCTTGTTAATTGTTACAAAAATGAGCAAAACAAAGAGAACAGTCCTGACAAGGGATGATTGTCCCCCATTGGAGGAACAATACAAAAGCATTATGGAGAACTTTGATTTTGATAAGGTTCTGGAGTATATGCAGTGGAACAAGAGTCATAGAGAATATGATGACGAGGGTCGCTGTATAGGCAAAAGTACATGGAAAATGTATGTAGGTCCGAACGAACACAGAGTTCCCACTCTTTACGAACTATCCAGAAATGCTAGTATACTACTAAGAGAAGTAATGAAGCTGTACAATGACAACAAAAGTCCTTATCTTTCTATAGCTACTGGACCATTCAAGGTTATTTGCAGATATGGGATGCTGGAACTTATAGCTTGCCTAGAAACTTGGAGTTATGATTGAATTTAATCAGATTTTTTGTGAGGATTTGAAAGATGATTTCGAGGAAGCTGGTAGGCATGAGAGAAATTTCGAGTTAGACGAGTTTATTCAGAAGGATTTAAGTAGAGCATTTGCGTTTGGTTATTGTCATTTAGACTGGATAAAGGAGAAAATGTGGTTTCCTGTTCCTATTAGGAAGGCTTTACGGCATTTAGGGGACGACCTAGAAGATTTTGCTCCTCAGCTTAAATGGCTTAACGAAAAATATGGTGCTATAGGAAAGAGAGTTAGAATTGTTGATTATGCAAACTATATTTTAGATAATATATTTTGTGACAATCAAGACGATTTGCTAAAGATAGCAATATTACTCGGAACTAACATGAGAGTAAATACTGCTGATGAGTAGGCTAGAAGTGTTCACTGATGGAGCTTTTAGCTCGTCTAGAGACACAGGAGGAGTAGGAGTTGTATTCGTAATTGATGGGGAAAAAGCCTATGAATTTAGTAAGATGATTCCTAATACTACTAATAATAAATGTGAGTTGTTAGCAGTAATTTATGCTCTAAATGCAGTAAGTCGTAAAATCGAATCTCTGACTATTTACTCAGATTCTCAGTACGTCATAGGATGTGCTACTAAAGGATGGAAAAGAAAGAAGAACGTAGAGTTATGGAATTTATACGACAAGGTCTTAAATAAGGCAAAGCAATTTTGTCCTAATATAGATTTTTGTTGGGTGAAAGGACATACTTCAAGTTCAGACTTCTTTTCTCAGATGAATAATCTCGCAGATAAATTAGCAGTTGAAGCAAGTCAGGAATATGAAACTAAGAAAGAATAAGAATAAGAAACTTATCAAAGAAGCTATGAAGTTTTATCCATTCGATTATGGATTTGTTCTCTCTTTAGAGAAACAAGCCCTAATTAGAATGTATGAATACTTTAAGGTATCTAGAATTGCGGAAGGCAATGAACGTGTCGAAAAAGAGCTAAATCTAGCACTAAAGCTATTAGATATTGTGCTAGAAATAGATTCTGCGTATCACCATGACTTTAGACCTGGGTCAAAGGGATTTGTAGATAGACACATAAATACTAAAAATTGGAATCGATTCCACCCTAAGGCTGCTGATCTCGATTGGAATACTCCAATCCTTAAAGATTATCTGAGAAGAGAAAAAGCCTGGTACTTATACAACAAACTAAAGTTTGAACGTATGAGGTCTTGGTGGGATTAATTTAATTAATAGAATTATGAAGAAAATTTTTAGTATTATTTGTTTGTGTTTAATGTGCGTGTTTGCTAGCGCACAAGTTGTTGAAACTGGAAGTTTGAAAGATAACTGGTATGTTTCTGGTAATGTAGGTACCACAATTTGGGACAACTCAAGAAGTTGGGCTGAACCTCATGATGTATTAGTAAATATTGCGGTGGGTAAAGAAATTACTCCTATCTTCGGACTAGAGTTAGATATGATGGCAGGTATGAATCAAGGCAGTAAAACGTTCTTCGATTCCCATAACCTTACAGCTAATGTAACTACTAATCTAACTAATCTTATTTGTGGATACGAAGGCTCTAGACGTTTATTTGAGCCTGTATTACTGATAGGTGCTGGTTGGTATCATACTTATGGTGATGTTTATAATAATGTATCTGCAAGAGGTGCAATTAGATGCAACTTTAATATTACTGATAGTTGGGCACTAAATGTTACTCCAGAGTATATGCTACTTCCAAAGACTACTCCTCTAAATCATGAAGTAAATGTTTATATAGGAGCCACTTACCGGTTTAAGTCTAATAAAGGAAACTTTCCTATGATGAAACTATATAGTGACGCTGAAGTAGAAAGTCTTAATGCTGCTATTAACGAGTTGAGGGTTAAGAATAGCGAATTGGAATCTCGTAAACCAGTAGAAATAATTAAGACTGATACTATAGTAGTTACTAAGGTAGAACTTCTTACACCTAAAATTCAGTTTTTACAGAACTCTTCTGAAATCTCTACAACTTCTAATGTTGCAGTATCGGAGTTAGCAGCTTATATTTCAAATAGTGGTAAGTCATATATGATTGAAGGATATGCTTCTGAAGAAGGTCCAGTAGATTTTAATGACAACTTAGCTGTAGCTAGAGCAGAATCTATGAAGAAGGCCCTTATCAGTTATGGCGCTCCAGAGGATAAGCTTATAGTTAAAGGCTGCGGAAGCACTACTGAGTTTGGAGATAGAGAATTTAACAGAATCGTAATCGTAACAGAACAATGAAATACAAGAAAAAAGTAAAATGGTTAAAGGATAAACAGGCATGGTGGGATAAGCAGGGAAAAGATTTCCAAGCTGCAACCACTAGACCTGGTTCCGTTAAAACTCGATAATCTATGTTAGCTATTATACTAGCAATAGTCTTGATAATCGCCTTTATTTATTACGACCCATATGTAGATATTACAGAGGATAATGTCTTATTATGGTATAATGGTAAGGGATATAGGGAATACATTATTCTGTGGTCCAGAAATACTAATTAAGTATGGACGTAAAGATTATGTTGATAAGTGATTGTATAGGAGTTGTGCTCTATGCGCTCCTATACTATACACTTTATCATACCTATGAACTAGATTATTTAGGTTCTGGAAGGTGGAGAAGGTGGAGAAGAATATCTGTGCCTGGTTGGGCTGTAGTTATAGCCCTAGTGAGCCTATGTCTTCCTCCTGTAGCTGTCTCGCTTTCTATAGTAAGCTGGATTATATATATGCTTAAGTTTCTCGGCGATAAATATTACGAGGTAGACGTTTCTTTTATTAAGTTTTTATCAAACTCAATACATGACACGAATATTTAAACATCTAATTAGGATTATTAAGCATAAATACTGGGTAGCACGCTATTGTTTCCAGTTAGGTCTTTATTGGCAGGGAATAGTACATGACTGGTCTAAGTTTAGCTATACTGAATTTAGTAGGTCAATAAAGTATTGGGACGATACTATTAGTCCTCTAGCTAATGAGAAAAACATACACGGATATTCTGAAACCTTCCTACATCATCGAGGAAGAAATCCACATCACTATGAATATTGGGTTCATAGTTTAGATGAAGGAGGAGTTCCAGCGAAAATGCCAAGAAAATATGCTTTGGAATTAGTCTGTGATTATCTGGCTGCTGGGAGAACCTATAATAAAGATTTTACCTATGGGAGTGAGTACAACTGGTGGATTAAATTTCTAAGTTCACCTAGAGCTATACATCCCGAAACCAAGGACTTCGTAACTAAATGCTTTAGGCATTTGAGTGCCGGAGGTAATATTAAATATTTATTGAAAATTGACTATGAGTAAGATAATAGGGCAAGACAAGTTAATTAAGGAAGTTAATAGAATATTTCAGGTATTTGTAAATAGTAATTGCAAGATAAGACCGCACTTTATTCTTACAGGTGAGAGCGGGTCTGGTAAGAGCTTTACTATTAAACAGTTATGTGATATGAATGAACTTAGCTTTCTAGAAGTTAATGCAGCTCAAATAACTAAAGAGGGTATTTCTGGAAATAGTTTAAGCAAAATTCTATCTCCACTTGTTAACTATAGTCACACACCTATTGTAGTCTTCGTAGACGAGTTTGATAAACTTTTCATCAACGGAAACACTAATAGCCAACTGGCTAATGAATCTACTGCCAGTGTACAGAACGAGTTTCTCAAACTTTTAGAGTCTGATACTACTAGTGTTTTTGGCGATTATGGGAAGTACATATCAGTCCCTATTGATAATGTACTATTTGTGTTTGCTGGAGCATTCAATAATGAGCCTCACATTACATTAGATAGACTAAGAGACTTTGGAGTTAAAACAGAGTTTCTTGGAAGAGTAGGATTAATCTACAATACTAAACCTCTCACTCTAGAGGATTTGTATTCTATCTTGGAGTGTTCAGACTTGTTGCAGAATTATCTTGATTTATTCTTTAATGTAAATAAAGAACAAGTCATTAGTGATTTGAAAGGATATCTTGAAAGCTCTTTTCGCAATAATACTCTTGGAGCAAGAACAATTAATACTCTTATTCACCAATACTTTATCAAAGGTGGAAAACTCGAAACCGAAGAAGTAAAAGAAATAACTTTTAACAAAAAATTAGAATTATGAATAAGTTTTTACAATCAATTAGTACAGGTGACAAGACTCTCATGAAGAGAGCAGAATCGTTAGCAACAGCCGCTTCTATTGAGCAGCAACAGTTGATTAATTTTCTCAAGAATGAGAAGGTGAGACTAGAACTTAAGGAAGCTGATTTGACGGACTTGTCCCCTGAAACAACCGATTCTCTTAGGCCGGGATGCAAAGGCTGGAATGCTAAGGTATGGGTAAAGGAACTGCAGCAAACTAGAGAGCAACTCTATCATCTCAATATCCAGCTAGAAATTGCTGAGAAGACTAATAAAGAGTTCTTTACTGATGGAGAGGGAGTATAAAACTTGATTATTATGGATGAGAAAATAATAGAGCTTTACGAAGTTGACATAGATATATATACGGACTTTCATAAGGTCTACTCTGAGTGTATACTAACTTTAGTAGACGAAGCTAAACAATATTCTGATGGTCCTATTGAAAGTTTATTTGATTATATCGAATGTGAAAAGTTTGATTCAAGGGGAGTAACCCTTACACTACCTATCGAACTAGAAAGTGTAGATAATAATGGTTATTCTATATATGTATTCTCATGTCGTATAAACTTTGATTCTGACCACTGTAGTCCCTGTTTGATACTGTCAAATCTAACGTATAACCTTCGTTCTATATTTAGGATATTTACTGAGCATACGAACGAGGTAAGAGAGGAAAATAACAATACATTTAAGTCACATTTTATAACACTTGATTATTAATGGAAATAATTAATGCTACAGATGGTTACAAGTTGGGCCATCACAGAATGTACCCCGAAGGTACTGAACAAGTTTATAGTAACTGGACTCCTAGAAGTAATAAATACTTCCCAGAAGCAACCGAAGGTTCAGTAGTATTTGGTATTCAATACCTAATCAAAGAATATCTCATTAAACAGTTTGAGAAAAACTTCTTTAATCTACCAAAGAAGGAAGCTGTAGAGATGTTCTATCGTAGAGTAAACAACTTTGTTGGTATTGAATCCGTTGGGTACAGACATATTGAAGCTTTATATGACCTTGGGTATCTACCAATTCGCATAAAGGCTCTTCCTGAAGGTTCTGTGTGCCCTATTCGGGTTCCCATGATGACCATTACAAATACCCTACCCGAGTTCTTTTGGTTAACTAACTACTTAGAGACTATTATCAGCTGTACCTTGTGGATGCCGTGCACATCTGCTACTAGAGCTAGGCTCTATAAGAAAGAGCTACATCGTCATGCTTGCAAGACTGGTTTTCCAACAGATGTAAATCTTGGTTTTTGCTGTCATGATTTCTCAATGCGAGGTATGGCAGGAATGGAAGCCGCAATTATATCTGGTATGGCGCATATGACTTCTTTTGTGGGAAGTGAGACTATTCCAGCTATTGCTGCTTTGGAAGAATATTATGGAGCTAATTCAGACGAGGAATTGATTGCTGCTACAGTTCCAGCAACAGAACACTCTGTAATGTGTGCTGGAGGAGAGGAAGATGAGCTGGGCACTTTCAAACGTCTAATTAATGATTTGTATCCTTCTGGGTTTGTTTCTATTGTATCTGATACTTGGGATTTCTGGAATGTAATTGAAAATTTCTTGCCTAAGTTGAAGAAAGACATTATGGCTCGTGATGGTAGAGTAGTAATCCGTCCTGATAGTGGAGACCCAGTAGATATAATCTGCGGGTTGAGAACTAATCCTCACTTCAATACCAGAATGAAAGAAGGTAAGTATTATTGCTGCTATGCTCCGTTTAACGACGATGCAGAGTATGTTGAAGTGTCCGAAGGTCAATATTATGGGGCATATTATATGCTTGGTAAAATCTTCGGATGGAATACTACTTCAAAGGATTACCGCTATCCTAGCACTAAGGTTGGTCTGCTTTATGGAGATTCTATTACTCTAGAACGTCAAAAGCAAATCTACTTGAGATTAGAAAACGCTCATATGGCGGCTTGTAATCTCGTTCTGGGAGTAGGTTCATATTCCTATCAGTATGCAAGTAGAGATAGTCTTGGGTTTGCTATTAAGGCTACTGCTTGCGTAGTAAATGGCGAATTGAAAGAAATCTTCAAACATCCTAAAACTGATGATGGTACTAAGAACTCTTTGAAAGGTTTGATTGCTGTCTATAAAGGTCTGGATGGGAAGTATACTGCTACCGACCAGGTCTCAATCGAGGAGGAAAAAGAGGGATGCTTAGAGACTGTCTTTGAAGATGGTATCTTGAAGAAAGAATATTCTCTTGAAGAAATCAGACAAAGAATTGACCATGGACTTTAATCATCCTTTTGGGAAAGAAGCTTGCAAGAAACGACTATTAGAAGAGTATCATAAATATGGAAAGCTAATAGTCGCTTTCGATTTTGATAATACTATTTTCGATTACCATAATAATGGAGGAGATTATAGTGAAGTCATAAATTTACTTAATAAGTGTTATAAATTGGGATTTCATTTGATATTGTTTACCTGTGAAACAAATCTTCAAGAGCTATGTATTAAACAGATGAAAACTGCTAAATTATTAGGTCTGGATGAAGACTTTGAGCTATATACAAATGAAAGTCCTGTATTTCCTAATTCTGAGAAACCCTATTATAATATCCTCCTAGATGATAGGGCAGGTCTGGAAGAAAGTTATGAAATCTTAAAATATGTAGTAGATGAAATTAAACTTAATCAACAAGGAAATCAGTGAAATTAAGTACGATGTTACTAGATTTCCTGATGGAGAGCCTCAGTTTTTCCTTACTGAGGAATTAAACAGAAAGGAATCTATTGATGT
>OHPL01001395.1_pt1 | contig 12375 bp, 6 predicted proteins | sample 1577711 | NCBI WGS metagenome assembly OHPL01 (sample SAMEA3879538, study PRJEB24766) | human gut metagenome | biome: human-associated habitat; feature: feces | place: USA | collected 1985/1987
ACCCCCCACCCCTGGGAATACAAGACACCCAGCATATACAGCACGGAAGGATCCTGCGCGGCAAAGGACATCAGAAGGAAATCAACCGCCTGAGAATAGTTCTGGGACAGGCTGACCGGGCACTGAAGCATATCCGGGAAAAATTCCTTGCCCCCCACAAGAAGAAACGCCAGATCCCTCTGCGCCACAATAAAGCCCCCCATGGCCGCCTTATAAAGCCAGGCGCCTCCTTCCTCTCCGTATCTCCCATCCCGTTCAAAGATGAGACGGGCTATTTTATACTGGGCGGCGGGATACCCCGCCTTGGCGAACTTCCGCACCTGCGCCTTCTCCTGTTCCGTCAGCACGATGGAATCAATTTCCGTACGGTTCCTTTTCCGGGAGGCGATGAGCATTTCCCGGATCCTGCCGTTTTCCGGCCTGTTCAGCGAATCTCTCACCGCGGGGTCATCCATCGCGCAAATGAATTTAAAATGGGGCCTCACGGTTTTCCCGCTTTCCAGCGTCGTAACCTGGGAAGAAACAACCTTCAACGGATGAGGAACATTATCCTTGGTTTCAAAACTGAACCTGTAAGGCGCATCCACATTCAGCGCCGGAAGATCCACAAAGCGGAACCCGGTGAGCACAGGACTCTCGATCAAGGTGAAGGAAAAGCCGTTGAGAGACCGGGAAACCAGCTTTCCCTCCTCATCACGTATGGTCAAATACAGGAGCGGGCACATCTTGTCTTCCTGAAGCACCCTCAAATGGACACACGCCAAGGAAAAGCGGTCGGGAAGCAGGGATGGAAGAGCATGGCGCGACAAAGACGGACTATCCAGCCTGACGTCAAAACGTTCCACGGGACTCAGCAAGGAAACGCCCCTGGATTCTGAAATAATCTGGGGAATGGGGGTGGACATTACACTGGGAAAGCGAAGCCCTAAAGCATCGTCCTCCTCCGGGCCGCCTCCCCAGTCATAAACAAAATAGCCGAGGGTTGCGCCAATCACGCCCACAACAACGAAGAGCCCCAGCACCTTCCTCCATCCGGCCCCCCACTTTTCGTGCCCTTCCGACATGATGCGGGAAGAGGACAAGGCAAACAGATTGAAAAAACGCTTACGGGCGGACTTGAACTCCTCACTGGAGAACTTAATGGTTGAGAGCGCCCCTCCTTCCACTCCCAGATCCTTCATCCACTCTTCCGCGGAGTTATAACGATCTTCCACCCGAGGAGAAAGGGCCTTGTCTATGGTCCTGAGAAAATTTTTCGAATAATGGGAGGACAAGGGCGCGGACAATGCCAAAGGCTGTATGGTATCGTGGATCAGCCGCTCCTCTCCTCTGGGGGGCGCACCCCCCTTCAGCAGGGAATAGAACGTAGCGCCCAGGGAATAAATGTCGCTCCAAGGTCCCGTGTTTTTCCTGCCGAGAGCCTGTTCCGGAGAAGAAAAGCCATGAGTCGTCAGGACAGTCTGGGTATGGGTGCTCTCCATGTGGCGCGACGCGCCGAAATCCACGAAAACGGGAGTTCCCTCCTGTGTAAGCAATATATTTCCCGGTTTGATGTCCCTGTGGCAGATGCCTTTTTTATGAAGGTAATCCAAAATCTGGAGGATGTGCATCAGCAATCCCTTCAACTTGGCTTCCGAATAACAGTTTCCGGCAAGCAGCTGCTGTTCTCCCAGGTAATCCAGAGGAAGCCCCTGAACATAATCCATGGAAAAATAAGCCGTGCCGTTGCACTCAAAAACGGAAAGAACCCGGACAATACCTGGAGAATCCAGCCTCGCAAGAATGCGGGCTTCATTCAAAAAGTTGGAAAGGGTCCACTTGAAATACTCGGCGTCATGCTCATTATTGGGAACCACGCGCCCCGTAAACGGATCTCTGTAAGCATAGGAAGAAGGAAAATTCTCTTTTAAAACCACTTTCCTCTTCAGCATCAAGTCCCGGACCAGATAGGTAATGCCGAATCCGCCGCTTCCCAGCACCTTCAATATTTTATAATGCTCCAACGTCGCTCCGTCCGGGAGTTCTTTGGAATAAACGGAAAACTCGTTCCAGGAAGAGGGAGGTGTCAATTTGGATCCATGCACGGAAACATTATTCAAATGAGCATCTTTTCCCGGAACTGCCGCATGGTGAAAATCGGGAACACTATTTGAGCCGCAACTCTCCATCCTAATATCTGATCAGGAAATTACTTTTATCTTTTCCACCTAATTTGTAAAGATTATTCTTTTGCCGCTCACCGGGTCGGTTATTTCTCCATAACCTCTTGCACGGGAAACAAGACATCCGCCATTTTTCATCTTCATGAACAGCTCACGGCTTCCACGGATTTAACGGAGAACCACCCGGCCTTCACGCAGGGAGGGCCTTTTCCCCCATTCCGGAAAGTAGATGCGCTGGCTGCCGCCCTTCCAAAACATACTTTTGCAATAAACGGGCCAAGATGGACGTATTCTGACAAAGATATGATTGTAAAATCTCTCATTATTTTCAGCAATATGGCAGGATGCCTCCTGCCCGGTTCCGGACAGGCGGGAGAATTGCATGCCTCTCTGCAATCCCCGGACGGCCGTCTGTCCTGGATGCTCCACGCGGATAACCGGGCCGCCCATTCCCTGAAAAAGGGAAACAGGACGGTTCTGGAGCCCTCCGGCCTGGGCATCGTGGTGAACGGCAAGGACCTTGCCGGAGGCATTACGGGATGGAGCGTGAAAAAAGTGAAGGACAACGTCCACGACACCTTTGAAACGCGCGGCAAATACCCCTCCGCTTCCGTCCATTTCAACGAATACGTGGTTTCCGGGGATAATTCCGGCCTCCGCCTCCGCGCCCGCGTTTTCAACAACGGAGTCGCCTTCCGCTACGAGTGGACGGAAGACGTGCAGAAAGCGCCCGTGCTGAACATCGGGGAAGAAAAAACGTCGTTCGCCTTCCCGGAAAAAGCCGTCCTGTGGACCCAGGACGCCGCTTCCGCACTGGGTCCCTGCGAGGGAGTCTGGTCTCCTTCCAGAATAGCCGATTTCAAGAAAGACCCCGGCAATCCCCGCAGCCATGTCCGCACCATGCCGGTTGCGGCGGAACTGCCGGGCGGAGGCTTCGCCCTCATCCAGGAAGCCGCCAATTTCAACAGGCAGTGGAGCGGCATTAAATTCTCCCTTCAGGACGGCGCATGCAGGACGGTATATTTCCAGGACCCGGAAGGCTTTTCCGCCCCCTCTTCCGCAGAGATGCCCTGGCGGGTCATCCTGGTGAACGACGACCTCAACGGCCTGGTCCGGAACGACGTCATCCCTTCCCTGGCTCCGGAACCGGACAAGAACCTTTTTCCGGAAGGAGCCAAAACGCCCTGGATCAAGCCGGGCCGCTCCACCTGGACCTGGTGGGACCGCGGAAACGTCCGTGAAGAGGACCAGTACGCCTTTGTCGACATGGCCTCCGAATTCGGCTGGGAATACCACCTCGTTGACGAAGGATGGAAGAAATGGGGCAAAACCGTGCCGGAAAGCATGGACAAGGTGGCTCAACTGGCCAGCTACGCCGCCGGCAAACAAGTAGGCATCTGGGTATGGGTGCGCTGGTCAGACGTCAACAACCCCGCCAACGACTGGGAAAGCATGCGCAGCTTTTTCAGCAGCCTTGCCAAAACGGGCATCAAGGGAATCAAGATAGATTTCATGGATTCCGCCTCCCGGGAACGCCTGGCCTTTTATGACGCCGTCGCGGAAAACCTGGCTAAAAACAAGCTCATGGTCAACTTTCACGGCGCCAATACCCCCACGGGGGAAGAACGCTCCTGGCCGCATGAAATGAGCCGGGAAGGCATCTACGGCGGGGAACAGAACATCTGGGCCGCCATCGGCGGACGGCACTACTGCGCACTGCCCTTCACCCGGCTGGTCTCCGGCCACGCCGATTTCACTGGCGGCTACTTCGGCCACGGGCCCAAGCTGCGCGGCTCTTCCTGGCCCCTCCAGATGGCGGCCAATATCATTTATACGTCCCCAGTCCTCCACTGGGTATCCAACCCCGCAGACATGGAAGCCGCCTTCCCGAAAGGCTCCCCGGAACGGGAAGCCGTCCGGAACATTCCCTCCGTATGGGATGAGACCATCGTCCTGCCGCCGTCCGCCATCGGGGAATGCGCCGCCTTTGCCCGGCGTTCCGGGGACCAGTGGTACATTGCCCTGATGAACGGGGACGGACGGGAACGCACCGTTTCCATTCCCCTGGACTTCCTGAACAGGAACACCGCGTACCGGGCCACCATCCTCCGCGACCTGCCGGAAAAGAACGACGGCTGGAAGGTGGAAAACCGGGAACTCCATTCCGGGAGCACCCTTTCCTTCACCATGCGCGTCAAGGGCGGCGGCATTGCCCGCCTGGTCCCCGCCGGAAAGTAGCGTTCCCTTCCGTCTGCTCAACGGGAGTTCATCAGGAAAGGGGAAGAGGCTATTTTCCTCTTCTCCCTTTCCATTTGAAGCGGCCTTTCCGGAAAGGGAGAATTCCCATCATTTACGGCCTCCGGCAGTCACCAACTTCATTACCCGCGGAAAGACCGGAAAAGACGGCAAAAGGGTCAGTCCTGGCCAGCCTTCTCCATGGTGCTCCACGCCGGGAGCCACTGCACGTCCCGGAGGCGGTAGCCGCGTTCCAGAAGAGCTCCGTGCAGGCCGGGAAGATGGGCCGCGCCATAAAAAATGCCTATCCTGCGAACGCCCTTGCCGCGCCATTGGTCAAATACTTCCATGCACTTGGAATTCCGGCCTTCCAGAATCACGGTATCCTCCAAATCATTCGGAGCATGGGCAAAAATGCGCATCAGTTCATTCTTCAGCCCCGCCTTGTTCCCGGCAAGCAAATCCACCATCATGCCGAATTCATTCGGCTGGTACGCCCCGGGCTTCTCCACCAGGGAGGACAGCATGGATTTAAGCATCAGGCTGGCGAAGTTTTCTCCCTTACTGGCCTGCGCCTGCCGGAATTCCGCCAGCGTCATGTCCGCATGGATAAAATGGGGCGCGGAATAATCAATGCCCTGATGCTGGGTTTGAAGGCCCAGCGCGGCGCTCAATTCCCGGTACGCGCTTCCCAGCAGCCCCAGCAAAAAAGACTTTTCCTCAAGGGCGGCTCTCTTCCTCCACTCCACCATCCGGTTCCATTCCCGCGCCTCCTCCAGCGTCAGCCCTCCCATAGGCTTATTGCGGTCTATTTTACGGCGGAGCTCCTCCTCCCTCCGGAGCCCCTCCCCGCCGATCATTTCAAACAGCAGCACGTCATAACTGCCGAACAGCTTGTTCAGCCAGGCATAATAATCAGCCTCCGCCACATGAATGGCCCCGATAAGCGCCACTTCCGCGCCAAGGCCCTGCCCCATGATATAGGACGTGGGGGCCAGCATCTCCTGCATGCCGGGGCCGCCCTTGGGTCCCTCATTGCGGATGACGACCACATCGCCGGACTTCACCTTCCCGGCAAGGATGCCTTCGCAGGCTTCCTCCTGGGACTCGAAAATCACGGCGGGTCCGCGGAAGCTCATCATGTCCGGATGCACGCCGGCCTTCTTCACTACGGCGCCTTCCTGGGCCAGGTTGCCGAACAGGATCGCCAGGCCGCCGTCACGGGAATAAGCCTTTTCCAGCGGATGGATTACCGTTTCATCCGTAATGCCGCATCCTTCAACCGTTTCACCCAGCGTCTTTCCGCTCACGGTCATGGAATCCAGGTGGAGAGCCCCGGGAATCCTGGCGATCTCATGAATGATGGCGCTCACGCCGCCGGCGCGCAGGACATCCTGCATGTGGAAGCGGGAAGAGGGGGCCACCTTGCAGATATTCGGGGTGCGTTTGGAAATGTCATTGATGCGCTGGAGGTCATACTCCACGCCGGCTTCCCGGGCGATAGCCAGCGTATGAAGCACGGTATTGGAGCTGCCGCCCATCGCCATATCGATCGCAAAGGCATTGTCGATGGCGTCACGGTTCACGATGTCGCGCGGCAGGGGACCGTCCGCCTTCGCCATCTCCACGGCGCGGCGCGCGGTCTGCTTCCAGAACTCCTTGCGTTCCTCGGAAGTAGCCAGCAGGGAACCGTTGCCGGGAAGGGCCAGGCCGATTACCTCGCTCAGGCAATTCATGGAATTGGCCGTAAACATGCCGGAACAGGAACCGGCGCCGGGGCAGGCGCGGCATTCCAGGGAATGGAGTTCCTCCGCATTGATTTTGCCTGCCTTGAAGCGGGCGACGGCCTCAAACACGCTGTTCAGGTCCAGTACGGTGCCGTCCTCCGCCATGCCGGCGGCCATCGGGCCGCCGCTGCAGAAAATAGTGGGAATATTGCAGCGCAGGGCGCCCATGATCATGCCGGGAACAATCTTGTCGCAATTCGGAATGCAGATCATGGCGTCAAACGCGTGGGCGCTCAGCATCGTCTCCACGCTGTCCGCGATCAACTCACGGCTGGCCAGGGAAAACTTCATGCCGCCGTGGCCCATGGCAATGCCGTCACAAACGCCGGGCAGGTTGAACTCCACGGGAGTTCCTCCGGCCTTGCGCACTTCCTCCTTGATGAGGGCGGCTACCTTGTTCAGGTGGACATGGCCCGGAATCACCTCATTAAAGGAATTGCAAATGGCAATGAAAGGACGGCTTAAATCCTCATCCGTCATCCCCGTGGCACGCATCAGACTGCGGTGCGGCGCACGCTCGAACCCTGCTTTAACTCTATCGCTTCGCATAACAATATAACTGTTGCGGCACAAGTGTATCACATGACGCAGGGAAGAGAAGTTGAATCTAGGCCAGTCTTGCAAAACGGAAACGCCTCCGTTACAGTCTGTTTGCATAAGGAAAGACTTTAGCTGTCCGGAACACCCTTCCGGACGGGGAAATGTGAACGAATCGTCACATCTAATATCGGGACACCGCCCCTTCCTTCATCGTAAAAAACAGCCATGGCAACCATTCTTATCGCTGAAGACGATCACGCCATCTCAGACCTCGTGGCCTACAACCTGGAACGCGCAGGCCACACGCCCCTGGCGGCCTATGACGGCCTGACCGCGCTGGAAGTGGCGCGCAGGGACAGGCCGGAACTGATTCTGCTGGACCAGATGATGCCGGGCATGGACGGCCACGGCGTACTGAGAGAGCTGCGCCGGGACAGCCGCACGCAGAACATTCCCGTCATCTTCCTGACCGCCAAGGCCCAGGCGGAAGACCGCATCCAGGGACTGGAGCTGGGAGCGGACGACTATGTGACCAAGCCATTCAGCCCCAAGGAACTCGTGCTGCGCGTAGGCAGCGTGCTGAAACGGTGCGAACACACGCCGGGCAGCGTCATCGCGGAATACGGGCCCTTCACGTTTGACAAAAACGCCCTCAAATTCTACATCGACAAGGAGGAAGTGGACCTGACGGCCACGGAATTCAAGCTCATGATCTACATGATTGAACGGGAAGGCCAGACCCTGAACCGCAACGACCTGCTCAGCTGCGTGTGGGGATACAGCCACCAGGCCCAGAGCCGCACGCTGGACACGCACATGAAACGGCTGCGCCAGAAACTGGCACCCTATGCGGACTGCATTGAAACCGTCCGCAGCATCGGCTACCGCTTTACCCTGCCGGGGCGGCGTCCCCCGGAGGAAGAGGTCTAACGCTCCGGTTCCATGTCGGCCATCGACTACATCCTCATCATCCTTGTTCTGGCCTCCCTGTACCTGAACTGGCACCTGGTCCAGGTATGCCGGTCCGCCATGAAAGCCCGGAAAAAGGCCTTGCGGGACGCCCAACGCCTGCTGAAACGCGGAGAGGAAGCCCAGGAACAGGCCATCGTGGACAAACGGCGCTTTCTGGAAGCTCTGGGTGAGGCCTTCCTGCTCATCGGTCCCGCCGGGCACATCGTGCTGGCCAATACGCTGGCCAAAGAACTCTTTCAGGAAGAAAGGCTGGAAGGACGCAAAGTGGGAGCCCTGGTGTGCAACCAGGAACTGCTGGGGCATGTTCAGGAAGCCTTTGACACGGATGGCCCCGTCACCAAGGAATTTACGCTGAGCGCCGCCAACTCCCCCGGCGGAGTGCAAAACGGCATCACGGCGTGGCACCTGGACAGCGCCATCACGGACACCCCGATCAAGGAAAAACGCATCCTGCTGCGCAACGTCACGCAAAACTACCTCACCAACCAGATGCGCCGGGACTTCGTGGCGAACGCCTCCCACGAGCTGCGCACCCCGCTCACCATCATCGTGGGATATCTGGAAAACCTGATGGAAGACAATCTGATGGAGGAAAGCCCCGGACTGGCGCGCAAATTCATCGGCGTCATGCACCAGAACAGCCAGCGGCTCATGAACATCATTGAAGACATGCTCATGATCTCCAAGCTGGAATCAGGCCACAAGGCCATCCTGAAGGAACAATGGTTCCACCTCACCTCCTGCGTAGATGATGTCTTCTCCCGCCTGGACTCCATCCGGGAGAAAAAACAGGCCGCCCTGCACATGAACATTCCGCCGGACTGGGAACTCTACGGGGACCCCTTCTACTGGACGCAGGTTCTGTTCAACCTGGTGGAAAACGCTCTCAAGCAAAACACGGAACCGGGCCTTTCCGTCACTGTGGCCGCGGCCAGAACACCGGAAGCCTGCGTGATCACCGTCACGGACACGGGCGTAGGCATCCCCGCGGAAAGCCTTCCCTTCCTCTTTAACCGCTTCTACCGGGTGGAAACCCACCACTCCTCGGAAATCAAGGGAACGGGCCTGGGCCTTTCCATCGTCAAACGCGCCGTGGAGGCTCACGACGGCGCCATCACCGTCTCCAGCACTCCCCACCGGGAAACCGTCTTCACCATCACCATTCCTCTGAAACGGTTCCGGGAAGAAAAGGAGGCATAAGATTCCGATGCGGCACAGCCTGATATGATTGCTGTTGAATCCGGGAGAAAAAACAGACTCTCCAACCCGGCGGAATTGCTTCACGGTTCACGGAATGGGCGCGTGTTGCAGTTCCACTCTTTCTACACCAGGAGACAATTGAATTTTCTTTAACTGATGCTTCTTTTCATACTCTTTCATATAATCGGAAACATCAAAATTGACGATTAATTCCTCGTCATCTTTTTTCAAACTCACCCTCTCCAAAAACTTCTTATGGAAAATCCAGGTTTCCTTTCGGGTGATTTTATAACCCGGATACTTTTTTTCCAAATATTGCTCTTGCTGTTTCTGTACTTCTTCACGGGTGACAGCCTTTTTTAATACAATAGGCTTGCGTAAGGAAATCCCTTCCGGGAAATCCATCGGTTTCACGGATTTTAAGAATTTAGAGTTAGACTTCTTATTTTGTTTCTTAACTTTATCCATATACTCCGAGATGTTAAAATACAATGAAACTTTTGCGCTTCCTTCCTTCTCCCGGCATTCCAATTCAAGTACAGTATCTTGTCCTAAAATATAAATCATCGTATCTCCTATCTCATAAGAAGGAAGATGTTGTGATACATAATTCCGGCAATATTCATCAAGTTCTTTTCTTGATTTAACTCCTTTTACAGAAATGGGATTGGTCATTTCATAACCAATTCCCTCCAGTACAGAAATATTGCTTTCGACGGCATTTGAATCTGCAATGCCTGCAAAACAAAAAATCCAAGCATTAAATAGCATTAAATATTTCATAATTATTTACTGATGTTCTTTACATTGTTCCTTCAATTCTTTTTCCAAGCCACTAAGAATTTTTCTTTTAGCATTTAAAACGGCCGCTTTAGCACTTCTTACTCCAGCCGTCCCAACTTGATAATAGTCTATACCGTTATCCATCAAGTTATTCTGTTGTTTCAATTTCCATGCAGTAACAGGTTTATGATGGTGAAGAAATCTGTAAGCGTACACTAAATGGACATTTGCAAAAAATTTCCCATTTGAATTAATAAATGCCAACAATGAAATTGTATCCACTCTCACCGAAACGACAGATCCTAATTTTTCTTCCAGTAAATCTTTTGCAGCACTCTCCCAATCAATCTCCAATTCATCCTGGGAACCTGCTATGTTGGGAACCTCCGAACCAATAGGAGTGGTAAAAAACATGATACCTACTAATTCCACTCTACAAGGGTTGGTTGCATTCTTGGCAGGACCTACAGATAACATACTCAATACGAGTAAACTTGCCACCAGGTGTCATTTCATCAAAGCATATGATAGAGCAAAAAATAGATAATCCAAGAAAAAACCACTATACCTGGCAACATAAAATTAACAATAATTACATAGATACTTCTCTTCATCTACCAGACTATTGACCGTATAAGTTTGAATAATCTCAAACCATGTTGATCACCAACCAGTCCAGAAAAGACGATTATTCTATGTAGATAGAAAGAATCACGCTATTCAATATCCAGCCTGAGTCTCCGCATAACGAACCAGCGCTTTTTTGTCTCCCAGATGCTCGGCTACTTTCAGACCTATTTCCGCCATCTTCTTCCGTACGGAAGCTTTGTCTACTTCCTTCAACCATACCGTCAGGAAGGTATCGGCCCGGGCCGACAATTGCTTGTCTTTCCATAAATCAAGCACCTGCCCATAAAACCCTAGAAACTGCAATGCCGTTTTTTCATGACTCAAGAGCGAAGGAAGCGCCTTTTCCAGCACAGCGCAGGTTTGTACCCTCACCTTCCGGTCGATTTTGTTCTCTTGGTAAAATTTCAGCCAGTTTTTGAAAAAGATTCTCTTGGTTTTCACCCCATAAGGCAACTTTCCAGCCATATCCGGAATATCTTTCCGGGCTAAAGCACAGAAATTGCGCATATACGCGTCTACAGAATCCCATGATTCATTTTGCGCCAGCAATCTTGGATAAACGGCATAGCCATTCGCCTTTTTCCAATCAAGCCCCAGTTCATTCTTCATGAAATACTCCCACAGAGTGGGATTTCCGGGAAAAGCCTCCTTGAATTGTTCCAGCAAAGCCAATTTATCTTTCTCCGCCAGGCGGACATTCCTTCTCATCAAGGCCTGCCATGCGGGATAATTGGAGGCATTCCGTCTTAATGCCTCTTTCAGCAGTGCTTCCGCCTTCTGTGGATCGGCAGCCAGCAGGGATAAATAATAACAGAGATTGGATGCAGCGGCATCCTTCCCCTTCCAAAAACGGGGGAGCTCTGTAATCGTGGAAACGGAACCTTTCCACGGTCCTCCGGACCCGCCTTCCGACCATATCCAGCCATAAATGTTATTTCCTATCTTCCATTCTCCGTCTGCCCCCTTCCACACAAAGGCGCAATGCCCTGGCTGGCCGATCGTGTAGGAAGGAATCCCCTTCGCCTTCACAAACCCGGCCGCCCCTTTGGAAACGGCGCCGCACACACCCCCATACTCCACGTAAATTTGCAAAGAAATAGGTTTATGATCGTAGAACGCTCCACCGGCATGCACGCTGATTCCCTGCTTATTCTTCATCCGGTAGGGGATCAGACCGCAACAGGCATACCCTGCGTTCCCCGCCTTGATCTTCTTTTTGCCAGCCAGGTAATCCTGTGCCCAGGCAAGCTCCTCAATACTTTCCCTGCCCCGGAAAAGAATGCCGAATTCCCACGGTTCCAGCGTAATGAACTGCGGAAAAAGTTTTTTCTCCGCAAAAGACTTTTTGTAAAAATCATACCGGGCTTCGCATGCCTCCGGCTCCCGGGACGTAGAAATCAACGCCGCACCCAATGCCATGTTGAGGCCAACTCCGGAAAGCTCTTTCCCTTCCTTCACCCAGATATTCCGCAATACAGCCAGCGTATTCTTTCCCGAGGCCTTGGCAAACGCCAGTTTTTCAAACACCTCCGGGTGATTCAGCAACCATTGCACAAATTCCTTGTCCTTCAATTCATGAAGGATGTAAGTCCTTTCCTTCCCCACCAACGCAAAAAAATGGGCCATGTAGCAAGCCTGCGCCACCTCCCGGTCCTTCAACAGAGATTCCACGGAAAACGTTTTTTCCGCCTCCAATTTCTTTTGAACATATTGCCGGCACAGCCCGGCAATATTCCGCACATCCCCTCCTTCCACCTGCCATGCCAGGCGCTGATGGGACAAATCTCCAGCAACAACCGCTGGCAAGAAGAACAAATAGAGGAATAAGAGTTTAAACATAAATAGGCTAAATAAGAAAACTATCTATGAGGATATTTTTTACCAATTATTTTCTGCGCTTGGGAAAACCCTTGTACAAGTAGGAAGCTTGAGGAACTCGTCCAATTGTCCTATCCAATAAATCAGGAATTTCATCATCACCATATCCCGCCAATTTAAGATATCTTTTCACCTGTACAGCTTTAGTCGGATAAAATTGGACTAACATTCCTACAAAATCCTCTTCC
>OHPL01001403.1_pt1 | contig 12332 bp, 10 predicted proteins | sample 1577711 | NCBI WGS metagenome assembly OHPL01 (sample SAMEA3879538, study PRJEB24766) | human gut metagenome | biome: human-associated habitat; feature: feces | place: USA | collected 1985/1987
CGCGCGAGCCACCTTCCCCCAAGGGAAGGCTTCCCGTCACTTTTCCTCCGCACTGCGGATATTGCGCACATGCATATAAACGGTATTTTTATTGATGCCCAGCAGCTCCGCGACCCGGACGATGCTCTCCTTGAAGCTGAAAATGCCCTGGGCGTAGAGCCGCTCCACGATGACCTTATTTTTGCAGGCGGTGGAAATGGACTTGTCCCGGTGCACTTCCATGTCCGCAATCAGGGATTGGGAGCTGGTGGCGAAATTCTCCGTCGGAACAGGGACAGCGGGAACCGGGGGCAGGGGAACATCCGGCATCAGGTTGGCAAGTACGTCAAAGAAAGGAGTGTCCAGGTACAGATTTATGCACAGAAGGCCGATGATCCGCTGACGCTCGCCCCGGATGGGAATGGTGGTGGATTTTAAGTGGGTGCCGTCCTTCTTGGTGGTGAAGTAATTCTTCGCCGTAACATAGCGGTCGGCTCGGATTTCCGACAGCATTTGCAGAGCCAGATCCGTAATGGGGGAGCCAACCGCCCGGCCGGTGTGATGACCGTTGCAGATGGCGATGACGGAGTTGGACAGGGATGCCAGGCTGTGGAGCACAATTTCGTAGTGGGCGCCAAGGTAGGCCGAAAGGCCTGGCACCATGGCGGCATAGGAGTTGAGAATCGCTTTGTCAACGGAAGTCAGTGTGATTTCAATATTGTCCATAACCAGCTTCGCAGCGCAGCTGCGAACACCTCCTTTTTGCAGGTTTGACCCGGGGAACTTTCATGGCCGCAAGGAAATAGTGGGAAAGAAGCCGGGACCTTTCATGTTTCCAAAACCTTATGCTATTGTAACGAGAATCGGATGAAAAAACAAGTTGTGAAATCATACAAAATCATCTCTGCAATAAACAAAATTTTAGCCACTAAAATTATTGACAGTTTATAGAGAAGCGTATATAATGATGACACTCCAGAAGGACAATTGCCCATGACGGGTAAACATTTTTGGAGGATACGACAAGTAGAACTGGAGGAAAATCCATGAAAATCATTCATACACCCAACGCACCCGCGGCCATCGGCCCCTACTCCCAGGCGATTGTATCCAACGGCACCCTGTATGTCAGCGGTCAGATTCCCGTGAATCCCGCAACCGGCGCTTTTTCCGGCGACACAATTGCAGCCCAGGCCGAGCAGAGCTGCAAAAACGTGGGCGCGATACTGGAAGCCGCCGGTGTCGGCTTTGACAAGGTGGTCAAGACCAGCTGCTTCCTGGCGGACATGGCGGACTTCGCCGTGTTCAATGAAGTCTACGCCAAGTATTTCGTATCCAAGCCCGCCCGGGCCTGTGTGGCGGTGAAAACCCTGCCCAAGGGCGCTCTGTGCGAGATCGAGGCCGTTGCCGAGCTGTGATTCAAGCAATCCCAAGAAATAAGCCGGTCTGACCCCCGGTTTATCAATGTTATTAAATATGAGAGGAGACAATTATTATGAAGAGAATGCTTGCCATTGCGCTGGCCGCGCTGCTGGTATTCGGCCTGACCGCCTGCGGCGGCACCATTGAAAAGGCCGATACCCCCATCGCTTCCGCCGCCACCGGTGCTGCCGGAGAAACCGCCCAGACCAAGCAGGTGGTGGTGGGTGTGAGCATGGGCGCAACCACCATGGATCCTGCCCACGAGTACGAGTGGGATGCCGAGATGATGCTGCACTCCGTGTATCCCACCCTGGTCACCAGCGACTACGCCGATGAATCCAAGATCCTGCCCTGCGTGGCTTCCGAGTGGGTCATCTCCGACGACGGCCTGACCTATACCTTCACCCTGAACCAGGGCATCCAGTTCACCACCGGCAAGGAGCTGAAGGCTTCCGACGTGGCATTCTCCCTGAACCGGCTGAAGGGTGCCGCCGGAAATCCCTCCTTCCTGCTGTCCAGCGTGGAGAGCGTGGAGGCCACCGGAGACTACGAAGTGACCGTCACCCTGTCCGAGCCCAACCCCGCTCTGCTGAACATTCTGACCCGAGCCTCCGCCGGTGTGTATGATGCCGAGGTCGCCCAGGCCAACGGCGCCACCTGCGACAGCAGCGATGCCGGTCAGGCTTACTTTGACACCACCTCTATCGGCTGCGGCCCCTACAAGATTTCCTCCTTTAACAGCGGCTCTGAGCTGGTGTTGGTGAAGAACCCGGATTCCTACTTCCCTGCCGGTAATGTGGATACCTACATCATCCGCAACATTGCCGACTCCGCTACTCAGCAGATGGAGCTGGAAGGCGGCGACCTGGACTTCGCCCTGGATCTGACCGCTGACCAGACCGCCCTGCTGGAGGGCAACGAGAACATCAAGCTGGTGAGCTTTGACACCATGGATCTTTTCTTCCTGGGTCTGAATGCCAGCGAGGAGTACGGCAAGGAGCTGGCCAACCCCACCGTCCGTGAGGCCATCCGTTACGCCATCGATTATCCCGGCCTGTGCGCGCTGGCAGGCAACGGCGCTACCACCCCTGCCGGTATTATTCCCAAGGGCTTCCTGGGCTACGCCGGGGAAACCACCATCACCCGGGATGTGGAGAAGGCCAAGGCACTGCTGACCGAGGCGGGCTATCCTGACGGCATTACCTTCAGCATGGGCGTCATCCCCGACATGGCTCCCGACGGCGTTTCCTTCATGACTCTGGCTCAGAAGGTGCAGGCGGATCTGGCCGAGGCCGGTATCACCGTGAACATCGAGCCTCAGGAGGTTGCCGTTTACCTGGAGGGCTACCGGGACGGCAAGCAGCAGTCCGTTATGTGCCACTGGGGCCCGGACTACAACGATTCCAACAACCAGCTGGCCTTCCTGCCCGGCAACACCGTAGGTCTGCGTCTGGGCTGGGCTGCGGAGATGGATCCGGAGCTGGCTGAGCTGGGACAGAAGGCTTCCGTGGAAACCGACAGCGACAAGCGTGCCGAGCTCTTCACCGAAATCCAGAAGCAGATGGACGAGAAGAACGCTCCCGCCGTGGTGCTGCTCCAGCCCGGTAAGACCTGGGCAGTCAGCAGCCGCCTGAAGAATCTGACCGTCAGCGCTGCCTTCTGCTTTGACTTCGTCAGTCTGGATGTCCAGTAAGTTCTAACGCACGGGCAGCAGACTTTTCCACAGCAAAGAAGCTGCAAGGAAGGGTTTGCTGCCCCCTTTTATAAGAGGGAACTCCGATTCAGAGTTTTTGAGACTGTCAAAAAAGCATGTCATTGCGAGCCAGTGCTCACACTGGCGTGGCAATCCCCCTAACATTCAAATATTTTAGTTCCTAAACCGGAAGTTTTTACGTCTAACCGGGGGATTCCCACACCAGTCTGCGGACTGGTTCGGAATGACAACGTATTCTTCGGACTTTTTTGACACGTTGAGTGCGGCCAGTGGCCGCCCCTACAGTTTCTTTCGGTGGTTTTTTCTCCAGTATAGCAAAAAAGCGAACCGGCAACAAGTACCGGTTCGCAATTTTTACTCAAAAAAATTCTTCAGATTGTCGATGAACTTTTTCCTTTTGGGGGACACTTCGATGGTGCCGTCCAGCTTGCGCAGCAGCTCCTTCTGCTCCCCGGTCAGATGGGTGGGGGTCTCCACTACCACGGTGAAGCGCTCGTTGCCCCGGCGGCGGGAATTGCCCACCTCGGGAATGCCCTTCTCCCGGAGGATGAACTCCCGTCCGGTCTGCGTACCCTCAGGCAGGTCAAAGTCCACCTTGCCGTCCAGGGTAGGCACCTGAATTTTTGCGCCCAATGCCGCCTGGGTGAAGCTGATAGGCACTTCACACAGCACATCCGTGCCCTGACGGCTGAAGATGGGATGCCGCCGGATGAGAATTTCCACCAGCAGATCGCCGTTGGGGCCGCCGTTGGCACCGACGCAGCCTTCGCCCCGGACACGGACGCTCTGTCCGGCGTCCACACCGGCGGGAATCTTCACCTTCACCCGATTGGTGCGGCGAACCTTGCCCTTGCCCTTGCAGGTGGTGCAGGGGGTCTTGATGATCTTGCCCCGACCGTTACAGGCAGGACAGGTGGTGGAGGACTGCATCTGCATACCCATGAAATTCTGTACCGTCCGCACCTGGCCGGTGCCGTGGCACTGGGAGCAGGTCTCAATCACGCCGTCGGCAGAGCCGGAGCCATGACAGGCGGGGCAGTTTTCAATTCTGGGGGTAGCCACTTCTTTTTCACAGCCGAAGGCGGCCTCCTCGAAGGTCAGCTCCAGCCGGGCACCTACATTTTCACCCCGGCGGGGGGCGTTCTGGGTGCTGGCACGGGTTCTGCCACCGCCGCCGCCGAAGAATTCGCCGAAGATGTCGCCTAAGTCGCCGAAATCTCCGAAGCCGCCGAAGCCGCCGCCGTAGCCGCCGGCACCGGCACCGGCACCGAAGTTGGGGTCAACGCCCGCAAAGCCGAACTGGTCGTACTTGGCCTTCTTGTCCGCGTCGGAGAGCACCTCGTAGGCTTCACCGATCTCCTTGAATTTCTCCTCGGCGGTTTTGTCCCCGGGGTTCCGGTCGGGATGGTATTTCATGGCCAGCTTCCGGTAGGCCTTCTTTATATCATCGGCACTGGCGCTTTTGTCCACGCCCAGTACCTCATAGTAATCACGTTTATTTTCAGCCACAGATATTCACCTCGAAAAATAGGGTTTCATTGTCAAAGAAAACCGGTGCGTACACCGGCAGGGCAATCCATGATTCTTAAGGGGACGGATTGCCACACCAGTCTGCGGACTGGTTCGCAATGACATGTGTTTCTAAAACGGAATGTAGGGGCGGCCAATGGCCGCCCGCCATATTTTACCAGTAATTTCCCAATTTTGCGGGCGGCCAATGGCCGCCCCTACAATTTCTATTGGGGGTAATTTACATTTTTGATAGCACCCAAGGGGCGGCGTGGGCCGCCCCTTGCAGTGTTTTCTTTAGTCAACAGACTCGTAGTCCGCGTCAACCACGCCGTCGTCGCCGGGCTGATTGCTCTGGGCACCGCCCTGAGCACCACCCTGGGCGCCCTGAGCGCCGGTCTGCTGATACAGCTTCTCGGATACCGCGTAGAAGGCCTTCTGGACTTCCTCGGTAGCGGCCTTGATGGCGGCTACGTCATTGCCCTTGTTGACTTCCTTCAGCTTGTCGATGGCAGCCTGGATGGAAGCCTTCTCGGCAGCGTCGATCTTGTCGCCCAGCTCGTTCAGAGTCTTCTCGGTCTGATAGACGGTCTGGTCGGCGGCGTTGTGGGTGTCCACCTCTTCCTTCCGGGCCTTGTCCTCGGCGGCGTACTGCTCGGCATCCTTCACAGCCTTGTCGATGTCCTCCTGGCTCAGGTTGGTGGAAGCGGTGATGGAGATGTTGGCCTCCTTGCCGGTGCCCAGATCCTTAGCGGAGACCTTCACGATGCCGTTGGCATCGATGTCGAAGGTGACCTCAATCTGAGGCACGCCACGGGGCGCGGGAGCGATGCCGCCCAGCTGGAACCGACCCAGGGTCTTGTTGTAAGCAGCCATTTCCCGCTCGCCCTGGAGGACGTGAACCTCAACGGAGGTCTGGCCGTCGGCGGCGGTGGAGAAGATCTGCTTCTTCTGAACGGGGATGGTGGTGTTCCGGTCTACCAGACGGGTGAACACGCCGCCCATGGTCTCAATGCCCAGGGACAGAGGGGTCACGTCCAGCAGCAGGATGTCGTTCACATCGCCGGTGAGCACGCCGCCCTGAATGGCAGCACCCACAGCCACGCACTCATCGGGGTTGATGCCCTTGAAGCCTTCCTTGCCAGTGATGTTCTTCACGGCGTCCTGGACGGCGGGGATACGGGTGGAGCCGCCAACCAGCAGCACCTTGTGAATGTCGGAAGCGCTGAGGCCAGCGTCGGACATGGCCTGACGGACAGGCTTCATGGTGCGCTCGACCAGATCGGCAGTCAGCTCATTGAACTTTGCCCGGGTCAGGGTCACGTCCAGGTGCTTGGGGCCGGTGGCGTCGGCGGTGATATAGGGCAGGTTGATGTTGGTGGAGGTCACGCCGGACAGCTCAATCTTGGCCTTCTCGGCAGCTTCCTTCAGACGCTGCATAGCCACCTTGTCGCCGGCCAGGTTGATGCCCTCGGCCTTCTTGAACTCATCGACCAGGTAGTCCATGATTCTCTGGTCGAAGTCGTCGCCGCCCAGATGGGTGTCGCCGGCGGTAGCCAGAACCTCGATGACACCGTCGCCGATGTCCAGGATGGACACATCGAAGGTGCCGCCGCCCAGATCGTACACCATGATCTTCTGCTCGGACTCCTTGTCCAGGCCGTAGGCCAGAGCCGCGGCGGTGGGCTCGTTGATGATCCGCTTCACATCCAGGCCGGCGATCTTACCGGCGTCCTTGGTGGCCTGACGCTGAGCGTCAGAGAAATACGCGGGGACGGTGATGACGGCCTCGGTAACGGGCTGCCCCAGATAGCTCTCGGCATCCGCCTTCAGCTTCTGAAGAATCATTGCGGAAATTTCCTGAGGGGTGTAGTTCTTGCCGTCGATGGTCACATGATAATTTTCACCCATGTGACGCTTGATGGAAGCAACGGTGCGGTCCGCGTTGGTCACGGCCTGACGCTTTGCCACCTGACCGACCATACGCTCGCCGGTCTTGGAAAATGCCACCACGGAAGGGGTAGTGCGGTTGCCTTCGGCGTTGGCGATGACAACAGGCTCGCCGCCCTCCAGAACAGCAACACAGGAATTCGTAGTACCAAGGTCAATACCAATAATCTTTGCCATAATCATTATCCTCCTATATATTCATGAAAAGAATTTATAAATTTATATGTTTCCTCTGGCTCTCGGAAGAACCGGGGGATTGCCACGACAGTGTGAGCACTGTCTCGCAATGACATGTTAATTCGCAACTTGAACCATTGCGAACCGGACGACTTTATCGCCGATTTTGAAGCCCTTCTGGAAGACCTGAGCCAGGACGTTCTCGCCCAGACTTTCATCTTCCGTGTGCATCACGGCGTTGTGCAGGTTGGGGTCAAAGGTTTCCCCCACCGTTCCGAAGATTTCCACGCCCAGACCGTTCAGAATCTTCACAAGCTCGGTCATGGTCATCTCCACGCCCTTTTTATAGGCGGCATCCTCGGTGGGCTGGTTCAGCGCCCGCTCCAGGTTGTCGTAAACGGGAAGAATTTTCGCCACCGCGTCGGCCTTGCCGTTTCCGTAGGCCGCGTCCTTTTCCTTGACGGTGCGCTTGCGGAAATTGTCATATTCCGCGGCGATCCGCAGGTGGGCGTCCCGCTCGGCGTTGTATTTTTCCTCCCAGGGATTTGCTTCGTCCTTCTTGACTTCCGCCGCTTCCTCCTGAGGAACTTCCTCAGCGTTGGAAACCGGCTCCAGCTCTTCTTCTGTTGTCTTCTTTTCTTCTGCCACGTTCATTCCTCCATATCATACGCCCTGAGGCGTTCCACTGTCTTTTTTCTCCGGGGTGGGCAGCTGAGGCTGCTCGGGCTTGGCGAACATCTTGGAAAGGCTCTCGGCAAAGTAGCTGAGCCTTGCCGTGACCTTGGCGTAGTCCATTCGGGTGGGGCCAACCACACCGATCATGCCCTGAAGGCCGTCGCCGATGTCGAATTTTGTCATCACCACGGAGGTGTCCTTCAGCTCCTCAGATACGTTCTCCGGCCCGACAATGACCTTGGTGCCGTTGGTGTTTTCCATCACCGCGGGCAGGTTTGCCAGGGCGTCCTCATCGATGGAGGCCATGACCCGCTGAGCCTTGTCCACGTCCCGATACTCGGGAAGCCCCAGAAGTCGGGACTGACCGAACACGGCAACATTGGGGCTTTCGCTGGCTCGCAGGGTTTCCTGAACGAAATCCACGATTACGGGAACCAGAGAAGCGGCACTGCCGGCCGAACGCATGACCTTATCCAGAAGCTCGGCGGTGATGTGCTCCGGCGGGATATCCGTCAGGGAAGCGTTGAGCACCGCGCTGAGGATTTTCAGGTCTCCGTCTCCCACGTCCAGGGGAAGCTTGATAAGCTTGTTGCCCACCTGCTCGTTGCTGAGCATCAGCACCAGAATCACGCTGCCCGGGCCTGCCAGAATCAGATCATACCGCTTGACGGTAAGCTGACCGCTGCGGGAGGCGGCGGAGATGGCCGGAAGATCCGTTGCCTGGGAAACCAGCCTTGCCACCTTCTCCACCATTTTATCCACACGCTGCATCTTTTCCTCGATGGCATTGTTGATAGATTTGGTTTCGTCGATGCTCAGCCGGTAGTCCATCATCAGCTCATCCACATACAGCCGATAGCCCGCGGCGGAGGGAATCCGACCGGCGCTGGTGTGAGGCTGCTCCAGATAGCCAAGAGCGGTAAGCTCTGCCATCTCGTTGCGGATGGTCGCGGAGGAGTATTTCATATCCGGAAGCTCCGTGATTGCCTTGGAGCCAACGGGCTCGGCGGTGCGGATATAAAGATCCACGACACTGCGCAGAACCTTCTTTTTCCGATCACTCAGCTCCATGTTTCCTCCTCCTTTTTCTTTAGCACTCCTTTCTCTTGAGTGCTAAGCACACTATACACCAGAGTGCTAAAAAAGTCAATGGGTTACTTTTGAATTATTCTTGAACATTTTACCGGAGGGCATACACATTATATAAAATAAACGCTCCCGCCGGAGCGGGAGCATTGACATTTTCAAAGAAGTGGGGTATCGTAGAGATACGAAGGGTGCTGCCGGTAGACGGTCAGACCCCGAGTGGTATTGTTACAAGAAGTAACCGCACTCTTTGGTCGGAGGGGCGGTTACTTCTTTTTTGTCTGTAAAAACAGGCCGATGATGCCAACGATTAAAATGCCGATCTGGATTAGGTTGGAGTATGTAACCATCCGCAGCACCCCCTCTCTCTTTTCGGAAATTCGGGGGTTAAGAAGGGAACCATAATAGAATGCGTAGGGGACAATGCCCTCATTGTCCCGGAGAAATAATTGTGCGTAAGGTTGTTCCCTTCATAAGTATTTCAGTGCTGCTCCCTCCGGGGGCAATTTTCTTGTCTCGGCAAGAAAATTGATAAGAAGCCGACTTAGGGGGCGCTGCCGAAAAGCCGCCCCCCTAAGTACCCCCCGGCCGCCCTAACGAACCGCTCCAGAATCTTTCGGCTTGCTATGGGTGGGGCTATCGAAAAAAGTCTGAAAGATACGGTGCGCTACTTTTCGCAATAACACGTTCTTTTGACAGTCTCAAGCCCCGCGGCACTGGGGAGATTGCTTTTATTTCCCGAAAAATCAAAAAAATCCTTGACTTTTTCGGATTCTTCCATTAAAATAAATCAGTCTGCGAACGCAGACAATCCTTACTCCCGGCGCGACCGGGGGTCAAAAGTCCAAAAGGAGGTGCAATCAACATGGCTAAGATCACCGGTAAGTATGAGGTGCTCTACATCATCAACCCTACCCTGGGTGAGGAGGGCATCGCAGCACTTGTGGAAAAGTTCAAGGCAATGGTGGAGGCGGAGGGTACTCTGCTGAGCATTGACGAGTGGGGCAAGCGTCGCCTGGCCTACGAAATCAATGACCTGAACGAAGGCTACTATGTTCTGATGGACATGGAGTGCAAGCCCGAGTTCCCCGCAGAGCTGGAGCGTGTGATGAAGATCACCGAAGGCGTTATGCGCTGCCTGACCACTGCAGTGGAGGCCTGATATGCTCAACCACATCGTTATCATGGGTCGCCTGACCCGTGACCCGGAACTGCGCCGTACCGGCAGCGGCATTGCCGTGGCTAGCTTTTCGGTGGCAGTTGACCGCGATATCGCCAATAAGGAGAGCGGTGAACGGGAAACGGACTTCATTGACTGTGTGGCCTGGCGGGGTACCGGAGAGTTTGTCTCCAAGTATTTCCAGAAGGGCAGCATGATCGTGGTGTCCGGACGGCTGCAAATTCGCAGCTGGACAGATAAGGACGGCAATAAGCGCCGCAGTGCGGAGATCGTGGCAGACAATGTCTACTTCGGTTCTTCCCGGCGGGATGATGCTTCCAACGGAAGCTATAACAATAATAGCTATGGCGGCAATTACGGCAGCGCCCCTGCCAATAATAATTATGGCAGCAGTTATTCTGCTCCCGCGCCCAGCTATTCTGCCCCCGCAAGCGCTCCCGCATCGGATTTTGCGATGCTGGAGGATGATGACGCTCAGCTGCCCTTCTAACAACGAACTTTTCTGCAAAAAACTTACAAGGAGGGAATTTCCATGGCTAACGAACAGCGTATGCGTCCCCGCAAGCGCAAGAAGGTTTGCGCGTTCTGCGTGGATAAGGTGACCGCTATCGACTACAAGGACACCGCGAAGCTCCGCCGTTACCTGTCCGAGCGCGGCAAGATTCTGCCCCGCCGTACCACCGGTACCTGCGCCGCTCACCAGCGTGACCTGACCACCGCCATCAAGCGTGCCCGTCAGATCGCCCTGCTGCCCTACGTCGCTGACTAAAAGGTTATCACGCCCGGAAGCAACCGCTTCCGGGCGTTTTCCTTTTCTAGGGAAACCCTGCTTCTGTCTTGGCATTTCCGATAGAGCCACCCATAGCGAGCCGGAATATTTTGGCTTGCTTCCGGCGATGCGGCCGGGGGGTACTTAGGGGGGCGGCTTTTCGGCAGCGCCCCCTAAGTCCGCTTACTTCTCAATGTTCTTGCCGAGACAAGAACATTGCCTCCGGAGGAACCAGCGCCGAAACACTTATGGAGAGTAGGAGTATACGCACAGGTTTTCATTTCGGGACGATGAGGGCATCGTCCCCTACAATCTCTTATCGAGAATTTTTAGGAAGCAACCTCATCCGGCTCTTCGAGCCACCTGTACATTATGGCATGATTGCCACCGGCAATCATAGTGATTCTAATTCGCTGCGCGGAGCACCACCCTTGGTCAGCAAGGGGAGCCTTTGGGAAACGGATTGCGAACCAGTGTTGCGACACTGGTTCGCAATGACAATGTTCTATTAAGGCGTTTTCTTTTTTGTGGAGATATTACAAAAAATTGCGGAAAACTTTTCCCATTTCGCCCTTGCTACCATAGGAAGAATATTGTATAATCAAGAATCATGATAGGTTTTGCCTATTGATAACGCATAAATGGCACTACCTGCCTGCCATTTTCCCGTGATCGTAAGACCATTGGACACCCTGCCGGATGCCCGATGGTGTTACGATGACGAAGGGAAGGCTGGCTTCGTGCCGGAAAGGAAGAATCATATGGATAACAAGCGTATTTTTACCGACGAGGAGCTGCACTATCTGCGGCTGCTTGCCCGGCAGTATCCCACGGTGGAGGCCGCGGGCACGGAGATCATCCGGCTCAAGGCCATCCTGAATCTGCCCAAGCCCACGGAGCACTTCATGTCCGATATTCACGGCGAGCATGAGGCGTTTTTGCACATTCTCAACTCCGGCTCCGGCGAAATCAAGGAAAAGCTGGAAGAGCTCTTCGCCACCTCCATGACCCAGCGGGATAGGAACGACCTGGCGACCCTCATCTACTACCCCACCTCCAAGCTGGCGCTGGTTGCCGACGAGGAGGAGAACCTGGACGAGTGGTACCGGCTGACCATTCACCGCTTGGTGGATTTGTGCCGGTTCGTCTCCACCAAGCACACCCGCTCCAAGGTTCGCACCTACATGGATCCGGACTACGAAACCATTCTCGATGAGCTGATTCACCTGGTGGAGGAGGGGGGCTCCCGGAAGGATCAGTACGAGAACATCATCGACACCATCATCCAGATCGGCCAGGCGGCGGACGTGATCCGGGCCATCTGCCAGGTCATCAAGTCCCTGGTTGTGGATCAGCTGCACATTGTGGGCGACATTTTCGACCGGGGCCCCCGGGCGGACATCGTCATGGACAGTCTGATGTCCAGCCGGAATGTGGACATCCAGTGGGGCAACCACGATGTGCTGTGGATGGGCGCGGCCTCCGGCTCCCGGACGCTGGTGGCCACGGTGCTCAGCAATTCCATCCGCTACAATAACCTGGACGTGATCGAGACAGGCTACGGCATTTCCCTGCGGCCGCTGTCCATCTTCGCCAACGAGGTCTATAAGAATTCCAACACCGACCAGTTCAAGGTCAAGCTCACGGGCACCGATGCCGACCAGTACACGGAAAAGGACAAGCTGCTCTCCGCCCGGATGTACAAGGCCATTACCATTATCCTCTTTAAGCTGGAGGGTCAGAAGGTTCTGCGCCGTCCGGAGTTCGGCATGGCCGACCGGCTGCAGCTGGATAAGATCAACTACACCGACAAGACCATCACCTTGGCTGACAAGGTCTATCCCATGCTGGATTGTGACTTCCCCACCATT
>OHPL01001406.1_pt1 | contig 12318 bp, 10 predicted proteins | sample 1577711 | NCBI WGS metagenome assembly OHPL01 (sample SAMEA3879538, study PRJEB24766) | human gut metagenome | biome: human-associated habitat; feature: feces | place: USA | collected 1985/1987
GAAACTCACGAATGCGGGTGGATTCGAACAGCATCGGCCCGCCGTACAGTCCGGCGGGCAAAAAAGCCCCAGTGGGGCTTTTTTAGATGTGCGGCTCGCGCAATCCACCCGCGCCCACCCATCTGACAGCTCCCGTGTGCAAACACACAGGGGCTGTTTTATTTTTGTCTGCGCATGGTGCAGCAGCATGCAGCACATCCTCGAAGTTGAGAAAAACGGAGCATTTGTCACAAACTTATCACAAAAAGGTTACAAACCGACTTTTTCCACTCAAAAAGATTGTGAAATGATTGTTTATCTGGTATCATATCGGGGTGGCTGGCCAATCGTGCCGGTCTGCGAGAAGAAATGAATCAAGATCAAGGAGAAGTATCCATGAAGAAAAAGAACGTTCTGGCTTCGCTGCTCCTGGCAGGTGCGATGTTCCTGACCGCATGCGGCGGCAGCGCATCCTCCACCAGCGCAGCAGGCGGCGTGTCCGGCAGCTTTACCGGCACGGCCAAGGGCATGGGCGAGGTGTCCGTCACCCTGACCCTGACGGATAACGTCATTACCGACTGCACCGCTAAGGGCGACGAGGAGACCTCCGGCATTGGCTCGGTGGTCATTGAGCAGTTCCCCGGCGAAGTCGTGGAAGGCAACACCATCAACCTCGACAGCATCAGTGGTGCGACCATCACCTCCAATGCGTTCGTGGAGGCTGCCAAGGCTGCTCTGACCGAGGCCGGCCTGAATCCCGACGATTACATGGCCAAGGCAGACAAGACCGCCAATGGCGAGACCGTCAGCTATGATGCCGACGTCGTCGTCATCGGTGCAGGCGGCGCAGGCATGACCGCTGCCATGACCGCTGCCGATGCAGGCCAGAAGGTCGTCATCCTGGAGAGCCAGGCCATGGTGGGCGGCAACTCTGCCCGCGCTACCGGTGGCATGAATGCAGCCAAGACCGTCTATCAGGACGAGAACGAGTTCGATCAGGCTGCCGGTGTGGAAAAGACGCTGGCAACGGCTGCTGAAAAGTATGCCGACAATGAGACCATCACCGCACTGGCCAAGACCGTTTCCGAGCAGTGGGCTGCCTATCAGGCCAACCCCACCGGCTACTTCGACAGCGTGGAGCTGATGGAGCTGGACACCATGGTCGGCGGCAAGGGCATCAATGACCCGGAGCTGGTCAAGACCCTGTGCGAAGGCACGGCAGACGCCATCGACTGGCTGGATGAGAACGGCATCACCCTGCACAACGTCTCCAGCTTCGGCGGCGCATCCGTCAAGCGCATCCATCGCCCGGTCAACGAAGAGGGCAAGGTCGTCTCCGTGGGCGCTTACATGATCCCGCTGCTGCAGGAGAACTGCGAGAAGCGCGGCATCGACATCGTGCTGAACACCACCGTCGATACCATCCTGACCGATGCCAACGGCGCAGCCGTGGGCGTTTCCGGTACCGATAAGGACGGCAACACCGTCGTCGTCAACGCTAAGAGCGTCATTCTGGCCACCGGCGGTTTCGGTGCCAACCTCGATATGGTCACCCAGTACAAGCCCGAACTGGCAGGCTTCATGACCACCAATGCCGCAGGCGCACAGGGCCAGGGCATTGAGATGGCGACTGCCATCGGCGCAGGCACCGTGGATATGGACCAGATCCAGATCCACCCCACCGTTGAGGCCAACACCGCCGCCCTCATCACCGAGGGCCTGCGCGGTGACGGCGCGATCCTCGTCAACGCCAACGGCGAGCGCTTCATCGATGAAGTCGGCACCCGCGACGTGGTCTCCGCTGCCGAGATCGCACAGCCGGGCAGCTACAGCTGGCTGATCGTCGATCAGGCCATGGCCGATGCTTCCAGCGTCATCCAGGGCTACATCAAGAAGGGCTACACCAAGACTGGTGCGACCTACGAGGAGCTGGCCAAGGAGCTGGACGTTGATCCTGCTACCTTCGCCAACACCATGGAGACCTGGAACGGCTATGTTGAGGCCAAGAACGACCCCGACTTTGGCCGCACCAGCTTTGCAAACCCGCTGAACAATGGCCCCTACTATGCCATTAAGGTCACCGCCGGTGTCCACCACACCATGGGCGGCGTGACCATCAACAGCGCCACCGAAGTGCTGAAGGAAGACGGCACCGTCATTCCCGGCCTGTTCGCAGCCGGTGAAGTGACGGGCGGCGTCCACGGTGCAAACCGTCTGGGCGGCACCGCCGTGGCCGACTTTGTGGTCTTTGGCCGCATCGCCGGTGAGAGCGCAGCCAACTACGCAAGCGCACAGTAAAACCGAATAAAAGGCCGGGAGGCCGCCTCTGTCGAACGACTGGGGCGGCCTCCCGTTTTTTGTTGGGAAAATTCCCTTCCCCCTGCGGGGAAAAGCATGGTATAATCAGGGCATCAAAAAGAGAACCGGCAAGAGGTATCCGCTATGATGTACACACTGCATTATGATTCCCCGCTGGGCGGCATCCTGCTGGCGGCAGATGATGTGGGCCTGACAGGGCTTTGGTTCGACGGCGAACCGTATTTTGCCGAGGGTCTGGACCCGGACCACACAGCGCAGAAAACGCCCATCCTGCAGCAGGCAGAACGCTGGCTGGAGGTCTATTTCAGCGGCCGGGAGCCGGGCTTCACCCCGCCGCTCCATCCCATGGGGTCGCCTTTCCGGCAGGCGGTGTGGGAGCTGCTGCTGCAGATCCCCTACGGCCAGACCACGACCTACGGCGCACTGGCAAAGCAGCTGGCGGAAAAGCAGGGGAGGCCCCGCATGTCTGCACAGGCAGTGGGCGGTGCCGTCGGGCACAATCGGATCGCAATCCTCATCCCGTGCCACCGTGTCGTCGGAACGAACGGCAGCCTGACCGGCTATGCGGGCGGCATCGACAAAAAGGAAACGCTGCTGCGAATGGAACACGTCAACATGGAGCAGTTCTTTGTGCCGTAACTGGGGGAGAAGGCCGCGATGCCATCCCCTTGGGAGCCGGATGACTGCCGCATTCGGCATCCGGGCAAGTAAGTGCAGGCAGGGCCGTGTTGTTCAAGTCCTCTGATCCGCATAGCAGAGCGTTTCCAAAAGGACGGATACAAAAAAGAAAAACGACAGCCCTTTTGAAAGCTGTCGCTTGAGAGTGCAGGAATGCAATTCAAATCCGAACCATTTCCCTTTGATGCGACTTCTGTCGCTTCTCCAAAAGTCACGGTCTGTGTGCCTTCTTTATAGTTGAAGGTATGCTGAATGGTGTTGAAGGTCATCAGCCCGCCACGCTGGTTCTTGACGCCCTTTTCGTTCAGCCAATCCCGAATTTCCCGCATGGTCTGGCCATCGTTGTACCGCTGGAAGGTTTCTGCCACAAAGGGAGCAGTCAACGGGTCGATTTCAAAGCGGTGGTCTGCGTTGATGATGTAGCCAAAGGGAATGGCACAGCCAGTGAACTTTCCCTTCAGTGCGTTTTCGGTCATGCCACGAATGACCTTTTCAGACAGGTCAGCGGAATAATACTCGGCATAACCTTCCAGCACCGATTCCAGAATGATGCCTTCCGGCCCCTCGGAGATGATCTCGGTGGCAGATATGAGCTTGACACCATTCTTCTTCAGCTGGGTCTTGTACCGAGCACTGTCGTAGCGGTTCCGGGCAAAACGGTCGAGCTTCCAGACAATGATGATGTCAAAGATGCCACGCTCACTGTCCTTGATCATCTGCTGGAACTGAGGGCGGTTATCTGTCTTGGCAGAGATGGCACGGTCAATATAGTGCTTGACGATGGTGATGCCATTCTTTTCGGCATAGGCCGTGCATTCCCGAATCTGACCTTCGATAGATTCTTCACGCTGGTTGTCCGAGGAATAGCGGGCATAGATCACGGCGGTCATGGCAGGCACCTCACTTTACACATCATTAAACGGCGAACGGTTCTTTCAAAATGCAGTTTCGTATAATATATACCGTGTTTTACAACGGTTTGCAATGGGAAAATCAGCGAACAGCATTTAATTCTTTTCGTAAATCAGATGCCCGCCGACCTATGGTTTTCGCCATAAGCTGGTGGGCATCTGTTGTTCTGGTTTATAATTCACTGATGGTTGCAGTAATGGGCTGCATGAGGATTCGCCTGACCGGGTTATATACTGCCAGCACCACAGCCGCCAGCACGACTACGACAATCACGGCAAGACAGCCCCACGGCATCTGCCACGCTGCACCGAAATAATGGGTGATGAGCAGGATATACAGCTTCCGATTCAGCACAAGACCCAGCGCAATGCCCACCACAAGACCGGACACCGCATAGGTGCCAGCTTCGGCAGAGATCATGCGTTTCAGCTGTGCATCATCCATCCCGATGGCACGCAGGATGCCATACTGCTTCATTCGTGCCGACACGCTCATGGAAATGCTGTTGACGATGTTCAGAATGGTGATTCCTGCAATCACGATGAGAAACGCATAGACCACCAGATGGAACGCCCAGTAGGTGCTTTGTATCATCCGATTTCCTTCGATTCGGTTGGAAAAAACAACCTGCTTGTTTAACGTGTCGCTCAGCAGGGTGTGTATTTGTGCAATGGCTGCGTCTGCTGTGGTATCTTTTAGTTGAATATCGATCACCGCATAGCGGTTTTGCCCGGTCAGCTGATGGAAGGTTTCTTCGGTGCAGATAACAATCGGGGAATCGGTACTACTGAACGGGCTGTCGTTCAATACACCCACGACTGTGAGCTTTGCATCCTCCAGCTGAATGGTATCACCCACGGTCAGGGAGTTGCTTTTGTCGAATACCGTCAGCACAGGGTATGTGCCATCCTCCGGCTCCTGCGGAAGGGTTCCGCCAATCAGGTCTTTTTTCGCCCAGCCAAACTGTATCGTATCGTATGAAATCAGGTCGATGGACCCCTGTTTTCCCTGATATTCCGCCGGGAGGGGGCAATACATCCGCCCGAATGCGTGTTTGACTTCCGGCAGAGCTTCCAGCTGCTCCACCAGCACCGGGTCAAGGACATTTTGCCCGGATGTTTCAGCCACCGATAAGTCCGGTGCGTAGGACTGCAACGGATTCAGCGCAAATCCAACCCATCGAAGCAAAACCGAAAAGCTCAAAAACAGGAGAATGCTTAACGCAAAGGAACCTGTCATCAGAAGCAAGTTCTTTTTGGACGAGGTTGCATGGCTCACGCCCAAAGAAAGCTCTGCACGACTTCCAAACAACCGAGCATGACACGGAGAATCCGCTGCATTTTCCACCGCATTCCCAGTTGCTGCTGTGATTGGAGAAGCTTTTGCCGCCCGCCGTGCCGGAGAAGATGCCGCGAACCAAACCGTGATAAGTCCCAGCGCGGAACCACAGATAATACCGACCGGGCTGATGCCAAGCACTGGTAAAGAGCTGAACTCCTCGCCGATAAATCCACGCAGAAAGGAACACAATCCCCATGTGGAAACGATTCCCAGCACACATCCTGCCGGAACAGCAGTTTTACACCAGAAAAGAGCTTCCAGCCGGACAAGCATCCGAACCTGATTTTTTCCTGCCCCAAGACAACGCAGCATTCCATAATAGCTGGTACGCTGCGCTACATTGCTGTTGATGCTGCCTGTGATCATAAAAATTCCGGCAAGGACGACCATGCCAGCCAACACAGCCGCTACCGCATATAAGCCTACAATGTAATCGTTGCTGCTGCTTGCGTTCAACGCCATCAGGTAAGTATTTTCGGAGATTTTTTCTTCTGAAATTCCGTACTTGTTTTCGATGTTCACAATGGACTGCCGCAAATTGGTACGTGGCTTGAACTGGATGAAATACTGTGTTTCAAAGGATTCTTCTACCTGTGCGGCAATCTGAGAAAATGTACTGCGGTTCATCACCAGCACAACAGCATCATACTGGTTCGCATCGGAGGTATCCTCATTGAAACCTGCGACAGTAAGCGAAATGGTCTGTCCATCCGGGAGCGTCAGCGGAATCGCTGTACCGACCGTAACATCCAGCCAATCCCGGATGTTTGCTGTCACGAGCACTTCGCCATCCGCCGGGGCAGTGCTACACTGCATTCCCGGAAAGATTTGAAGGATTGCATCATCTGCTCCTACCAGTGCGGCACGTTTATCTCCGGCAAAGTAGTTTTCCGTAAGGGAAGCGTTGATGTCGCTATACGCCGAAAATGCAGCAACATCCTCCTGTGCGGCAAGCTCTGCGGCTGTTTCAGGGGAGATGTCCTTTACCATGATATGCCAGTTTCCGTTTTTGTTCAGCTGGTTTGAGTTTTCCATCCGAATCGCCATATCTGCCATACTGAACACCGCCGTGACCAGAAACACCGCAAGGACGATGCACAAAATCGTCATGCGGTTCTGCCGTCTGCGTACCTTGGCAGAAATCGGGATCAGGCTCAGATAGCTTTTCATTTCTGTGCTGCTCATTCCCGGCACCTCCCAAAATCGGTCAGGCAGCCGTCCGATACCTGCAACACCCGGTCTGCCGTCTGCGCAATGCTGCGGTTGTGGGTGATCATCAGGATGGTCTGCTCGTATTTCCGGGATGTTTCTTTTAGCAGGGCAATGACCTCGCTGGTGTTCTGGGTGTCCAGATTGCCGGTCGGCTCATCCGCCAAAATCAGGGAAGGGCGGGTCATCAGGGCGCGGCCGATGGCTACCCGTTGCTGCTGCCCACCGGAAAGCTGGCTTGGCAGATGCTTCCGACGGTCTTTCAGATTCAGCACGGTCAGCAGTTCTTCCAGATATGCCCTGTCCGGCTTTTGGTAGTCCAGCAGCACCGGGAACAGGATGTTCTGTTCTACGGTCAGTTCCGGGATGAGGTTGAATGCCTGAAAGATAAAACCGATATTGCGGCGGCGGAAGATCGTCAGCTCCTGGTCTTTCATGGCAAAAATATCCTTGCCATCAATCAGCACCTTGCCGGAAGTCGGCGTATCCAGTCCGCCAATCAGGTTGAGCAGGGTGCTTTTGCCGGAGCCGGATTCGCCAACGACCGCCACATATTCGCCTTTCGGCACTGAAAAACTAACATCTTTCAGCGCATGGACAGCGGTTTCTCCGCTGCCGTAGGTCTTGCAGAGATGGTTGACTTCTAATAGTTCCATAGTGTATCCCTCACTTTGCAGGTTCCTTCGATTCAGACGGATTATCTCTGTCTGTGCAGAAAAGGATAACACGTCAACCTTACTGCAAGCCTACACTCAGCCTACAATTTTGTAGGAATCGGAAAATTCAGAGTAAAGGTCGTGCCCTTTCCCAGCTCGCTGTCTACTTCAATGGTGCCGTGATGGGCTTCCACAATGGCTTTTGCCAGCGGCAGACCCAGCCCGATGCCCTGTGTATCCTGTGAAAAGCGGCTGCGATAAAACCGTTTGAAGATATGGTACAAATCTTCCGGGTGGATGCCGCTGCCGTTGTCGCGCACTTTGATCTGAACCATGGACGGCAGTGCATTCCACTCTACCTGAATCGTATCTCCGCTCTTTGTGTGGTCAAGGGCATTCTTTACAAGATTGTCCACAGCTTCCTGCATCCAGTCACGGTCGCACCAAAGTGTAACCGCCTCTGAGCCGGACAGAACAAGCTTTTTCTGTTCCTGCTCTGCACGATAGTTATACTGCCGCGCGATGTCCTGCACCATTTCAGCAACATTTTCGTTTTTCTTCTCCAAGACGACCGAACCGGCATCCAGCCGGGTGATTTTGAGCAGATTCTGCACCAGCGTTTCGATGCGGTCCAACTCCTGTTCGGACAGGTCTGCAAACTCTTTGACCTCCGACGGCGAAACAGCTTCGTCCTGAAGCAGACCGTTGTAGATATTCAACGCCGCCAGCGGTGTTTTGAGCTGGTGCGAAATATCTGCAATGGTATTTTTCAAAAAACGCTTCTCCCGTTGCTCGTTGTCTGCGTGTGCGCTCAGAACTGCCGCCAATGCATTAACGGAGTGAAACAGACGGTAAAGTTCTCCCTCCCGGTCGCAGTCCAGTCGTGCATCCGGGTTGCCATCCAGACAGCTTTGGATTTGCTGGACTGCCTGTTCCAAAAGCGCGCTCTGCCTTTGGAAATAGCGAAAAAGCACGCCCCAGAGACAGCCGCCCAGAAGCAGAAAAACCAATAGTAACCCGAAAGAAAATACATGCGTCGTATGCCATACGATGCCCTGCGTGAGAGCCAATGCCACCGCCCAGACCGCCAGCACGGCTTGGAACAAATTTCGGATCTCCCGGTTTGCGAATACTTTCATACGGCACCTTTACCCATTCCATTTATAGCCCATGCCGCGGACAGTCAGCAGCATCTGCGGTTTGCCGGGGTCGTCCTCAATCTTCATCCGCAGCCGCCGGATATACACTGTTAAGGCACTGCTGTCAATGTAATCCCCATCGCAGTCCCACAGTGCATCCAGAATTTGTTCCTTGGATAGCACGGCATTCGGATGCTGCATAAAGAAGCAGAGCAGCTTGTACTCTGCGCCGGTCAGTTCCAGCAAGATTCCGTTTTTGTACGCCTGCCCCTGCAACAGCCGGACGGTGATGCTGCCCGATTCCAGTACGGGTTCTCCTGCGCTGGACGCATTTGCACGGCGAAGCAGTGCATTGACCCGCGACAACAGGACACCCAGCTTGAACGGCTTGGTCAGGTAATCATCCCCGCCCATATCCAGTCCCATGATGATGTTCATTTCCTCATCCGAAGCGGTCAGGAACAGAATCGGCACGTTGGATGTGCGCCGCACCTTCTGGCAGAAATCGAAGCCAGAGCCATCCGGCAGGGAAACATCCAGCACCAGCAGGTCATATTTTCTGTCTGACCACAGCACCTCGGCTTCTGCCAGCGTCCGGGCTGTATCCAGTGCAAAGCCCTGTTTCTTGAATGCAAAAGTCAGCCCACTGATCAGGCTCAGATCATCTTCCAAAAGGAACAGTTTTCTCATGATTCCCTCTCTTTTCTGCGTTTTGTGTGTCCTACAGGTTCAAAAGCATTATAAGTTTTTTCTGCGAACATTACAATGTGCGAAACGGAAATTGTTTCTTGCCGTGTGTTAAATATAAGTCCTACTATCACCGCTTTACTGCAATAAAATTTGCAAAACCATCTTGACGCTCGCTGCAATCCGTGATGCTCTTTATCGCAAATCCCACCGAGCTTGTCGGGGCAACGCCCCTCCATCTTGCTTGCGCAAGACCGCTCTGCCGCTTAAAAGCCCCACTGGGGCTTTCATTGCTACGCAAACGCGGACTTTTAGAAAAGTACAGAGCGGCGAGGATTTATTCCCCATGAAGATTTTTGCCGCCCCGCAACACACCCGTACGCCCGCCGGGAAATGAATAAAGGGCAGCTGGCCGAGGCGCTTTACGTCACACATCCGACCTTGGAACGGATGATACGGGAGCACTTGGAGACAGCTGCCCAGATTTGAAGGTGCACTTACAATTTTGTGAGGTCGCTTGCCTGATTTCTAAAAACATTCCATCAAAACTCGTTTGAAAGTCCGATTAGTTGGACACACTCTCTGTTACACTGTAATCACCCCAAGAAACACATAACATCGCACAGGAGGATTTACTATGAGCCGTAAATGTGACCACGACTGGTTTGACCACTACATGATGTACAACATGATGAGCAATGGAGGCGGAAAAGGCTCTGGTGAGGCGTTCTGGCTTCTGATTGCTGGCGGTATTGGCCTTTATTTGCTGGCCAACGTTCTTGCTGCACTGGCGGGTTAATGGCTCTCTCTCAGCCGATCGGCACAATGCCTTTGTCGAAAATGCAAAAAGCATGGCATTCCCATTGTCAAAAAGAAAAAGTGAGAAAATCGTGAGGCAAAGTTTTGGCGGTGTATCATATCGGAGGTCAAATGGGACGCGAACAACACTATGTGGGGCTCCACTATCGAACTAAATTTCAAATTGGAGCTACCAATGTAACCTATGGTGAAGACGATTATTTCGATGGCTCAGATCAAAAATTTCAATTTAGTCATCCTCGAACGTCAATAAAAGACGAGCTTTCCCCTGTACAACTTCCCTTGAAGATTCAAAAACAGAAAAAACTCGCCCGGTATTGCATTGATCATCCAACGTATGCCCTACAATGCTATGCCTTTCATTGAATACGGCTGGTATTGTCCACGCTGTAAAAAATATTTTATAGGCAAATCTGAAAATGGTGACAAAGTTTCAACTATTTTAAAACGGCATCATTATAAAGTTGAAAAAATCTGGTGATTCATCGTCGTTGACTTCAGCCATCTTGATATTGCAAAAGCCCTGCCGCTCAATGGTGAGTAGCAGGGCCTTTCTTTATGCGTGCTTCTGTTCACGGATATGGATGATTCCCTCCAACGCGTCCGCTGCTGCTGCATCTGCGCTCTGGATGGCGGAGGCGTAGATGTTCAGCGTTGTGGAGGTCTGTGCATGGCCCAAGCGGCCAGAAACCGTCGTAATAGGGGCATGGGCGGCAATCAGCAGGCTGGCATTGGTGTGGCTCAAACTATGGAAATGCACCGCCGGGAGGTCGTGAGCGGCTAAGAAGCCCGGAAACCACGATGTTACCGTCTTGGGGTCGATGGGCTCACCGTTCCATTTGGTGAAGAGCAGGTCGTTCTCCACCGTCTTCCCGTCTTCTATTGTAATGCGCCGCGTCCATGCAGAGCCGACTTTCAGACGTTCCGCCTTTTGATGCAAGCTATATTCTGTCAGCAAGGCTACACAGTCCGCTCCAATTTTGAGACTTCGCTTTGAGCGCTTTGTCTTTGGTGCGTTGAAGACTGTGCCAGTACCCGGTATGTATTGCAGTGTCCGGTTGATAGAGATAGTGCCACGCTCCAAGTCCACGTCAGACCACCGCAGACCGCAGATTTCACCTCTCCGTGCACCCGTCAGCAATGCCAGCTGAACGATTACGCTAAAATGTGCCGGGGCATCTGCCAGAGCCGCAAGCAGTTTTGCAATGTCATCCTCATTCAGCATCTGTACGTCAATCTCCGCTGCCTTGGGATGCTCTGCGCGGGTGCACGGGTTCTCTGCAATCAGTCCCCATTGGACGCCCTTTTTGAACACACTGGACAGCATCGCATGGTAGTGCAGCACGCTGTTCCCACTCAGCTTACCGTTTTCTTTTCTGTGCTCTGTAAAGGCTTTGGAGTACGCCAAACCAACAGCCGCGGACACCTTTTCTGCTGTCGTCCTGCTGACTCCCTTGCCCTGATAGACCAGCCTCATCGTGTCTTGGCCAATCTGAGCCTTTTTCGCCATTGCTCCACGTTCCCCTCGAGGCAGCTTGAGAAGCGCCGGAGTCGCTGTAAATGTGCTGTCCTGCCGCACGCCCTGCTCTTCAAGGTTGTTGTAGAACGCCATCAGGTGCGCAGGTTTGATGTCGCAAACTTTCAAGTGACCTAACCCTGCGGTGATTCTGGGACGCATTTTCCTGTAGTCGTACAGGGTCTTAGCCTTCAGCTGCTTCTCGGCGTACTCTGTAAACCAGCGGTCAATCAGGTCATCCAGCAGCATTTCGCAGTCCAGCAACAGGCCGTTGCGGACCTCTCTCTCAAACTGGTCGGCCTGCTCCTGCACCCAGCGTTCCGTTTTCCGTGCTGTCAGCCCGGCGGGAGGGGTCACTGTCTTGCATTTCGTGATGACTTTCCCCGCCTGTGTCCTGCCGCTGTACGCTCGAATCAGGTAAGACGTAGTACCGTCCTTTTTGGTTTTCTTGGTAACTTGCGCCATAACAATCACACCTTTTTATAGTCAGGGATTTGAGCGAGCTCTCTGGCGATTCGTAAAACAGATGCATGCCCTTTTGCGTTCATCGCCTTCAAAACCGCGTCGATTTCTTCGGAGATAAGTTCACAGCGAAAATCGTCTTCTGAAATCTGCGGTTTTCCGTTTTCTGTTCCCAGTCCCAAAAAATCAAGCAGGTCATCTCGGTAGATGTAGTGCCGGTTGGCAGCAGGTCCTACCATGTCAAAAGACCATTCCTTCCGCTGTGTGCTGGTCACCGTTCCACCGCACACTTCCGCCTCTTCCGCCTTTTTGGTAACAGCCTTCTGGATTTCTGTTGCCGCGTCTTTGACCCGCTGCTGCCACGGTCCGTAACGTTCTTCGAGTTCCTTTTCTTCTTCTGAGTTCATCAAGCGCACCAAATCAATGTCCATAGCTACCGCGATTCGCTGCCGCGTTTCAATTTTTGGATTTCTTGAGCCGTTTTCCCATTGTGCAACGCCCACATAGGAGATTCCAAGCCTTTCAGCCAGCTCACTTTGGGTCCAACCTTTCTTCTTTCGCTCTGCTCGAATCAGTTCACCAACCGTCATATCAGTTACGC
>OHPL01001410.1_pt1 | contig 12300 bp, 8 predicted proteins | sample 1577711 | NCBI WGS metagenome assembly OHPL01 (sample SAMEA3879538, study PRJEB24766) | human gut metagenome | biome: human-associated habitat; feature: feces | place: USA | collected 1985/1987
TTCATTCTCCGCACGGCAGCCGGCCTTGAAGGCCAGGCAGGCATAGGCCAGCGGAAGGCGGTGGTCCTCACGAATCACCACCTTCATGCCGTTGCCAAGCACATGCTCGCTCAGGGCCGTTTCCGTCCCGGCGGCGGAACCGTCTTCCTCCGCGGCGTTGCTGCCCACGGGATCCAGGCTGACTTCCGTCACATTCGGGGAGGACAGCCAGGTGGAGCACACGCGGTGCAGGTCTTCCGTGGTCACCCGTTCAATGGCTTCCTGCCATTCTGAAGACAGGTTCAAATTGCGCGCCCCGAACCAGTCCGCCCCCATTTCCGAGGCCACTCCGGCGGCGGAACTCCTGCGGCGCAGGCGGCTGACCCGCGTCTGCTTGCAAACTCTCTTCAAATCCTCCGTAAAATCCTCCTGTGCCAGATTCCGCAGTTCCTGGAGCACCAGGTCCCGCACCTTGTCACGCTGGGCGCGGTCCACGTCAATGCTGATGGTGAACGCCCCTTCGTCAGTCTCGGACTGGTTGGAATGCACCTCAATGCTGTACACCAGCCCCAGGCGGTCGTGGAACTTTTCATAAAAACGCGCGGAACGGCCCCCGCCCAGGATGCTGGCCAGGGCGGAAAGAGCCGGCGTATCCGGATGGCCTGAACAGGGCAGGCGCCAGGCAAGGTTCAGTTTGGAATAAGGCACGGCAAATTCCTTGCGCACCCTGCGGGAACCGAACTGGTGCGGTTCATGGGGAATAAGCTCCCGGTTCAGGGGGCGGGACTTTAAATCCTCCACCAGCAGTTCCAGATGGGAAAAAATCTCCGCGGCATCCACATCTCCCGCGATGGAAAGCACCACATTGTTCGGAACATAGCGGCTGGCATGGTAATCCAGCACGTCCTGGCGCGTCAGGCAGTCAAACGCGGCGGGTTCCCCCAGCACGGGCCAGCGGCGCGGATGCTTGAGATACAATGTCTGCATCAGAAGCTGGTAAGCCACGGAATCGGGATCGTCCGCGTACATGGCCATCTCCCGGCGCACCACCCCCTTCTCCCGCTCCAGTTCATCCTCCGGGAACGTGGGGAAAAACACCAGCTCCGTCAGAAGGTTCAGGAAAATCTGCCAGGAATCCGCAGGGCCGTCTATATAATACACAGTGCGGTTCACGCTGGTATAGGCATTCCAGTGGCCGCCGCGTTCCTGGACCTTGCGGGCCAGGTCCTGCCCGGAATAATGCTCCGTTCCCTTGAACACCAGGTGTTCCAGCAAATGGGAAAGGCCGCTCCCCTGCCAGTGGCCCTCATTCATGGACCCGGTGCCCACCCAGTACTGAAGGGACACTACGGGATGGGACTTGTCCTCCTTGATCAAAACCGTCAAACCGTTTCCGAAACGGCGCGTCACAGGCTCCTTGGCTGAACTCATGTTTCTTAGCGTGCCTTAAGACGGCAGGCCATGCAAGCCGCCGCTCCGTCCACGCCGCGGCACTGTCAGACTTACCCCGGTTTTAAAAAACGCAGTTGAATCGAAAACCTTCCTAAAAAAAACATGCTGACTGCACATTTTTTTGAACAAATCTTAAACTCTGTTACTCTATCAGTCGTAGAACGGCAGATTATGTGCCGTTTATCATCAACAACACCAACCTCACACATCATCATATGAAAAAGATCCTCGCTGTAGCAGCCTTTGCTTTCGCATTCAGTGTCAACGGTTACGCCCAGGAAGCCGCCGCTCCGGCCGATTCCTCCGCCCCCGCTGCTCAGAAGTGCTGCAAGAAAGACAAAAAGTGCGACAAGAAATGCGACAAGGAAGGCAAGTGCGGCAAAAAATGCGACAAGCCCTGCAGCAAAGGTGAAAAGCCCTGCGACTGCTCCAAAAAGGAAGAAGCTCCCAAGGCCTAACCTCACGGAAACCATCACAATGAACGCGAACCCTTGCCGAACCCTTTCGGCAAGGATTTTCTCCACCGGGTGGGCGTAAAACCGTCCGTCCCGTTGACCATGAAATTACTTGATTTGAACCTTCAACCCATTTTATAAATTGTCATCATGAAAACGACTTCCATTCTTACCATCGGCTGTGCGGCCATCGCGCTGTCCATCACCTCCTGCACCAACTTCGGTTCCCCGAACGCCTACAACCTGAACGAAATCGGCGGCGCACAGGAAACCTATACCGGTACGGTCACCAGTGTGGAAAACGTCAAAATCCAGGCCAATAACGCCAATACCGGCACCGGCATCGGTGCAGTGGCGGGCGGCCTGACCGGCGCCATGTTCGGCGGCGGCAACGCCAAGTACGCCACGGCAGCGGGCGGCGCCATTCTGGGCGGCATCGCCGGCAACCAGATTGACAAGGCCGTGAACAACACGACCGGGGAACGCATCACCGTGCGCCTGGACCAGAAAAGGAACGGCACCCGCAACTACACGGTCGTGCAGGTCGCCAGCAGGAACAACCCGATCCAGGTCGGACAGCGCGTGCGCGTGATCATCGGCAACAACGGTTCCCGCGTGCTGGCCTACTAATTGGCCCTCCTTCACTGACCAGCTACATACCGGCATGATCTTCGGCACCTTACCCGGCGGCGCTCCAGTAGAACTGTTTGAACTGTCTTCCGACAAGCTGACGGTACGCATCAGCAACTACGGGGGGCGCATCATCTCCGTCGTCAAGGACGGCATGGACATGATCGTAGGGCCCAAGCACTTTGAAGACATGCTGAAAGACACCTGTTATTGCGGTGCGATTTGCGGCCGTGTCGCGAATCGCATCGCAAAAGGCAGGTTCTCCATTGACGGAGACTCCCATTCCGTGGCCGTCAACAACGGCCCCAACCACCTGCACGGAGGCGTGCAGGGCTTCGACAGCAAAATCTGGCAGGTGCAGGAAGCCACGCGCAACACGCTGGTGCTTACCCTGCACTCCGCAGACGGGGAGGAAAACTATCCCGGCAATCTGGAAGTGGTAGCCACCTATACCGTGGTGGAAGAAACCCTCCACCTCCGGCTGGAAGCGTACGCGGACGCGGCCACCATCGTCAACCTCACCAACCACGCCTACTGGAACCTTTCCGGCAAGCCCACCATTGACTCCATGACGCTGGAGGTGCGGGCTTCCGCCTACACCCCGGTGGACGCCACCAACATTCCGGACGGCCGCATCCTTCCCGTGGAAGGAACGGACTTTGACCTGCGGAAGGCAGCCCTGCTGGGAGAACGCAACTCCGCCGCCCATCCGGACACCGCCGCCGGACTGGACCACAACTACGTGCTGGATTCCGAACCCGGCGACAAAATCGCCGCCATCCTTCTGGACCCGGAATCCCGCCACCGCCTGATCGTGGCGACGGACGCGCCCGGCCTCCAGGTGTATACCGGGGAATACCTGCCCCAGGCGCGCCAGGGAATCGCGCTGGAAGCCCAGGGCTTCCCCAATGCCGTCAACACGCCCCACTTCCCCAGCGTCATCCTGCGTCCCGGCCAGTCAGCCACGCGCAATATCACCTGGACCGTCAGGTAAAAGGCATATCCGCAGTCCCCTGCGCGGGAAAGGCAGGAAATGTTCCGGCGCGCCAAACTCCGGAACCCCGTCTTTCAGCTTTTCAGGCGTGCGCTGTCAAGACGCCGCATAAAGGGCTTCCGCCACCACCTTTTGCAGGCCTTCCGCCATGCGTTCCATGGAACGGCCCACAAAAATCAGGTCCGCCACGGAAATCAGATTGTCCTGATACTGTTCCGGCAGGCGCGTGAACGTATCCGTCATGGCCGCCGCATGCTCCGCCAGCGTCTCCAGCGCGGGAACCAGCTCCGCCAGAGCCTTCCCGTCCCAGGAGGAGACGGCCTTGTTCACCGCTCTGAACTGCTCCGCCATCTCCCGGTAAACGGGGTCCGCCTGGGCAGCCTCCCGGATGCGGGGGCGCTTGTTAAGCTTGTTGGCCCTCTTGGCGATCGTCACGGCCTCATCCCCGATCCGTTCATACATGGAAGACATGCGTATGGAAGCCAGCACCACCTTGAGATCGGAGGCTACGGGACTGAAAAAAGCCAGCAGATGCAGGCCTTCCCGGTCCACCGTCATTTCCAGCTCATCCAGCTCCTCATCCTCCGCAATGGCCTGGTTGGAGGCGGATTCATTCTGCTGCAGCAGCCCGGCGGCAGCCAGGTCAAGGGCGCTCTGCGCCTTGTAGGCCATCTGGAGCAAATGCGTATTCAGGGAGGAAAGGGCGGCGTCAAACTCCCTCAGGGTGTGCGCGTCGTGATTCATGATTAGGAATATTGGCTTGATGACTGGCGGCGCTTTTGCCGGCATGGTAAAAAATGTGCTGGCGGCGCAGGCTGTTCCTTTTGGCGGAGGATGCGGCCAGCCTCCGTACAACGCCGGAGGAAAGGGAAAAATGCCCGGCTCCCTTTCTGGAAGTAAACTTTGAAAAAACCATAAACAACTCTCTGTTAACTGAATCTTCCCGTGATATAATCCTCCGTTTCTTTCATGGAAGGATTGGAAAAAATCTTCTCCGTGGAATCAAACTCCACCAGCCTTCCCAGCATGAAAAAACCGGTCAGGTCGGAAACGCGGGTGGCCTGCTGCATGTTGTGGGTAACTACGATGATGGTGAACTCCTCCTTGAGCCGGTGCATCAGCTCTTCCACCCGTACCGTGGCAATGGGGTCCAGGGCGGAACAAGGTTCGTCCATCAGCAGGATGCGAGGCTTCACGGCAATGGAACGGGCGATGCACAGGCGCTGCTGCTGTCCCCCGGAAAGGCCGTTGGCGGAAGCATGCAGGCGGTCCTTCACTTCATCCCATAAGGCGGCATGCCTCAGGCTTTCCTCCACCGCTTCATCCAGAATGCCGCGGTTCCTTACCCCCGCCAGCTTCAATCCGTAGGAAACGTTCTCATAAATGGTCATCGGGAAGGGATTGGACTTCTGGAAAACCATCCCCACCTCCCGGCGCAAATGGATGGGGTCCAGGGACGGGGAAGTCACGTCCACCCCGTCAATGCGGATGGAGCCGCCCGTGACGCGGGCCTCCGGAATGCGGTCATTCATCCGGTTGATGCAGCGCAGCAGCGTGGACTTTCCACATCCGGAAGGGCCGATGAACGCCGTCACCCGGTTCCTGGGAACCTTCATGGTGACATGGAACAGGGATTGCTTGCTCCCATAACAAAAATCCAGGGAATCCACCTCTACGGCGGTCTGGTCGGCGGCGGCTGGATGCGGAGTCATGTTCGGTCAAATGGCGCGTCCTGCGCCGTTGACCGCATGGTATCCCAAAAACGAAGCTCCAGGTCTACTACGGGTTTGTGACAATTTCTTAACCTGGCTTTTTGAGAAAAAGAAAAACACGCAGCGGATTTAGAATCCGTCAAGAGACTGGAAGAAACCAGGGAGATGTCATGGTACACCTCTCCCAAGTCTTTCAGCCGGCCGTTTTTACTGTTAGCCAGTATCGTATCAAGGGAGATGAGTTTTCTGACTGTGGACATGTCGTTTCCGGAACTCGATGCCATCATGGAAGAAAGGTTGAGGGGCTCCAAATCAGGACCGGGCGTGTCCCACGTGGAGCGCATCACCGTCAGGGCATCCGTGCTTTCTTCCGAGGCATGCGGCATCAGGTTGATGCGCGCCTTCTGGTTTTCTCCCGTTACCCACCACGCAATGTATTTACGCACGCTGGAATTTCTTTTAAGGCCAATGGTTTTGGATGAATCGTCCACACGCACCATGCGGGCGTAGATTTCCTTTTTGTCCTGGTTCTTGGCGCCTACGGGCGTTCCCACCGTGCCATGGTCCACCAAGGCGACACTGCGGAAATTCTGGTTGGTAAGGGAACGTTTGCCCAGCAGGCTTTTGCCCGCTTCCAGCGTGCTGAGCCTGCGCAGGTCCGGGTCGGAAATGAGCCAGCGGCGGAACATGGACTTTCTTCCCGTATCGTAGGTGGAAGAAATGTTCATGCCCTGGGAGTTAGTCTTGTTGAGCCAGGTATCCCAGCTGTTCCAGACGCCCAGGATGTACGGGGCGTTGCCTTCGCTGGCGCCGGAGGAAAGGATGCCCGAGTTGGCGGAAACGCGCTGGTCGGGTCCCAGCTCACACTGGAGCTGCCCGAGGGCCACTTCCAGGGAAAACCTGGCGAGGGATTTGGCCTCCGCGGCAAAGAGCTGTTTTTCGGAAATGCGGACCTGTGAGGATGCAATGGTAAGAAGGCCAACGCTGAGGAGGGCCAGGAGCATCATCAGGGTGATGGTGGCAATCAGGGCAAAACCCTTGCTTATATGTTTAAATCTTTGGGTTTGCGGAATTGTTCTTTTCATCGTAATTTTCCTGAAAATTATTAAAATCTATTATAAAAACTGGGAGACGCAAAGCTGCTGCCAATAGGTTTTCCGGCACGTCATATCAACATACAAAATAGTTCTTTCCGGGCAAGAAAAATAGTTCTCGTTTTGCAAGTAAAAACGTATCTCTAAAAAGAAAAGACCAAACGTGTTTTTGCATTCACACTCATTTAGTTTTATAGTCAATTAAAAGTAAACGGATTCTAAATTCGGTGGATTGAAAAAAGACCTGAATATCATATTCTCTCAAGAAAAGCTGCCTGAGGAATTCCGTAGCGACACCGCAGACATCGGTCTCCGGCCGTATACGTCCGAGGACGGAAACCCATCGGAACAGAACCGCCCGATCGGTTCCTGGAACCAGCTCTACCTGTGGGCCAACGTGTGGGACTCCTCCACGAAGAGGGACGGACAAGATTCTTCCGCCGCCCTGCAATGGGACGGCCGCTCCCCCAGCACATTGATTGCGGCTGATGCCGCCGCAAACATGGAAATGATGGACAACCGCTACACGTACATGCGCCATCCCATCCTGCTGCGCTTTTATTCTTTCGTGGGACTTAACTATGTCAAACACGACAACAAGCATCCCAACCGCGGTGGATGGATTGACTTCCGTATCGCCGTCATTCCGGTGTACGTCTGGTGGAACCCCTACAATGTGGATATGAAACTGACCGGAGCCGACGGCGGCGTCTGGGGCGCCTACTTCGGTGAACACCGTTTCATGCCCCTGCTGCTTTCCCACAATATCAAATTCGCATGGAACCAGCTGGATGAAGGCCAATTGTCCAATTACGGGGAATCCTGCCTGGTCCCCTACTTGAATGCTTCTTATAACAACCGCCAGGTAGCCGACTTTGGCGCCTCTTTCCGCACCACATCCAAACTCAGTGGAGATGGGGCCACGATCAAGGGAGAACCTTCTACCTTGAAGGCTGGAGAAATCGTTGTCTTTGCCCAGCCGGTCGTTTCCAACATTGCCAATGGCAATGAGGTTTATAAGACAAAACCCAACAGCGGTGATTTCAAACCGGACAGGTTCCCGCTCAAGGAAGGTTGGTCCCAGGAGCCTGGCCAGGTCAGCTCCTATGCCGTCAACCTGACGGACGGTGTTCGCTACGAACTGCTGGACGGCAGTGGATATAATCAGCAGGGCATCGCCAAGGCTTCCATTATCTTCGCGGAAGATACCAGCCAACTCAATGGTACGCCCGATAATCATGTCCTCGCCGTCAAATACGGGGACAAGGGAGCATCAAAGGCCTTGGGAACCTTCGTCATGGGGGCCGGTCTCATGAATCCCAACAAGATGAACAGCTCCTCCTCCCTGAATGGGAAAAACACGGCTGAAATCGACATCTTCGCCAAAACCATGCCGGCTATCCTCAACCTGAACTGGGGCGCGTGGGAAAAACCTCTGGTCGACCAGATTAAGCTTCCGGCGGAAATGTGGGAACATAATGAAGGAACCGATGAAGAGGCCAAGAAGTCGGGCCAATACGGAACTCCCTCTTTGGATTCCACGTTCATCGCCTACTACGGGGTATCGGTCAAATGGGGCAAGCCTCCGGTGATCGGAGCCTACCCGGAAGGCAAGGACTACCGCGCCAAGACATGGCAGCACTCCAGCCCTCTCTTCTGGGGTGGGCAGATGCCCACCGCCTCCGAGCTCGGACGCCTCTACAGCCCCTACCAGTTTGAAGTCAAAAATGCCAACAGCGACTTCTTCCCCATCACCATCTCCAACATCCTCTCCAACGACGGCACCAGGCTCTCCCCCTTCGGCGGACCGGGCGCCGAGCAGGTCAACAAGATCGTGGCCGCGGAACTCCCCTTCCAGCAGCCCTCCAGCCTCGCCGGCTTCGCAGGCTGCCGCCTCACCCCGGGATGGTACAGGAGCGACTCCAAGGCGGCCGTCGCCAAGCGCTTCGCCTACCAGTCCGGCGTGCCGGGCGTGGGGATCGGCAACGCTTTTGCCGACCCCATGCTCCCGCCCGACAAGGTCTTCTCCCACAATGAAATCATGGGAGACGCCTCCCTGGGCGACTTCTGGGACCACGGCCTGATGGTCAACGACGCCCTCTGGGACTCCTGGTTCGCCTCCTCCCTGGCCGCGCGCCCCTCCAGCATCGGAGGCACGGGCAGGGAGGAACTTAAAACCGTGCTTCAACAGGCCTTCTCCACGGACGCCTCCTCCAACAGGGCCGCCGGCATTGCCAACAGGCGCTTCGTGCCCGACCTCCAGGGCAAGCCCTCCGAGGCCGTCGTCGAAGAACTCTCCAAGACCGACGAAGGCTACAAGCACGCCTCCAAGTACCTCACCGTGGCCGGGGGCTTCAACGTCAACTCCACCTCCCAGCGCGCCTGGGAAGCCACCCTGCTTGGGCTCAAAAAGCGCAAGCTCCTCTACTCCCGGAGCGGGACCCCCTCCGTGCTCAACAACAGCCAGACGGCCTTCTCCCGCTTCGGGGTGGCCAGCAGCGACAAGTCCCACGTGGACGACTACGGCTCGGTGGGCGTAACCCAGGGCATCCCGGACGGGGAGGCCATGGCGTGGTCCGACCTCAGAACGCTCAGCGACTCGCAGATCAAGTCCCTGGCCCGGAACATGGTCCAGGAGGTCAAGAAGAGGGGCCCCTTCCTGAACATGTCCGACTTCGTCAACCGCCGCCTGCAGAGCGGGGAGATGGGGGTGAAGGGGGCGCTTCAGGCGGCCATCGACGAAAGCTCCATCAACAGCACCTTTGACGAACTCTCCGACATGGTCATCACGCCCAAGGGAGGGTACCCGAACCAGGACGCGGCCAAGGGATCGGTGTACACGGCGGCGCCCGGCTACCTGATCCAGTCCGACGTGCTGGCGGTGCTGGGCAATATTTTAACGACGCGCGACGACACGTTTACGATCCGGGCCTACGGGGAGCTGACCAACCGCGAGGGTGTGGTGCTGTCGCGGGCGTGGTGCGAGGCGGTGGTGCAGAGGGGGATCAACTACGTGGACCCGGTGGACAGCCCGGAGACGCCGGTCAAGAAGATCAACATGAAGAGCGGAGCGCTGGAGGAGACGGAGCTGAGCGCGGTGAACAAGGCGTTCGGGAGGAAGTTCAACATCGTCTCCTTCCGCTGGCTGTCTCCCGAGGAGGTGTAATAAAAGAGAGAGTTCTTTTTCTTCTTCCCGGCCAGCGCCGCTTCCCATCCACGGGGAGCGGCTCTTTTTGTGCTTAAGGGGAGGGAGGAAAAGCAAGATAGGGGTTATAAGGTTTATAGGGGTAATAGGGATAATGGGGGGGGTGCAATTATAGACGCATATTTTTTAAGTGAGCCTCCATTTGAGAATTACGAAAAATATAAATCTGCAAGTACGAGGCCGGCTTGCTGACATGTTTACTATCCAGAAAGAGAAGGAACGTCTTTTGTTCGAGGAACTTACAAGGCAGCCAATTAAAGAAAACAGGCCTTCTGAAATCCTGGCAAAATGGGCCTTTGCGGATTTCAAGCCGCGGGGGCCTGCATCTTTTATCCCGAACCTCCGAAAGAGGGTTTCTATCATTCCATGTAACCACCCCCGGCATGAGAATTATTCCACTGCATTCCAGAGCAGTTTTTATGTGAAGCGGGAACGGCTTTTTCACGAAATCCATCGCGACAGACAGACCAGTGCAGAGACTTCTGCATTTTTGCTCGATGGGGAAGACCTCAACGAACGAATTTTCAGGCTTTTCCCGAAGGCGAAAAAGTGAAAAGTTGTAAAGCGGATATTATTTTACTCTCCTTGCCGTTATTTAAAAGAGCCAAAGACAAGGTACAGCCCACATTCCATAGGGACGTCATTAACCCGCTTCTATAAACGTTATCCACCACTTATTTTTTAAGCTCAGCAACAGCCACTTCATGCAATATGTCAAATTCAGCAGGAGCAATTTCAGCAAGCAGTTTCATATGCTCCTGTTTCCGTGCCTATATCAAGCATATTCCGGCCACTTACACATAGTTTGCGATTGATGATTTTATCGTAAAATTCCTGCGGATAAATATCACGGAACATTGCACAGGATGCCGAAGTTCCGCCCCAGTCAAATGCTTTTCCTCCGCAGATGTCTTTATCTCACTTTTTCCGCCAAGAGGGCCCTTCCCACAAAACGCATCTTACCCGGCCAAGGCGAATAACCAAGGCTTCCTATCCTTTAAATGCAATTATTTTCCTGTGGAGATGTCACATAACTTGTTTTTCATCATTACTCCATGTACCTGCACATAAGCCATTTTATTCATTCAGATACTATTTTACCCTGTGCAGATGAGGTCATGCGTAACAGAAATGCTGAATCCGCAGGCTTTCCCGGCAGAAAAAGGGGGCCAATTACCGCTGGAATTTTCTATTTTTTATCTTCAACATCCCTACTTTGAGCTTGCACGGCCTTCCTCATTCCTGTACTTCACAAGGGATATAAAGTCCATCAAGGCTTGCGTCCGTACCCTGTTGCACGCCCCGATGGATTCAGCCTGCTGCATTCTCTCCCGCAAGACTGTCCGTCAAGGGTCCATGCGCCGGCCAAAAGCCCCCTTTTATTTTTCACTCCCCCGAATATATGCGCATTTTACCCATCCTCGCCTTTACCTGCCTTCTCGGAAGCGTTTCTTTCGTCCATGGACAGACCCGCACTCCTTCCAAGCCGGAGCCGGCTAAACCGGAAACGAACGCCCCGGCGGCTGATACCGTGGACAAGTCCCTCTCCCCCGCCGCCGTCAACGGCATCCGGTTTGTCCTTAAGACGCCCATGCCCCTCCCCTCTCCCATTTACATGCCCATTGATTCCAAAAGGCTGGAGAAAGTGGAAATCCGCGCCGCCCTTCCCGGACGCCGCAGCGTTTATCCCAGGAGCAAGATTATTACCCTGTTCGGTGGCCTGGACCAGAAGGGGATGCCGACCAACAAGCTTGTCAGCAAGCCCCTTCCGACCGACCTTGGCCCCAAAACCCTGGCGCTGGTAGGCAAGAACAGCAGCGGAGAGTTTACCCTGGATTTTATCAATGAAGCGGAACTTCCGCTTAATTGCGTTTACATTCAGAATCTGACCGGGCGCACCTTCACTCTGGAGCTTCCCAAGCCCCCCGCGGGAGAAAAGAGCGCCATTGAATTGCCCAGCAAGTCCATTTACATTTTCGGCAAGGACTCTACGGACAGCAACGTTTCCCGCACCACTGCCGCCAATTTGACGTACATGACTCGTTTGAAGAACGGCAAAGTCGTGAAGGTGAAGGACAGGGGCATGATGCTGACCACCTACCCCGGGCGGAAAGTAGTGATGATCATTTCCCCGGATTCCACCGGACGCACCGTCGTTCTAACGGAGCTGATGATTTTCAAGGAAAAACCGGTGGCAGCCTCTTCGGGCAAGTAAGTTTTCCCCCTCAGCCTCCGGCAATACGGGGGCGAAAGATATTCAAGAGCCGGAAACCAATCCGGTTTATTCGGAAAAACGGGCATTACTGCCCGTTTTTTTACGCCATCATCCCATCCTGCCGCCATTCCCGGTGAATAAAATGCTCCGCGTTTTCCCGGCAGGAGAAATTGCCGCCGCCATTTAGTTTCCTCATGCGGCAACCCATTCCTCCGGGACAACAACGGCACGATTCCCACAAGAGAAGGAAGTAAAAACAGCAGGTAAGGCAGAAAGTTCCTCCCGGTCAAAACCGGACGGCATGAAGAGCACGAAGATGCCTCGAATACTCCAGGCTCCCGGGCGGTTCATCTCTTCACCTCCCGGAAACCAACCGAGCTTAATAGACCTTAGGCACCAGTCCCTGGCGGCTCATCTTGTCCTCCACCTTGCGGCGGTTTTCCTCCAAGCGCCGTGCGTCATAGGAGTCGTCCACAGGCTGGGCATCCGGAATGTTTTCTCCGCGGCCGGCCTGGTACTGCTGCACCTGCGGAAGCACCCCTTCCACCAGTTCCCGGCATATCC
>OHPL01001423.1_pt1 | contig 12235 bp, 8 predicted proteins | sample 1577711 | NCBI WGS metagenome assembly OHPL01 (sample SAMEA3879538, study PRJEB24766) | human gut metagenome | biome: human-associated habitat; feature: feces | place: USA | collected 1985/1987
TGCGCGTATTCATCCCGCTGCCTCCGAACAGATTTTCTTTGTGAAACTCCAATCCTGCGTTTGCCATCAGATAGGGTATATTGGGCATACGGCTACCTTTGGTAGGGTTGGCAACAGTTGTATTTTGTTCATACTTACGCACATCTCGCAGATCTTGGTAAGTGGCGTTCACATAGCCATAGAGCCACCGTGTCATGTCGGCTTTCACCTCTGCTTCCATACCAAGAGTCCGCATCTCGCCGAAGTTCTGATACTGCGACTGCAAGAATCCGCCCGTAAAGCGAATCATGTCTTTGAGATGCATATAGTATCCGTTCAGTTCAATCTGTAAGTTAGAGGAGGCTTTTCCAGTTAAATCGAATAACATTCCTATGTTGACACTTATATTGCGTTCGGGAGTGAGATTGCCGGCAGGAGCTATCACGTATCCATCACCCAACAGTTCCTCTTCCGATGGAAGCCTTACATCATATCCGAACGAAGCTTTTGCCATCAGACTGGGTGTGATGCGGTAGCGAAGTGCATTGCTGATGCCGAAATCATTCTTGTGTGTGTCTATATCCTCTGCTGTCTTTACCAGGACACTTGCCATCCGCGTTTTCATCGAGTAGTAGTAATACTTGACGTTGAAAGAGTTAAGGAACTTATCGTTCGAGGTGCGATAGTCGTAATTCAAGCCTGCCACCCAACTGAACATATTGCTTGGAAAGTCGGTACGATAACCTATGACCTTGTCCTTCATCCCATCACGAGGGTTGGCATGAGCGTATTTCAGCAAAGAGTTGAAGTTTACCGAATGGTTCTCATTGACAAGATAGTTGAGATTCAATTTGTGCTGCAATTGATGCTTTTCATTCGTCAATAATGAAGCCCATTTGCCGATTTCGCCGCCGAATTCGGAAACTGCCGGATAATGCGTTCCATCCCAATGTGTGCGGTGCGAGGCGGTATCGGCAAAATGATAGTCGGTATAGATATACCCCAGCTGCCAGTCCAAGTCCAGGCCGTCTAAGAGGAAGTTTTCTTTCTCCATCTTATTGGCGAAAATAAAGGCGTTGGAATGGCTGTGTGCATGCCGGATGTTCGATTCTATCCCCTGTATATCTTTGTAAGTATGTATGAAAACGGGTTCAAACTCCACCAAGTCAAACCACCACTTCCGTGCCTTAAAGCTACCGCCGATGACTGTTTTTTTAAACTTGTCGTGATCGCGGGTTATAGTAAGCCCCTCTTGAAAAGGAGACTTCATCTTGTAGTCGTTGTCGGCATAGGTATAAAAACCTCCCAGCCCGAACTCGATTCCTTTTGGGGCAATGTTCATCTTGCTCACAACGGATGCATTGTGCGTATTGAAACTGCCGTAAGAATAGTTCACGTCCAAATATTTAGGCGGATACTCTTTGATGACAATATTGACCGCACCACCTACGGCAGAACCTCCGAACTTGGCAGGGACAACTCCTTTGTATATCTCGATGCGGTCGATCATTTCGACCGGAATATCATTGATGTCGATAAAATCGGAATTGTCGTTCATCGGATTCCCGTCAATGAAAAGCCCGATGCGTTTGCCTTCCAGTCCGCGCACCGATATGCGAGAGGTACTGCCCGTTCCACCCGTGGCACGCACGGTGATTCCGGCGGTTTTTGCCAGAATGTCTTGTACATTGTTAACCGTTCCTTGTATCTGGTTCATGCTGATAACGGATATGGGCATGGCCTGCTCCCGTAACTTACGGGCTTCGCTCTTACCCATCACTACCACCTCGTCCAACGATTTTGCTTCGGCTTTCAGGCGGATGATGATTTTTTTCCCTCTCTCTTTACCCACCATGAGCTTGCGGGTTTGCGTGTGGTAGCCTATAAACCTTACAGTAAGCGTATAAGTGGCTGCGGGAACATCGGAAAGTAAGAACTCGCCATGCCCGTCTGTCACAATGCCCTTTTTCAGCTCTTCGATGAAGATGGTTGCGCCGGGCAGTGGTTCTTCGCCTGCATTGTCGATGACCACGCCTGCAATCCGTCCTCCACCTGTTTGGGCGGACACGCTGATACCTGTGAGCATCAGCGTGAAAAAGAAAAATAATACTTGCTGCTTCATTGTTTCTTGTTATGAATATTAAAGAGCAGAATCGGGTGCTTCGGGCAAATCTCCGGGATTCGGACTCGGTTTAGCCGATCCGGCCTCGCTTTCACGTATCACCACATGCTGTACGTTTTTTGCCTGATTGCGCATTTCGAGTTTGGGAAAAAACTGAATGCGTGGTGTTTTGAGAGTTTCGGCGGTAACGGCTTTTTCCGTTTCCACGCGTTTCCCGTTGGATACAACCTTAAATGACCCGAGGTTGGCCAGGTCAACGGTTCTGCCGCTGAGCATCTCTTCACGTACGATTTTCGCCAAGGCGGTGATGGCTGACCGCACGTCGGCACGGCTCAGGGCTGTGGCATTGACAATCCGATCCTCTAGCTGCTTGGTGGTAATCTTGTCTTGTGCAATGGGAGAGGCGTAATACATGGTTTTGCCCTTGTGTTTACCGATGCGCATCTCTTCTTTTTTTACGTTGTATAGTAACATGACTTTTGATGTTTTTGATGGTTATACTTTGAATAATTTTGCTGTTCTACTTAAACAGCTTCAGTAAACGGCTTTGATCGCTCCATTGGAACGTCTTTCACCGTTTAACTTAAACGATTCCGATTGCTTAAGTCCGCATTCTCTTTAACTGCTGTCGTATGTCTTCTTCATAATCTTTTCAAATTTTGTTTATGGTTATTAAAATGGTGTGGATCTCAAAAGCAGTATTTAGCCTTTGCCCATACTTCCGAATTGTGCTTATACGGGCCGAACATACCCTCGCTTCCTCCGAACCAGTCGTAGCCTGCCAAGAGGTGGATGTGGTCGTTCAGGGCATAGTCAGCCGTGAAACGGCTGACTATGCCCTTGTGGTTGAGGTCGAAATAGGTGAAGTCGGAAAGCTGTAAGTTGCTGTCCAGTAACTTCTTCGACACGCAGAGCGTAAGGAGCGAATTATGGCGGGGCTGTGCGACGTAGCTTTCGTACTTGAAAATACTCTCGGAAGAGAACTGAGCCATCACTGTCCATTCATGAGGGGCATACCAGTCGGCCCCCACCAACCAATTGATGGTGTTGAATCCTTTTTGAGGGGTGGAGGCGGCTTGCTGTATGTAGCTGAAATGCTTCCCGAGGTTGAAGGCCGCTTCGCCGCGCAGCACGAACTGTCCCAAGGGCTTTGAGACATCGCCTCCGACGAATCCCATGCGGTAGTATCGGGGCGAAACCGTAAGTTGGGAGCCCGATGGTTTGTACTCGATGACGGGCATCTTGTTCCACGTATGCAGCGCGGCAAGCGAGAAGTCTACCCCCGGCAGGGCGAAAGAGAGCCTGCCCCCGTATTCTACGTTGGAGAGGCGTAGCTCGGGGCGGCTTCCCTCCGCGTCCCAGACAAGGGACCGGGGTGTTTCTTTAGGCAACACGCTCCACGGATTGGCGGCATCGGTGGGCAGCTTGTATCCTTCGAAAGTGGGAACGGCAAGCAGTTCGAGCTTTATCTTGTCGTTGAAGACGAAGAACCGCAGGGCATTGACGGGCATGCGGATGTCGTCGTAGTCTTGCGCCAAGAACTCGGTCATATCCATGGGTGAGACGAGGTCGGTGATACGTACGCCGTCGGCCGCACCCCAGATGACAAGTTGTCGCCCGAGACGAAAGCCCCAGTGCTCCTGCCGATGGTCAAGGTATGCTTCCCGCAGTTCAAAGCCGGTGCGCTCTTTCAGCAAGGCGTTGTAGGTAGCGTTGAACGAGACGAAGAGCGAAGAGCCTGCGAAGTTTTTGCCGACCTCGCCCCTGAGTCGGGTACGGGAAGACATCCAATCGTTCGGCTTTTCGGAGCGGAAGGCGTGGTAGGTGTCGACAAGGCCTTTGAGCTGCCACGACGATTCGCCCGCTCCTTGTCCCCAAACTCCATGCACGGGGCAAAACAGAAAGACCGAGAGGCAAAGCCCCGCGGAAAGACGATTGAACGCTTTCATCAGAACCTGCCTTTCTCTAACGTGGTCACGTTAAACTTGCTCTCCTCCATGGGAATGTTGTACGTCGGATTCTTGATTTCGAGAACCGTCTGATGCTCGGTTTGCACGTTGGTCATGTGCATCTTCCGGGCTACCCAGAAGCCCTCTACCTTGGCAATATCCGACATCTCGAGACGACGGTGCAGCTTGCCCATCTTGTCGTAATATTCCACCCTGACAGGTATCAGACAGTCCTGACGTATCAGGGCCGTTTTCCTGGAGTAAATATCACGCTTGTCCTTAGGCAAGGATTCCAGTTTCCAGCACTTCTGTCCGTCGACGGTTTCTTCGCCCAGGAGCGTGTGCGTATCCTCGTCCACGTTGCGGCTGCCCATGTCGTCGTAGGTAAAGTCGCTACCCATAAAGTAGTCTTGCTTGGCAGACGAACCGCTGATACGGCGCGTTTTCTTTATGGCGGGCAGATAGAGCCATTTGTCATCGTCCTTGTTTAGCTCATCATAATCCCACGTCAAGAAGCCCGTCCCCTTTACATCGCCGGGATATTGGAAGAACATGATGCTCTTGCGGTCTTTCTTTTCTTTGCCCACATCGATGGAGTAGGAAATGAGCTTGCGTTCGCGCACCGCTCCGCGTTTGTTGATTAACGTCATAACCATTTCAGACCGACGGGTATCGCCGTCGGGACGGTCTTTTACCTTTTGGGCAATCTCTCTGCCCGTTTGTGCGCATGTTGTGGCAGCGAACCCCACCACAAGCATGGCTACTACTGCGATTGATCTCTTCATTTGTCCTTTTTCTTTATAATTGATTCTGATTGATTCGATTTATATTCCGGTCTCCTTCTGCCGTGCTACCATGCGGGCAAATTCGCCGTTTCGGGCAAGCAGTTCGTCGGGTGCTCCTTGTTCTGCGACGGTTCCGTCTTTCAGCACCACGATATGATGAGCGTTGGCAACGGTGCGCATACGGTGTGCGATGATGACGACGGTCTTGTTCTTGATCAACTCCGATATACCGGCCTGTATCAACGTTTCGTTCTCTACGTCCAGACTTGCCGTTGCTTCGTCCAAGAGGATGACAGGAGCATCTTTGAGAAGCGCACGGGCAATGGATATGCGTTGGCGTTCGCCTCCCGATAGCGATTCTCCGTTTTCGCCTATCAAGGTGTCGTAACCGTTGGGCAGCCGGGCGATGAACTCATCGCAACGGGCAAGACGTGCTACCGCTTTCACCTCTTCCTCGGTAGCGTCTTTCTTCCCGATTTTGATGTTGTCCATGACGGAAGCGTTGAAAAGCAACACGTCCTGAAAGACTACGGCATAGTTTTTCAAGAGCATTTCGGGATCTATTTTTGAGATGTCCCGTCCGCCAAGTGTGATCTTTCCGCCATGAATATCCCAAAAGCGGGCAGCTAATTTTGCCGAAGTGCTTTTGCCTCCCCCCGAAGGTCCCACAAGTGCCGTTACTTTGCCTTGCTTGGCAGTGAAAGAGACGTTGCGCAGCACCTGCTTGCTTGTCTCGTAAGCAAAATCGACCTTGTCAAAACAGATGTCGTAACCCTCTACCGTGCAATCCTCATCGCCTTGCTGTGCGGGCATGTCGTTCATCTCACGTATGCGGTCGATACGCACATCGAGTAGTATCAGTGTCGCCATATGGTTGAACACGTCCATGATGGGGTTGTAGATGCTGGCTACAACGAGCAGGAAGACCAAGTAAGTGAACATGTCGATGCTGCCCAAACCAAGTAAATAAGCTCCCGCAATGATAACGCTTGCCAAACCAAGTTTCAGGATAGACTGTGCACTGCCCACAAGCCCCGCTCCGAGAAATTCGCCTCGCTGCAGAGTGGCTTCATATATCTCGAGCTGTTTGTCTAAACGGTCGCAATAGGCTGCCTCTCCGTTGTACGATTTAATCTCCTGCGCCGCTTCAAGCCCTTCCTGTATCTGCTCGGTCGTATCACGCCTTACGTGATAGTACTCCTTATTAGCTTTATCCATAAGCCTTTTTCCTAAGAAGATGACCGTTGTCGCTACCGGTACGACCCCAAAGAGAGCAAGGGCCAGTTGCCAGTTGTAGAAGAACATCCCGGTGGCAATCAAGATAATGCTGATGACAGAGGCGAAGAGTTGTGGAACTGTATGAGAGAAGAGGGTTTCCAACATGTTACAATCCTCCATCATCGTAGCGGTGAGATCCGAAAGATTCTTTTCTCCGAAGAAAGCCAAAGGCAATTTACGCAGCTTCTCGGCAATGCCAATACGACGGTTGGCACTCTCGGTATAGATTTTCGTGTAGGTGCTCTTGTACTGTATCATCGCAATCACAAAGAGTACCGTCATAAAACAGAGAGCCGTCAGCACGTAGTACCAGAGCCCGTGCGTCGTGCTGTTCCCGGCTTGGATAACAGGGTGCAGGTAATCGGTGATGAACAGAAAGATGAAGATTACCGGCAGCATCAGTGCCAGGTTGAGAAAAAGAGAAGCTATAACCCCTTTTATAAAGGTCTTTGCCCCGTCTTCCGATAAGGTGAATCTGTGTTGAAAATATTTACTAATATTCATAATGTTGTCTCCTGAGGTTTATACCGTCCATGTCACGGTTCGTTGATATTCATTCCACATGCTGTTATAGATGCCGTTTCGGGCTATCAACTCGCTGTGTGTGCCTTCTTCGGCAATCTTGCCTTGTGCTATCACCAGTATCTTGTCGGCATCCTGTACGCTAGTCAGATGATGGGCGATCATCAACACTGTCTTTCCTTTTCTCAGCTCGTGCAGGGCTTTTTGTATCAGGTGTTCGTTTTCGGGGTCGGCAAAAGCTGTTGCTTCGTCCAGGACAACAATCGGCGCATCTTTCAAGATGGCCCGGGCCAAGACAATGCGTTGCTGTTCCCCTCCCGAAAGGAATGTTCCATCTACTCCTATCTTCGTGTTCAATCCGTTGGGTAGCCGGTCGATGATCTCCCGACTTTGGGAAAGGTCTATGGCACGTTGCACGGCTTCATCACTCGCTGCCGGATTACCGTATTTGATGTTCTCCAGCAAAGAGGTCTTGAAGAGTTTTGTATTCTGGAAGACGAAAGCGATGTGGTTCATCAGGTTGTCTTTGGCAATGTTTTTCACATTTATTCCGCCAATCGTCACACTACCTGCTGATACGTCCCAAAAGCGGGGAATGAGTTGGGCAATGGTGGTCTTCCCTCCTCCCGATTGCCCCACAAGGGCAAAAGTCTTCCCTTCGGGGAGGTGGAAGCTGATACCGTCTACGGCATTTTGACCGGCATTGGGATAGGCAAACGAAACGTTCTCGAATGTCACATCGCAAGCGGTGATTTTCTCCGGATTTTCGGCTATTGGGAGTGGTTCGCTACTCGTCAGGTTTTCCACCCGGCTTATGGCTTGATCTGCCAGAAACATATCTTGTTGCAGATACATCACTTTCATCACATTGGTTGCTATCACCGGAGTAATCAGCACATACAGGAACATATCGGTGATGATGGGGGCAATGTTTTCGCTTTTGTTGCCGATAAGCAATATGACTACGGGGACAAGTAGGAAAGCAAAGCTATTGATGGCCACCGTGTAGAGTGACATCGGCTTTTGCCAACCCAGCGTGTATTTGGTAACTAAATCCCGGTAGGCGATGATGCTGTCGTAAAAACGTTTGAAAGAGAATATCGTTTGCTGGAACACTTTCACCACCGTATTCCACCGCTTCGCTGCTCATATGCTCTTGTGCTCCGAGGTATTCATTTTGGAACGCCTTCTGAGCAGTTGTATTCATCCGTGTCATGATGAAGACAGCCGCCGTGAGGGGGATCAGGCACGCCAGACCAAGTTGCCAGTTGAAGACGAAGATCAATATTATAACCGACAGCGGGGCTATAAAACTCCCCGCCAGGTCGGGCAAGAGATGTGCGACAAACGTGTGGGTTTCAGAAGCATTTTCATCAATAATCTTACGCATCTGTCCGCTGGTATTCCGGTCGAAGAAGCCAAGCGGCATCTGCATGATTTTTCTCATAGCCGTACGTCGCATATTGGTTTCTACCCGGAACGCCGCTAAGTGCAAAAGCATCAGCCCGGCAAAGTAAATGACAAGGCCGGCAACGGCTGTGCCTACCGCCCACCATGCATAGACGTTGATAGGGATTCCTGAGGCAACGCTGCCAGTCAATAGTAGCGAGCGTACGATAAGCCAAATGAAGATGAACGGCATAAGCGAGAGCAGACCGCTTAATCCCGACAGTGTCAGGGCTATGGGCATAAGCACCTTGCGTTTGCCCATGTAAAATTGAAGTTTCTTTAATGTATTCATATTAATTGATTGTTTCATTGGTTTCTATCTCTTTCCCGAATAACCGGAACTTTTGGAATAACACGGGTGTAACGCAGAGGTCGGCCACGAGTGCCGATACGATACCCGCTACGGAGAGCAGACCCATGTGTATAAAAGAGAGGCCTTCGGAAGTCATGTAAATAGCGAAGTTCGCACATATCACGACACTGGTCAGAATGATTGGTGTCCCGATCGTACGGAACGAGCGGAGAATGGCATCCCGATAATTACCTCGACGGTCGAACTCCAAATGCCCGTGGTTGATGAAGTGAATGGTGTCGTCGACAGCCAAACCGAGGATCATCGGCATAATGGTTGCGGTCATCATATCCAACGGGTAGCCCAGCCATCCCATCAGTCCGCCGACCACCAAAGCCGGAGTGATATTGGGTATCAAACCGATAAGCCCGATGCGTACACTGCCAAAGACCAACATCATTAGGATGCCGATAATAAGGAGAGAGATGGCAAATGAAACCATCTGCCCGCGAGCCACGTACTGCATCATCACGGTAAATTGCGGAATACTACCCACTGTAGTGACAGAAGCTTCGGGGAAGAGCCTGGCGGCATTGGCTGCAATATCGTTCAACTCTCGTTCTACCTCGCCGGAGTCAAAACTGCTGATCTCCACCATCAGGCGCAAACGTCGATAGTCGTAATCGATCCAATATTCCGCTTCGCTACCGCCTGCATTCTCGTAAAGGAGCAGCAGTTGTGCCACCTCTTCCGGATTCGTCGGAATACGATAATAAGCCGCATCTCCTTCGTGCAGGGTTTGATTCAGGTCTTTTAGGATATTCAGCACTGTAGTCGTTCGCTTGGTTAGCTTATAGCCTTCGGCCTTTTGTGCCAGAGAGTCTAAGCGTACAAGCATTGCCGGCGATTTTGTCAAGCCGTCTTCGGGCAGGTCTATCATGACGTCGTAGGTGTAGATGGATCCCAGTTCGCTTTCACCTACTTCCAGCAGATTGTTTACATAGGCTATTTTACGTCCCATGGTGCGTTCTATGTCAAAGGCGGTCTCTATCTTGGTGAATTGATAAATGAGTGCTGCGGTAAGCAGCCCTGCAATCCATAGGATCAATGTGCCATGCCGGAGTACGCTTTCTCCCAAACGCCCCAGTTGATGGTCGAGCCACCGTCCGCCGGTTTCCTGCACTTTGGGATGAGGTTTGCCGTTCTTGCCAAAACTCAACAGCACGGGCATCAGTGTAATGGCAATGAAGAAAGCCAGCATCACGCACGAGGAGGTAGCGATACCAATGAACCGCATGGGCTGCATCGGAATAGCGAGAAACGACAGCAGGGCGGCAAAGGTGGTGAGTGCACTGAACAACACAGGCCAGCCCATTTCACCCACGGTCTCTTCTACGGCTCGTCGACGTTCTCCGTGTAGAAGGAATTGCCGTTTGAAATAGGAAAAGATATGTATGTTATAGGCTATCGAGACGGCAAACGCCAACAGCATAGGTATCATCATCATACCGCTGTCTATCGTCATGCCGACATATCCCAACAGTCCATACACAATCACAATTGAGCCTGCCGCCGTGATAAGTGGAACGACAACGCCCCGTAGGGAGCGTGTTATGAGTAACAAAATAAGAATGGAAACGAGTGCGGCAATGCCCATCACACGGGGCATCTCTTTGCCAATCCATTTCATCTTCATGGCGGTAACGTAGGGCAAGCCTGTGCCTTTGGGATGGAGCTTTTGGTATTTGTCTTTAGTGATGATATGCTCCAGCTCATTCCCCGTTAGCACTTCAGGAGAAACGGCATTCTTACCTTTATTCCACACTGAATCTTTAGGAAAGGTACGCAACTTGAGAATAATCCACGAGAGCGTACCATCTTTGGAGACAAGCCGCTCGGCAATATGTGGCTTCATATAGGCTTTGCGACGTATCGTTTCCAGACTTGCCGCATCAGTGGGAATAAGGTCAGGCACTATCTGCTCGATAGTCATTCCTTCTTCATTCCCTACCATAAATTCGATGTCAGTGAGCGAAGTGATTTTGTCGGCGTATGAAATGCTATCCATCATTTCGTTCGTGAGTTCGCGGATGAGCTCTAAGTTCTCTTTCATAAACGAATTGTCGCATTGGGTCAGTACGGCGGCAAAATTGTCATTGCCGAATATATCCTTGAATTCTTTGGTCTTGACAAGCATCGGGTCGTCTTCGAGGAAGTAGTCTTCCCACGAAGCACTCACCTTGAAATATCTTAACCCTGTAAATCCTATGGCGAAGACGAGGATAAACAAGCTTAGTACAAGCCATCGTTTTTGTACCATCCATCTGCCCTGACGGGCAAACCAGTCATTGATTCTTTCTATTTTCATATCGTTTGTTATTGGTAAGTTCATTCATTTCAACACATTCAGCAGCGTGACGAGAAATAGCTTTCCACTTTGGGGCTACATATGATAATGGTGACAATGTGCGTGGACACAAGAATGCTCTTTGTGGGCATCATGCACGTAACAACGGCAGGAGTGAGAAGTGTTCATATTCTTTCTTTTTTTTACTTATGTTTTTTATATTACTTAGTCTTGCTAACACAACATCAGCAGGTTGAGTGCCATAACCGCCATGCCTGCTACCAAACCATAGATAGTATGATGGTGCTTACCGTATTCTTCGGCAGCGGGTAGTAACTCATCAAGCGAGATAAATACCATGATACCGGCAATCATCCCGAAAATAACGCCGAAAACATGGTCATTGAGGAATGGTGCCAAGATAAGATAGCCGATGACGGCTCCTACCGGCTCGGCCAATCCCGATAGAAATGAAAGCCAAAAGGCCCGTTTACGATTACCTGTAGCATAATAGATCGGAACGGAGACGGAAATGCCTTCGGGTATATTATGTATGGCGATGGCACAGGCAATAGGTATAGCAATGTTTATATCCTTCAATGCTGCAAGAAACGTAACCATACCTTCCGGGAAATTGTGTATTGCCAGCACCAAGGCTGTCACTACATCGACGCGTAATAATTGAGGCTTTATTTCAGTCTTTCGTTCTTCCTTTAAGCTCATTTCTTCCACCCGATGCATTTCGTGTGGATTTTCGTAGTGAGGAATTAGCTTATCAATAAGTAGAATCAATACGATTCCCCCGAAAAAAGAAAGTGTGGAATGAAGAGTTCCGTCGTCCTTGCCATGTATATTGGCAAGAGTCTGCAAAGAAGAGGCAAACAGATTGGCGAAAGACATATAAATCATTACTGCTGTTGAAAATCCCAATGAAAGAGAAAGGAATGAAGTATTGGTGCGCTTAGCAAAAAATGCAATCGCACTGCCTATCCCTGTGGATATACCGGCAAACGATGTTAGGAAAAATGCTATAAGTACTGGTTGAGACATGGCTATGATGGATTGGAAGTTAGTGCGTCAAAAGAGAACAAAAGTTTGTTTTGTTCAGAAGCAAAGCGAGCCGCTCTTTGCAGGCGGCTCGCTCGGTAGGAGAAACAGTTAGATTTAGAAATAAGACGTTTCATGCTTTTGGCAACTAAGTTTAGTTCGGTCAGTCTGCGGATGTACGATGTTGGTACTTTGATCTTTCGTCCCAATAATTTCTTTGGGCAAAACCTTTCCGATACGGGAGACTGCCCTGCTTTGCGTAACCCATGACTCCTCGCAGAAGAAAAGCCCGTTGACTCCTTGTACGAGTGTTAATTCGTCGTTGCTGATGATGTTGGTGATACTCATATATGCTGATTGTTTTTTAGAAATTCTAATTGTTCCGATACGGGCTTTAACTTTGGCACCAAACGTAAAGATTCCTGGCAGGGCCTTATGCAATTTCCCATACAGGCGACGGGAGTT
>OHPL01001431.1_pt1 | contig 12188 bp, 15 predicted proteins | sample 1577711 | NCBI WGS metagenome assembly OHPL01 (sample SAMEA3879538, study PRJEB24766) | human gut metagenome | biome: human-associated habitat; feature: feces | place: USA | collected 1985/1987
GGATGCAGATGAATCGTACATTTCCCATGTCGATGCAGGCAGTGTTGTTGACGGCTATGTTGGCTGTGGTGAAGCATCGTTGTGCCTGAGCGGTATCAAGACGGAAGGGTAAGAATATGGTCCCTTCTCAAAAAGCTCGCGAAAAAGCACTCAAGCGCACTTCACAACAAGGTATCAGCCGCGTATATACCATAATTGGTGGAGGCGTATTGGTTATTGGAATTATATTTGCTTTGATTCCGGTAGCTTTGAATATCTCAAGTCGTACAAAGTATGGCTTCGCAACGGATGATGTTATTACTGCAACAATAATCCTTGAACTCATGGGACTTTTCTTAGCTCTTACCGGTGTGATATTTATTGTTGTTGGCAAATACGCCGTCAAAAGTGCAGAGAAAGCCTTGAGTAAAGGTGAAATCAACTATCCTGCGGCAGAAAGCAAACATACAAAAGAACAACTCCTGCAGGAGGCTGCCACGATAGGACAACTCCCGAACTCAATACTTACGGTAGAAGTATTTGGAGACTGGATTGACTTTACGGCAATATTGGGCAGCATGATGCTGGACGGTGACACTGTCTTCAAAAAGCTGATTCTGGTACAAAATGACTACACCTACCGTGAATTGGATTATGAATACGGTAGAGCTATCGTATCGGACAGTGTAGGACTCGAAGAAGGAAGAACTACGATAGGCAAGGTACAAAAGCGCAAAATCATCTATCGCAAAAGTCAAGACGGAAGTATCACAAAGGAAGTTATTGACACAACCAACATTACCAACGATGTCCACAAGTGGTTAGCTGACCGTGGATATAGCAAGGTTGGGTGAAGGAAAAACATGGTTATTCCTGAAAGCATTATTCCGTGTGGCATAAAACTCATCTTCTTTGATTATGACGATACGCTTTTTGTTCATTACGCAGCCAATCGCTTTGGCGATGATGACAAAATTATGCGAGCAATTTTGAGCGAGGAAGCTATTCTTCCTGGCAGCGGATACCGCGTGTACGAGAACTTGGGAGTCGCAAATCCGCTAATAAAGCAGTTCGTCGAAGAAGATGCGAAAAATATCGATAAGCTGTGCATCACTTGGGTGGCAGACAGTATTATGCTGCCACCCAAAAAGCAATGGCTCGACAAGTATTATCCGGGTCTGATTTCAGATGTTGTTGGAACGAGCTCGCCGAGCCGTAAGATACAGACGATGCGTCTAATCGCAGAAAGTCGTAAGCTCCAACCGCGTGAGGTCCTCTTTGTAGATGACAAATATGACATCGTAGCACAAGCAATCGAGGCTGGATACAGGGGTATGACAACAGTAGAGGTCATGACTCGTATGTATTATCAGGATATGATAAAAACCGCACCGAAAAAGGAAAAAGAGCCCCTACCATAATTGGTAGAGGTTCTTCTCCACGCAGCCGTACGGGCTGCGACATTTTTAACATGACGTAGACGTTGAATGCTCAGTGTAAGCCTGCTTATCGTAGCAGCCGCTATCGTTTACATGGTCATTTCAATCTTGTAATTTCATCCACTGACCGTTTTATAACATAGGTATCACCCCACAACGATTTTTGATTTACGAATATATTATACCATAAATTAACATCAAAGTCATTCGTATCGAGTAATTGTTTACGAATAATACATAAAAACAGAGCAAGCAAAAAATACAAAATAAAAAGTAACGAGGTGAAAATAATGCTCAGTGTAAGCCTGCTTATCGTAGCAGCGGCAGTAGTCTACATGGTGGAGGCATACATCCATACTTATTACGCAATGGAATATATGCACGGCACATCGCTGTTTTTCGTATTGCTGGCAAAGTATGGCACGCCAGTCTTATTCCTGCTCCTGTGCGCCTATATCGCATATCGTGAAATTTCGAGAAAACGAGAAATGCAGAACGAAACGGCTGCAGAACAACCAGCAAATAAAGAGGAACAGTATGCAAATAGAATCAAAGCAATCGTGAAAACAAAAAGTGTCTTTTCTGAACAAGCAGACCAAATGCTCTATCAGATTCGCCGCTTCGGCTCGAAAATGGCTACCGCATACAGCATGACGCAGGATAGTAAGACTTCAGGCGAACAGGCAAAATGCTTAACACTGCTGGCATCCACAGAGCGAATCTTCTATGACCGCTTAGATGACGCTATCCGTTCAGCCTCCATGTTCGATGAAACCGAGTATAACGCTTTCTGCCGTGGTTCCATTTCATTTGGAGATAAAGAGGAAGCTAAAAAGAAAAAGGAAATCTATGATGGTATTGTAAGCACAGTCAATAAAGTGGTTCACGATAACGAACGCCTCATTCTGCGTCTCGATTCTCTTGCGTATGCACTGAATCAGCGCTCGGCACAAAATCCGTGGGATACCGATGTTGTTCTTGCTATGACAAAGCTCGATACCGTCATTAGTAAAACAGAGGAAGATATTAAACAAGACGAAGAAATCAGTAAGGAAGCAATGAAACGATATGATACATTAAATGGAGGAAATTGACATGGCGAGAAAAAGTATTTTCCCGGTGGTAGCGACCATCGCAATCGTGGGTGTCGTTCTGGGGGTGTTCTATCAGACGGTGCTGCGTGATTCAAGCGTTAGCACCAACACAATGACAACCGAACAAGCGTATGCTGACCTGAGCAGCAAGATGAAACGAATCGGCGTGCAGGAGGTGACCGTCGCACCGCAGCAGCTGGATGTCTCCGAGTTCTTGGATGCAAAAGATGAGCTGCCCGACATCGAATCTTCCTATCCGTTTGTAGTAGAGGGGACAGGAGAGGTCAATATTGAAATTTTCTCGTCCGGCGAAAAAGCGGCGGAATCTGGTTCTGACTCTTTCCTGACAGAGATGGCAAAGAAATTCAACAGCCAGCATAATAAAACCACTGATGATAAAACCATGAGCGTTTCTTTGCGTTCCATTCCTTCCGGCACAGCGGCTGAGTACATCTCAACGGGTAAGTATCAGCCTGAATGCTATACGCCTTCTAATACGCTTTTCGGGGAGCTTGTAAAGAACGAAGGTGTAGAACTTACCGTAGAAACAGACCGTTTGGTTGGTAATGTGGCAGGCATCCTCGTATCCAAGAAAACGGGGGATATGCTGCGAGCAGACTATGGCGAAGCGTCTGTGAACACTGTTCTAAATGCAACCATCGACGGGAAAATGATGATGGGATATTCAAACCCTTATACCAGTGCCACCGGTCTTAATTTCCTGCTTTCCGCATTGGCAAGCGGCGGCAACGATAATATCGTCGATGCGGCAGCAGTGGAGAATTTCCAGAAATTCCAAGCGAATGTCCCTCTCGTATCCTTCACGACCCAGCAGATGGTCCAGTCAGCGGACAAGGGTATCGTGGACGGTGTCGTGATGGAGTATCAGTCCTACCAGAATGACCCGACCTTGCAGCGCAACTACGAGTTCATCCCGTTCGGTGTACGGCACGATAATCCTCTGTATTCTGTAGGGAACATTTCTGCTGACAAGAAAGAAGTCATTACCGCATTCGTATCTTTCTGTGAACAAAACAAAGCCGTTGCAACGAAAGATGGCTTTAACGCTATGGACGATTATGCTTACACAGGCAAGGAATATGACGGAAATACCGTTGCACAAGCTCGAAGCATCTGGAAAGAAGAAAAAGATTCCGGTATTCCTATCGTGGCGGAGTTCGTTGTTGATACTTCCGGGTCGATGCGCGGCGAACCTATCAACGCACTGAAAACCGCAATGATTAACACAATTCAGTACATCAACGACGACAATTATATCGGCATCATTGGCTTTGATTCAAGCGTCCGCGAATATCTGCCAATTGATAAATTTTCCCTTTCTCAGAAAACTCTGTACAAGGGCGCAGTGAATTCCCTTGATGCGAACGGAAATACAGCCATGTACAACGGTCTTTGCGTTGCAATGGACCGTATCTATAAAAAGTCTCAGGAACTCGGCGGGAATTGCACGCCAATCATCTTCGTCTTGACTGACGGAGACAGCAATACCGGTTACAAGTTCTCCGAGACAAAGGACATTATTGCAGGCATGAATATCCCAGTCTACACCATCAGCTATAATTACGCGGCAGATAGTCTGTCTGAACTTGCTTCCATTAACGAAGCAGCATCCATTGTTGGAAACAGCGAAGATATCACCTATAAGCTGCGCAACCTGTTTAATGCAGAAATGTAACTGAAATGCGCGGATTTCCCGCGCAGCCGCTTATCGCAGGAGCCTCCACGGGGCGAGCGGCGGGCAACAGCATATGCTGGCAGATACCTGCAGAGAAGGGAAGTGAGACGATGCAGACATCATTTGAAGCGGCACTAGCTGCGGCTGAAAAGCACTACAATAGGTGGGAACAATTTGTCACCCATGCTTGGGACCATCCGGACTATTGGTTGTTTTGTGGCGGAACAAGTGATGGCAAAGCCTGCATCGGGACCCGATTTGTTTCAGTCTCAAAAGAAACCGGAAAGTTAAAATCTCATGCCATATTCTCAACGGAAACAGAGAAACTATTTGCAGACGCTAGAAATACAGACGAGCGTTTGCTGCGAAGGGAAAAGGAGTAATTTAGGTGGAGGTTATCAAACTAGAATCAGGTTCAGGCATTACACTCTGTATCAACGGCAATACGATATTTGCCTCGGATAACACATCATATTGGCTGCAAAACAACAAGCTGATACGCGATGATGGTGTGTGCCAGCATGGAGTTGCAAATATCAAAGAGGCGTTGGCTATTATTCTGCTTAAATACGGCGGAATTAAGGGCAAGGAAACCGAAACAACAAGGATTCTCGAACGCATGTTTGCAGCAGATGGTGTGTTTGCCAAAGCATAAAATGCATTGTAGAAACTTGCGAATTGTATACAATGAAAAACAAATAATAGAGGAGGTATCCCCCTATGAAAAACGTGATGACCAAAAACGGCGTAGAGCTTCGTGTAGAGGACAACATCATCTACACCACCGACTCCAAGGCCTATTGGCGCAGCGGCAACATGCTGGTCGGCAACGGCAAAGCTATGAGCTATACTTGTCTCTCAATGGACGAGGCGGTAGATATTGTAGCGGCATTGTATGGAGGAAAAGTGTGAACAAACTTACAAGAGGCACGCTTAAAGAGTTTATAGGAAACTCAGAACAAAGCTATATTGCCGGTGTTTTCCCTATGAAATTCGACGATTACACGGCATATGCCGAATTCTTGCGCAAGCCGATGCTACAGAAAAAGCACAAGGTCGAACTCCTTTACAACATGATGACGGCGGTAGAGCCGGGGCAGAGCGAAGCGGACTTGAGCCACTACCGTGAAGAACTGTCTCTCATCGGCTTCATCGTGGATAACAAGTATATCTATCCACACAACGGGGATACTGAAGAAACAAAGTTCCTAAAATTCTGCGGATTCCCGGCAAAAGACTTTCCCAGAGATTTTGATAAGAACATCAGAGAGAGTCTGAATAAGTACATCCGAGAAAAATACCCGGTTACAGAAATTGAGACCTTGAGGTTCTTGGCAAGTCATTCGGAAAAAGAGAAGAAAGAACTGACTCTTCTTGCTGCGAACTATTATACAAACGGTTTTCGCATGGATTTGATTGACTCCTACATTGCCTGTTCTGGTCTTAACAATGACGAAACCTCCGGCTATTGGCTCGCCGACCCCGACAACTGGATTGAACCAGTCCTGCAGATGCGCCGATACTCAAATGGTCACGACAACACCAAAGTAGCCAAAGACCCTCGTGAAGCAGTTTTGGAAAACGAGGCGGTAAAGCGCCTTTGCCGCGATAAAATCGAGAAAATTCCGAAATATGTGCGGCTCAAAAAGTTGATTGAGCTGGCAGCAAATACTGCCGGGACCAAACTCGTTGTCAAGTACAAAACTGCAGAAGGGGAGGCAACAAGCATTGCTTCCTATAGATTTAGGGACCTACAAGATTATCAGTTAATTCAACAAGACGGTTTCTACCTTCGCAATGGGTACTTGTGCTTAAACCCATCCAGCGGCATGTTCATTACAATAGATGATGCTTTGGCATTCATCCCATTGGACAATGTCATTGGTATAAAGCTGCCGAGCAGAATTGTGTACCCCTAACAAAAAAGTGCTTGCATAGTTGTGCGAGTTGCATATACTTAAACTTCGGACCGGTACAAGGCCGCAGTACCTGCCCGCTGGCGGGCTGCCTGATTCGTCGGGCGGCTCGCCTTTTTCTTTGCGGCAAATGCCATGAGGGTTGCACTGAAACCCAAACACAAAGGAGAACACAAAATGAAAAGCAAGAAAATGCTGATGGTGGTGGCTGTTGCAGCCGCCGCAATGGTGATGCTTGCCGGTTGTGGCAAGAAGGATAAGACTCCTTCTTCCACGGCAACCTCAACCGTCGCGTCCGAGAGCACTGAAATCGAAGAGGCTACGTCGGAGGATGCAACAGTCGAAACTGCTGAGGCAGCTTCCGTCACCGAGTAAACGCCTGAACTATACATCTAAGGGATTGTTGCTCAAACTTCACTCAACAAAGGTAAATATTTGCTGAAAATACCGCTCCTTCGCGTATTCGTGATTGACTAATTGCAAATTGTGTGGTATAATAGGGGTATCCTAAAAAGGATATCATCAACACCGCAAGGAAACCCATCTGCGCGGTACAACCATTATCACATCATGGAGTGAGAGAAAAATGAGTAATTCTAACAAAAAGGCTTTTTCGAAAGCACCCACTGCCCTGACTGCGCTCAGTCTTATCGTTTCGCTCGGCATGCTGGCTGTGCTGCTTCTGTTCCAGAACGGCATCCTGTTCAGTCTCGGCTTTACGGATGTCACTTCTGACATCATCGTCATGGCAATCACGGTTGCACTCGCGGTATGTGCAGTTCTGTCTTTGATTGCGATGGTCAAGTGCGCAACTGCCAACAGCCACAACAAAGAGCTGGTCGGAAGCGTAGCTGCCAAGACGGTATATCGCAAGGACGACAGTGAGCAGCATAACCGCCACGGCGTTGTCAAAGAACCGGAAGCCGAGCAGGACGAAGAGCCTGAGCAGGAAAGTATTTCTGAGCAGTGCGACCAGCCTGTTGAGGAAGAGCAGCAGCCCGAAGCAGCTCCCGCAGAAGAAGTGCAGGAAGAGCCTGCCGCGTCCGAAGAAAGCAATGACCCTGTTAGTGAGGAACTTCCTGCTGCAGAGCCCGAATCCGAGGAAGAGCATACCGAGGCTGTTGTGGACGAAGAACCCGTAGAACTGACGAAGTTCGAGCAGGCAATGATTTCTCTGATGAAGCGCGGCAACATTCCGGAAAATGTGTACGCCATCGAAGAGTACAAGGAAGGCGCGGTTTGCCTTATCCGTGACGACGCACACTACTTTGTGTATGATTGCAAGGACAATCAGGCACAGGATGTTGAGATGTTCGAAGCCGACAAGGAAAAGGAAATCGCAACGACTTTCGCGACTCGTATCCACGAGAAACTGAGCAAGGGGGCATAAGGAATTATGCAGCGTAAGGCATTGGCGGCGAGTCTCGCTGCCGTAATGCTTTGCGGCATACTCGCAGGTTGTGCGGGTAAAGCCGACAAAGACAACAAAACCAACAGCACGGCAAACTCCGCAGTTTCTGCGGAGGCTTCTACCGAGGAGACGGCACAGGAAGGTGATGCGGCTTCCGCATCATCTGACAACACGGCGCAGAACGACGGAAAGCAGGGAACTGCTTCCGCAACGGCAACGCCCGTACCTACTGCCACGCCGGAGCCCGACATCTTCAGTGAGCTTTGTGAAAAGCACGACATCGATATTGAAGAGGGCAAGGAGACAACCGATTTGACCCATGAGCTGACATCAAGCGGCGTTACATGGGACGAGGTTCTTGATGTTGGCGACATTCCTGTCACCGATGAGATGAAACAGGAATATGAGGAAATTCAGAACCCCGTATTGCAGATAGAGAAAGCCATCGTAACCGTCTACAATTACCGGAACCAGAAAAAAGAACTGTCGCAGGTGATTGAAACACTGGATTCGTTGCTCTATGTGATGAACAACAATCCGATGATTAGCATGAACGACAGCTATTCGCCTCAGGTCTCTGAATTCCGTAGCAAATACACTCAATACAACGGGATGCTGCAGGAAGAAAATCCTCTGATTACTGCCGACGATGTAAACACTTTGAAGCAGATTGTCGTTGATGCTTACGACTTCCTCAATGGTAACGGCTTCGACGTTTCCACCGTGGATGCAAATGCCGCCCAACTGTACAGAACAGAACTCGCCGGTGAGACGACCGTGGACAATTCCACAAACGCAGCACCAGCACCTACCGAATAATCAGCAAAAGCGAAGAGCTTCCTCAATTTGAGGAGGCTCTTTTCTTTTAACAAGACTACCAACAGAGAAGCAGTAAGAACCGTTCTGAACGCAAAGCATGTAACTACATCCCCACATATAGAAACAGCACATAGGGCTCACGGGAGCGGCTGTGGCAAGGTTCCTATCGTTCTGAAAGAACAGTCAAAGTGACCGTGAATTTGTCTGCCTGCAAAAGGTTCATTTGTAACATCTTGCGAACCGAATACAATGAAAGTATCGGCATTTTGCATCGTCTGTGCGGCTTTTGGACGATATACAAACAGAGGAGGGTACTTTCATGCAAATCAGAACAAAGAACGTTCTTACCATACAGTTCAGCGCAGACGCAGAAGTAAACAGTTTCTTGAATACGATACGGGATGGAGAGAATCCGTTCTCATTCAAGAAAATTCTGCAGTTATCCGACGACCCAAAGGTCAACGAATCGCGGTCGGACCTTCTGGCTTACGCGACAATCAAGCGCTTCGGTACAGACCCGCGCAACTACAAGCCGGATGGACTTGCAGAGATGATGAAGAACTACTTCCACCCGTATTGGTTCGCCAACGAACACCTCAAGCAAGAGGAGGTAGAGCAGGGCTTTCAAGCCCTTTCAGACCGAAAAGGAATGTTATCGGTAGCAGAGCCAAACAAAAACGAAATGGTCGATGCCGGATTCCGCAATGGGAACGGTAAAATCATTTGCAGCCAACAAAAACTGGATGAGGAAGCAGAGAAAGAGCTGAACATTTACCTCGAATATCTCGGAAGGTACAAGCGTGAGTATTTTTTAGACGACTTCCATTTCTACGGATGGCAAGTCATGTCGGATAGCGTTGAAGAACCGGAAGCGGTAAAGGTCGATGTAGATGGCGAACATCATGTACATATCGAGTTCAATACGAAGGACCATACACCGTCTCCTATCATGGCGGCTCTGAGTTTTCTGTTCTCAAAAGAGATGCTGTATGTAAAATATGCGAGCAACGACATTGCGGCGTACGAAGACCCCTTGATGCTCCGCAAATGCGGCTTCTACCGCTGCAAGGCAGGGCATTTCACGGAAGGCTTCGGCTTGCGGGGCTACGAAGCGACAGAGGAGGCTTGCAGAATGTGGGGATATACTTTGTCAGACTATGTGTCGGAAGGCGTGGTGAACGGGAAATACCGGGTTTTCTGGCACAAACATAAGGCATAACGCAAAATCAAGAGAAATAACAGATACAAAGGAGAAATAACAATGTTTGTTGCACGAGACACCGAAGGAACGCTCATTTGGGCAGACGAAGCAATTGACACACTCCCACAATTAAAATCGTGGGATTCTACTTCAACGAGGCCGCTGGCTGACCTAGTCTTACGCCTCTCGGTAACGGCATGGTGCCCCATCCGAGAGAGTATTTTTACGCAGGGTAGCCCATTTGGACTAATCCCATACGACATATATTGATAGCTGCATTGACGTCTCTTTCGTGGTGCGTACCGCAAGATGGGCAGTCCCACTGCCGCTGCTTGAGTGTGAGCTTCGGATAGATGTACCCACAGCGACTGCAGCACTTGCTGGATGGAGCAAAACGGTCAATTTTCACAACCTCCGTGCCACAGTTGGATGCTGTCCACTCTAAGATTTTGACAAACTCACCAAACGCTATATCATTGATTTTGCGTCCCCAGAGTTTTTGCATCCCTGCAATATTTAAGTCTTCAATGCAGATGATAGCGTAATCCGCTATCAGTTGGTAAGCAACCTTAAAGAACCAATCAATGCGTTGGTTACATATTTTTCGATAGATACGGTCCAACTCTTTGATTGCTTTCTTACGGTTATTGCTTCCCGGCTTACAGCGTGAAATATGTCTTTGTATCCGTTGCAGCTCTTTCAGAGAGGCTTTATACCATTCAGGGGAATCTATCACGCTGCCATCATCCAAGTTGAGGAAGCGCTTCAAACCAAAATCCATCCCGACAGCTTTACCTGCTCGTGGAAGAATTTCATTACATCCCTCTTGGGTGACGACAAAGAGGTAGATATCACCTAAATTGTCGCGCTTGACGGTTAAGGTTTTCACTTTACCCTTCAAAGGACGAGAATCGAAATAGCGATACTTCTTACCGTTGATGGTGACGTTGCCTTTGCCGTCAAACTTATAGCCTGCCTGTTTGAGCGTGAAGCTTTTATACATCTCACGCTTCTTAAATTTTGGCAGCGACTTCTTGGTAGGATGCGCCTTTTTCTTATTATCAAAATAGGCTTTATAGGCGCGGTCAACGCGCTCCACCACATCCTGAATAGCTTGGCTGCTAAGATTATGCCAGTGAGCCCACTTACGGCGCTTGCAGATTTTAGTAATGTACTTTTTCAAATCATTGGCTTTGAGCGTTTTACCATAGACCAAATAGTACATACGCCGCATAGCAATGCAGAAGTTCCAAATTTCGGAGGCAATTTCTATCTGCTGAACAAGATACTTGTTTTTCTTGTTGTTGTACAGCTTATACTTGTAGGTTTTCATTGCCTTCCTTGAAGTACGGCGTCATCGTATTGATGATGTTGGCAGCCTGTGTGTCGGGAATGTTTTCCTCCAACCCATAGCCAACCTCAAGGCGAAACTTGCGGTCATCGTAGGAGATGAGTAAGAGTAGTCCGTTGTCTTTCTCTTTATCTCCTAATCCTGCTGTTCTGAACAACCTGTTTGCACAGGTTTCAATGTCTTCCCCATTCAGAGATTTAATGGTATACACCAGATATTCGATGCCGGTCTGTCGGTTGATGCTATACAGCATCTCCGAGATTTCCTGCTCGTCTTGCTCCGTAAGCATTTCTCCATTATCTGTCACCATCATGTCTTGTGTAGGCGCAGCGTATGCAGGAATGATTGTGCTGACGAGAATAGCAAGAAAGACGAAGGATGCAAGAAGCCAAGAAGTGAAGAGATGTGCGGTTTTGTTGTTATTCATTTACTTTTCCTCGTTCAGAAATTTTTCCGAATTTAACCTTATCGTCGGCAAAGGATTTCCCGCTATACCCACCTCTCAATGAACGAATAGCGAAATGATAAAGGCAATAATAAATATCGGAATCAGCAAACAGACGCCGCCAAACAGCATTCCAATAATGTACCCGACGATATCTATTGTCCAACGTTTTGCCGCACCACTCGTTTTCGTGTGTGTCGCCATTACAATTTCCAAGCCAATCCACAGTACCATAATGATGCCCAAAAGCACAAGGATGGCATACCCTGTAAAGGCTCGCATCCAAAGAATTCTTGCTACCATGTTGTCCTCCAATTTGTTTTGTGAAAGTGGTCATCTTTAAGTTTAGGCAATTCGCACGTTTTCGCAACCGTATTTGTTGTGATTTTCAAAATGAATTGGTGGAAATGCTCGCTCAAAGCAGCGATTGTAAACAAAGAAAAAATTTTTAAAAAACGCTTGCATTCACTTGCGAATTGTCTAAAATTGTATATAGCAAGCAACCACTTTAGACAACTTTAGACATTCGGAGGGCAAAACCATGATTTATGTAAACCTTGCAGCACCAATCATCCTGACCGCACAAATCCCGGAGATTGCCGAAATTCTCGACGTTGAGAAAGAGTTTCTGTGGAAGCTCGTATCTTTTTCGACTTATGCTTATGCTGAGAAAAATGGCAAACGAAGCATTGTTGCTTTGCCGAACCCCGCTGCGGACTTTACCGAAGCCGTTGCTAAATACGACAAGGTATATTACGGCGCAGAAGCAGCCTTGAAAATGGCAGAGGACAAAGGCGTAAAAATTCCTCTGCGGTACCACTCTTATTGCCGGTGCAA
>OHPL01001441.1_pt1 | contig 12070 bp, 2 predicted proteins | sample 1577711 | NCBI WGS metagenome assembly OHPL01 (sample SAMEA3879538, study PRJEB24766) | human gut metagenome | biome: human-associated habitat; feature: feces | place: USA | collected 1985/1987
CCTCTCAGTCACTCCGTGACAGCTCCCCCAGAGTGGGAGCCAAGGAAAAACGGATTGCCACACCAGTGACATCGGTCACTGGTTCGCAATGACAACTTCTATTCAATTGTGCGCTTATTTACACAACCCGCCGATACGCAAAAATCCCCTATGCCATCTACCGATGGCATAGGGGATTTTTCGGTTTGTGTTACAGCTTAGGCGGGGTCCAGTCACCGCCGCCGGAACCGCCACCGGAACCGCCGGAGCCGGAGGAGCCGCCGCTGCTTCTGGGAATGGGAGTGGTTCGGGCGGTGGACTCGGCAATATAGGAAACGCTGTCACCGGACTGAACCAGCAGCACATCGCCGCTCTTCCACAGAACGGTGATTTTCTTGTTTCCGCTCAGCTGACCCAGGCTCTTGCCCGCCAGCTCAAAATTGTCATAGCGCATACACTGATAGCCCGCGTAGCCCTCCCAGGGCTGGAAAACCTCGTCGCCGGGCTTTTCCACCCAGTCTACCGGAATGTAAGCCAATACGCCGTCCTCCAGAATCAGGGCATAGCCCGGAATTTCCGGGGCCACTTCCGCGTCCAGCACCAGCTGAACCTTGTCCCCCCGGTCAAAATACTTGAGCACCACCCGGCCGCCGTCAGCCCGAACCTGAGCCGCGCCGGTTTTCACGGTGTCCGCCAGGAGCACCGGGCGAATGTCGCCTGCAAAGCCGGTCAGAGAAATGTCTCCCCCGTCCTTGCCGGTGCCGGAGCCGCCGGAACCGGAACCGGAGCTGGAACTACTCCCCTTAATCCGCCACTTGCTGGCCTGGGTCTTGGCGATGTAGCCCGTCAGATCCTCGGTCTGCACCAGATAGCATTCTCCCAGATCGTCCAGCACCGTCATCTGTGTGTTGGTTTTCAGGGTTGCCAGAGGCTCCCCCACCAGGGTATAGCCTTCGAAAACCTGGGTGTTGTACTTGGCGTAAGCCTGCCAGGCTTCATAGCTTTCCTCGCTGTCGAAGCGCAGGAGCACCTTGGCAAGGCTGCCCTGGGCATTCCCCACCGTCACGGTGGCCGTGGCCTCATCCGGATAGCCCGTCACCTGGACGATGTCCCCCCGCTGGGGGAAGCTGAGGATAGCCGGAATGTGGATGCCCTGAACGGTGCCCTCCACCGTCCGGGGGGCAGGGGCAGTCGTCTCGGTAGGCTCGGTCTGGTCAGCCGCCGGAGCGGGTGCCGTTGTAGGTGCCGTCCCCTCAGCCACCGGGGCGGTGGGCTGCTCCCCTTGATGGGAGCAGCCCGTGCCCAGGGCAAGGGTCAGTGCCAGGAAAATCACAAAGAATTTTTTCATCCGTCCGCCTCCTTAGTTGGGGTACTTGCTGGAATCTACGCTGTTGATGATGTTCCAGACGTACTTGTAGCTTGCGGTTCCCTGCTTGTAGGTGTCCCGGTTCTGCCAGGCAACGTAGCCGATGGAACGGGTGACACTGCCGCCGTAAAGGGTCACGGTTTCGCCGGTGGCGGTGTCTATCAGCTTGATGTAGGGACGCATAACCAGATCCGGCTGGCACTGGGCATCCGTAAAGCCCACCAGCACATTGGTGTACTGAATCATGCCGTTTTCCTTGGCGAAGATGGGGTCGGCCTTGCCCTTCTTGTAGGCGTAATTCTTCTTGTTGCTGTTGTCGAGATTCAGAGTGTTGCTGCCCAGGGTGCCCGCCCACTGAACCACGGTGCCGTATTCCTCCAGGGTGTAGCCGGCCAGACCCGCCTTGCTCACCAGGCTCTTCTTCACGTTCTGGTCAATGCCGGTAATCATCCGGATGCCCTTCTTGCCGGAGACCCGGATGGAGCAGCCGGCGTAGTTCAGAAGATTGGCAAACTCAGGGATTTCCTCGGCCTTCGCGCCGCCTTCCTGACGGGTGATACGGAACACCTGCATACCCGTAGGATAGTTGGTGTAGGAGCCCGTCTGCGTGCCGTCCTTAAAGGAGTAGATGGTCAGCAGATCGCCGGTTTCCGGCAGGTTGACATAACGCTGCGTAGGTATTCTTTGCAGGTAACCCGCCATTTCCTCGATGGGGTATTCCTTCCCATCGACGGTCACGGTGGTCTTGCCGTTGAATTCCGGTTTGTTCGTCACGTCCAGGTAATTGGCAGGTGTCTCGACGGTGTAGGTAACGCTGATGCTTAGGTATCCGCTGTAATACACCGCGAAACTGTGTTCGCCGGGCGTCTGGCACTGCAAAAACTCCGGCTTCAGCGTCAGGGTAAACGGTTTGTCCATCTCACCGCTGGCCGTCAACACCGAACTGACACCACTCCCGATATAAGTGTTTCCCTGGCGGATTCCGTCAAATTTCCGCTTCTGGCCGTTGACGGTGAAGCTCAGGGACTTGCCGCTGCCCTTGTACCAGATCTGGCCGTCGCCCTCGGTAATCGTCCAGGCGTCCAGCTGGGCTTCCAGCCGAACCAGCTTGTCAAGCTTCGTGCTGTCCACCAGGGTCTTCTGGTGGTCGGTCAGGTCGCTGTAGGCTTGCCGGGCGGGCCGGATCTTCGTATCCTCCACGGTCTGCTGGTACGGCTCCACGGAATCCGGCAGGGCGTCGATCTGCGCCTCTACCGCCGCCACCTGATCCAGAACCTGACGCAGCTTCTCAATCCGAGCCAGCGCATCGTTAATTTCCTTCTTCTCCGAATCAAAGGCATAGGTCACATCCAGACCCTTGAGGGTCGCTTCCACCTCGTCCAGGGTGGCACGGTCGGATTTGCGAATTGTCTCTTCCTGAATCCTATCCAGGGGCTGGGTCAGGTCGGAAAGGGGCTTCATGTACACGGTGATGGTGGCCTCATTGCCGCACCGGTCACCCGCCGTGATGGTATAGGGTCTGCCGTCGTTTTCCAGTCGCAGCTTGATCGGATTCTCATCTCCGCCATTCGGAACCACTCCGATTGAGCCTACCGCCTTATACCAGTCCGGCATACCGTCGTCATGAATTTTCAGCATCTGGGACACATAGTAGGTTTTCCCATTCTCCACGCCGGAGAAGGTGGGCGGATTGCTCTCCTTGACCAGCTTGCCGGTGCAGGCGTAGCCCGCATTATTCGCATTGTCCAGCGCCTTGGCGTAGAGGTAGTACACCCCGTCCTCGGTGATAGACACCCAGCCCTCCTGCTTCCAGGAAGCGGTGTCCATGTCCGCTTGGGTCAGGGGCGTCTGGGACAGGCAGTACCAGAGGCTGGCCACGCCGGAGAGGCGATCCGTTGCCGAAATCACAAATTTGCCATTCACATAGTCGTCCGCCGGGTTCTCCTGGAAGCCCTCCCACTTGACATAGTCAAAGCCGTCCGTAGGCATTCTGCCCTGGATGTAGACTTTGGGTGCCACGTTGTCCGTCTTCACGCCGGTGACGGTGATGGTGATATCCTTTTCGGGGGCAGTCAGTTTGACCGCACCATCATTGCCGAGGGTCAGCTTCGTTTTCTCGCTTCCAGCTTCCGCCCAGATGCCAAAATCTGCGGCCTTATACGCACCCACGGAATCCAGTTGGAAACTCAGCTCCACATCCTCGTGCCAGTCCAGCTGGGTCTTGTTTGCCGTCAGGGTGTAGCCTTCCTGTTTGCCCGGCAGGGTAACTTTCAGCTTCCGGCCGGGCTGGACGGTGACCTCCTGATAATCGGAGGGCCGGTAGTTCTTCGTCTCTGCCAGGCGGATTTCATAGGTGACTCCCGGGGCAAGCGTCATAAAGGTCTGACCCTGGGACGCCGGTATCGGTTCAAAGGTCGTCTCGCCCTTCATCCGCATTTCATAACCCTCTGCGGAGGGCAGCAGCTTCACGCCGCCGTCGCCCTTGCCGGAGATGGTTTCGTTGACCACCGTAATGTCGGCGGTCTGGGCGGCCTTTTGAATCGTGACTGCCAGGCTCAAACTGGCTGTGGTGTAGTTGGTTCCTCCTGTCCAAGTCGCATACAGGATGTAGGTACCAGCGTCTACCGGATTCGCGCCCGGTTCCAACCCGGGATTATTCCCTGTCTTCCAATGGTAGCTGAACGTACCGTCCGGGTGATTGGTGGTGAAGTTCTCGGCCTTGGGGGTGGGAATCGTGTCGCCGTAGGTAAACTCGGTGGGATAGTCCTTGTTTTCCAGCTTGCCCGGAGCCTTGGTCACGGTGATCTGAATGTCCTTACTCAGGGTGTAGCCGTCGGCGGTGATGGAAACCCGGTAGGTATGCTCGCCCGCGTTCACGTCCGCAGGCAGGGTGAAGCTGGTTCCAACTTCCTCCGGGAAGGTCTGGACAGTGCCATCGGACTTTACCTCAGCCCAGGCGTAGCTGGGAGTGACGCCCTCGCTCTGCGTGGAGGAAGCGGTCAGGGTCACGGTCTGGCTCTCGCCGTAGGGGACAGTGGTTTTGTTGGCGATGAGGGTCACGCTCTTGACGGGGGCTTCCCGCACGACTACGGATCCCAAGGTCTGCTTCGTGGCCGCCTCCGCGGCGGAAATCCAGGTGCGCATGTCAAGCCTGAAGTAGACACCGCCCTCGGGCAGCAGGTCTGCTACGGAGCCGCTTTCAACAGTCACCATGTCGAAGAGGATGCTTCCGGCGGTATCGGCAATGGTCACCTTTGCGCCGTTCCACACCTCCAGCTTCTTCATTTCGGACATGTCACTGCCGCTGTTTACGATCTGCAAATTGCTTCCCTGGGCGCATACCAGCTTGCCCGCCAGATTCTTGCCGTTCAGATCCAGAGTGCCGCTTATCCTAAACACGTATTGTCCAGATACATCCGTCAGCAGCTTCAGTGTGCCGCGCTTGCCATCGCAAATCTGGCTGAGCGCCGATTGGAAATCGGTATAGCCGGTGGTCACGCCGTTCTTGGTCACGGTGGCCACAAAGCCTGTAGTGTTGCAGTAGGTGCAGCGGCCGGAGCTATCCAGGCCGGTGTGGGGGCAGGGCACGATGGTCAGGTTGTTAAGCGTATTGTCCGACTGGCTGATGGCACGGTCATAGGGCAGGAATTCGCTGCCGCTCTTGGCGGCGCAGCCGGGTTTCAGCAGGCTGCCCAGGGTCATCTGGAAGCTCTCGAAGCTGTTCAGCCAAAGCTGGCCGATGGTGCCGCCCTGGAGCAGGATGGTGCCCTGGTTGTCGCTGTGCCAATTGCTGATATTCAGCGCATCCAGATGGCCGTTCCCGGTGGGGCCGACGAAGTCGCAGGCATTCTCAAGGTCGACACCCGCTGCCGTTCCCGTCCAGCCGCTCATATCCAGCTGACCGCCGTCAGCGGCCTTCACGTTGAAGGAAATCTCGCCGGAGCCGGTGATGACGAGCTTCGTGGCTGACGCGCCGTCGGTATTGCCCTGCACTTGGATGATCTGCCAGCCCGCCCGGGTAATATTTTGGCCGTTCAGGTTCAGGGTGACTTCTTTGCCGTCTTTGATGTATGCGCTATTCTCCAGAGACACATCGCCCAGCAGCTTCACGGTGGTGCCGTCCTCGGCGTTATTCAGGGCGGCGGCCAGATCGGTGGTGTAGCTGACATTACCGTCCGCAGTCTCCACCATGACGGTCATGGTCAGGCCGCAGAGATCACAGGTGTAAACGCCGCCATTTTCCGTTACGTCCTCGTGGGGGCAGACATAGCCGCAGACGGTGCACTTGCCGTTTTTATAACTTTCGTGGGTGCAGGTCTTGCCGCACAGATCGCACACGCCGTCCGTCCACTTTTCGTGGGGGCAGGGGTAGCCGCAGGCGCACACGCCGTTCTCATCAAAGCTTTCGTGGGTATGCGCCACCGCGTAGACGGTTCTATAGTTATCCGGCTTACTTACATTGTAGGCATTCAGAAGTTCGCCGCCGTCTACGTCATAGGCAAAGGCCGTGCCGTCTGCCAGCATCTGTGACAATGGTCTGTCGCCTAGATCATAAAGGGCAAAGGTTTGGCCACATCCTTCGGTGTTTTCAAAGACACCGCCGCTGATCTGGACGGAGCCATAGCCGTATTGCGACCGCGTCACATTGGGAAAATAGGTGCCGCCCTGGATATTCACGCGGCCTTCGCTTCCCACGGCAAAGCACACCGCCGCGGCGTAGCCGGTATGACGCGCGCCGCCGGTATTGGTGCCGGAGCCGTCTGTCAAAGTCACGTTGGCCGGGCCGCTGATGGTCAGCAGATTGCCCCATAAGCTGCCGGAAAGGGTATGGCCGTTCCAGTCGATGGTGAAGGTGCCGCGGTTAATATAGATACCGCTATCCCCGGAATGGGTCACGTCCTTCAGCAGACGCACCGTAGAGCCGGACAGGTCCATGGCCTTGTTGACCGCTTGCTCAAAATCGCCATAGTAGATGCTTTCCGTCCCGGCCACCACCTGAACGGGAGCCGCCGCACCGCAAGCGCACTTGCCGTTTTCATCGAAGGTATGGGAAGTGTGGGGAACCACATAGACGGTGGTGTGCTCCGGCGTTTTCTTATTGGCATAGACATCGTACAGCTCCCTGCCCTCGGGATCCAGAGCCAGGGTATAACCGGGAGCCATCAGCTCTGCCAGACATCTGCTGTCGCCGGTATCGATGGCATAGTCGTAGTCGGACGACGGATCGTTCTTGAATATGCCGCCGCTGATCTTGGCAGTACCGACCGGGATGAACACCCGGCTGGCATAGGTACCGCTCTCAATGGTCAGGCTTCCGCCACCACGCACCCAGATCGCATCGGCGTTCTGGTTGTATATGACGCCGGCATTGTTGCCGGAGCTGTCGCGCAGGGTCAGCTCCGCCGCCCCATCCAGGGCGATTACGGTATTCCAGTTGGTGGGCTGACCGGAGAGGGTGTGGCCGTTCCAGTCAATGGTGATCTTGCCGCCCCCGAATGTGAGCGAGCTGGTGTCCTGCATCACCTCGTCCTTCAGGAGGGTCAGCAGTGCGCCGGTCTTACCATTGGCCTCGATGGCGGCATCGCGGAAGGTATTGAAGAAGGTGGTCGTCCCATCCACGGTCAGAGAGGCCGCCTTCTGGTAGCCGCAATCCGGGCACAGGCCGGTGGTCTGATCGATATTCCCATGACCGCATTTCTTGCCGCAGTAGGGGCAGGCGGTGTCTGCCGTCAGGCCGTCCGGGTGGGTACATTTGACGATCTCCACCTTGGTGGAATCGTTCATGTCCGCCAGCTTCACCAGGACGCCCTTGGACTGGTAGGCATAGCCCTCGACCAGCAATCCCGCATAGTCCGCATTGGCATTGAAGTGAATGCTGTCAAAGCTGCCGCCGGACAGCTCTGCCTTGCCCTGGGAAGAACCCAGCTCCAGGCTGGTGGCAGAGCCGCCGGTCATAATCAGGTCGCCCTCCACATAGATACCGCCGGTGAAGGTGCCGCTTTCTACCTTGGCCACGTTGGACGGCTGGACGCTGAGAGCGGAAGCCCGGGGGGTAACTTCCGTGGCACTTCCGATGAAGGTGACGCTTTTCACGGTCAGCCCCCCAACGGCATCCAACTTGCCCACCGTCACCGCCGGGCTGGACTTGGCGGTGCGGGTATTCTGCACGGTGCCGTTCCGGATGGTCACATTCTCTGCCAGAATCAGCAGCACCGGCGCGCCATCGGCATCGCTGGTCAGGGTATGACCGCCCAGCTCCAGGGTCACGTTCTTATTGATCTCCACGGTTTTGCTGCCCTGGTAGAAATCGCCCCGGAGGGTGATGGTGTCCCCGTCCTTGGCGGCGGTCAGAGCCGCTTCCAGGCTGGTGTACCGGACTTCGCCGATGGCGTAAGGCTCGACCAGCGCATGGCAGACGGTGCAGTAGCCGTTGTCATCCACCTTATCAACGTGGTCACAGGTGCGGCCGCACTCGCACTTGCCGTCGCTGTAGCGGCAGGTGTGGGCAGCCACGTGGATCTGCTCGCCCACGAGCCTGTCGGAGTCCGTGGCATCCACGACTTCGTTGGCGCTGTTGTAGAAGGCGAAGCCATCGTCCAGAAGCTCCAGGGCCCGGCCGACGCAGTTAGAATCCAGCCCCTCATCAAAGTGTCCGCCTCTCAGGTGGGTGGTGCCGTGGAAGACAACTGGCAGCTCAAAGTGCGTGTTCTCTCCCCGTACGGTCAGGTCAAACTGGGCGCTAATGAACGTATCCTTATAGTGAATATTCTCCAGAATCAGCTTTCCGCTGGCAACGGTGTCAATTTCTCCCAAGGTGCCGTTTTTCACGGTGAAGGTGCCATAGGGGAAGTTGCCCATTTTCAGGCGATTCAGAGTATGACCCTGCAAATCCAGGATCACGTTCTCGCTCCCTGCCGTGTAGTTGCCTGCGTTCATGTCTCTGGACAGCACGTCCTTCGTCAGGTAGAAGGTTCCGCCGCTTGTCAGGATTCCGCCGCCTACCTCAGCGTCGCCGATTCCGGAAGTATCCACGGCGTAGTATGCGCCGTCCTCGCGCACCAGCAGCGGCTCCGAGCTGCAAGGTTCCCCGCACTGCTGGCAGGTGCCGTCGGGCTTTGCATTTTCATGGACGCAGGTGTTGACCGTCAGGGTGACGGCGTTGGTATTGACGCTGTGGCTGCCATAGGTCAGGGTGCAGTAGACCTTGGCGGAAGACAGCCAGGGCTTGCCGGCCACCGGGGGCAGCTTGTTACCCGAATAAAGATTCCTCAGAGAGAGGGTCGGCTGGTTGAAGCCCTCCAGCTCGGTGCCGTCCTCCAGCTTCCACTGGTAGGCAATGTCCCCGGTCAGGCCGGCGACCAGTGTGGCAGTCACCCGGATTTCCTTATCGCCCTGCCAGGAATCCAAATCCCCGTCCTTGCAGCTGACGGAGGCATCCTGGGGCTGGGTGGTGACGGTGATGGGCGCACCGAGAACGGTGACGGTGACGGTCTTGGTGGCCGTGGTTTCGTCCGTGCCGGTGACAGTAACGGTCAGGCTGTAAGTGCCCTGCTTCACGGTTGCATCCGTTGTCACCGTCAAAGTCTTGCCGTCGGTGGAGAGGCTCTCCGTCAGGCCGGTGTAATCTCCCGCCCACTGGGCGTTCAGGGTTTCCGTTTTCACATTCCTGGCGGAAATGGCAAAGGTGGCCTTCTGGTCGGCAACGCCCTCATAGAGGTAGCCCTTCTGAGCCTTCACCGAGAACATGGGGCCGGTGACCTCGCCGATGTAGTAAGTCTTTTTCTTGGCGTTATCCTGAATCTCGCCGATATCTCCGGCATCCATTTCCGCCATCGATGCGTCCTTCTCGTTGGAAGCCAGAATGGCCAGATTGCCGGGATTGCCCGCATTCCTGGTCCTCATTTCGATGCCGCAATCACTGCCGGTGGCGTAGAGGGAACCGCTATATGTATACAGATCGGAGCAGACAATACCGGCATTCGAGCCGCCGTAGGCCTCCAGCTTGCCGCCCCGCAATTCCACAGAACGAACGGATATGGCGTTATACTTGCCCCCGCTGGCCTTAACGGTACCGCCCGCAAGGGTCAGAGTTCCGCCTTTGTTGTAACCGTTGTAGGTGCTGTCAAAGATGGCACCGTTGAGCATCCACTTTTCGCTCCTGCCGTTGCCGATGACTGTCAGGGTGCCGGTGCCCTTGACGGTCAGCTTGCAGTTGTTCAGATCCAGAGGTGCGTCGCACTCGATCTTGTTGTCGCCCACCAGCGTCAGGGTAGTGTCCCCGGTGAGCTTGACGGGCTTGGTAAAGGTCCGGTTGTTCCAGTTCACCTCGCCGGAGATGGTTTCCTCCGCCGCCAGGGTGGACACCTGGCTGTTTACCCAGTTGAACAGGGCTTCCAGCTTCTCCACGCCGGTGATCTGCGCCTGCTGGGATTCGCTCAGGGCATCAAAAGCAGAATACGCCGCTTCCAGAGCGTCCAGGTAGCTTTCCGACATGTGGCTCACGTCGGGCAGGGCGTCGATCATGGCCTGCACCGCCGCCACGGCCTCGTCCTGGGCAGGCTCGGCGAAGGCCTGAGCCGGGGGTTCGGTGGACTGCGCCTCCGTGGCCGGCTGGGTAGGCACCGCCGCCGGGGCTTCCGTGGGAGCCTCGGTAGGTGCCTGGGTCGGTTCCGCCCTGGGAGCTTCCGTCGGGGTCGAAGCCTCGGTGGGAGCCTCCGTGGTATGGACGTGCTCCGTCTCCTGGGCAAAGGCCGGCGCCGGGAGCATTCCCACCACCAGGGTCAATGCCAGAAACAAACTGAATAATCTTCTTTTCATACACAATTCTCCTTTTTTCGGAAAATAAGGATTACTTTTTGACAATGGATGCTTGTTGCTTGACGTTCGTTAGAAATATGTCATTGCGAACCCACGAAAACCGTGTCCAAAGCCTTCCCCTCCGGGGAAGGTGGCTCGCGCGTCTCACGCAAGCGCGAGACGGATGAGGGCTTTCTTCGCACCGTGTTTTCCCTCATCCGCCCGCTGCGGCGGGCACCTTCCCCCAGGGGAAGGCAGGGGATGCGGATTACCTCAGGTCTTTTCAGAAATTGCCGAAAGATGCACTGGTGCGGGAGCACCCAAGGCTCCCTTGTGCAAAGGGAGCTGTCAGCGCAGCTGACTGAGGGATTGTAAAGTGCCGTCTATCCGAAGTACTCAAATTATAGTAGTTCTGATCCCCTCAGTCATGGCCTTGCGGGGGACGGCCATGACAGCTCCCCTTGGTCAGCAAGGGGAGCCTTTTGCGCCCTTACGCAAGGGGAGCCTTTTCCCTCATCCGCCCGCTGCGGCGGGCACCTTTACACTATAGAGCAATTGCCACCGGCAATTGTTAGATTTTAATTCGCTGCGCGGAGCACCACCCCAAAGGAAGGCAGGGGGTTCTCCTTTCGATAGGCTTACACATCCTCCGGGATGAGCTTCAGCCGCTTGGCGGCGGTTTTCGCCTCGCTGCGGCGGCTCACGTCCAGCTTTTCCAAAATATGGCTGACGTGGGTCTTCACGGTGGTGAGCTTGATATTCATAACCTGGGCGATCTGGGCGTTGCTCTTATCCGCGCAAATCAGCCGCAGAATCTGCTTTTCCGTGGCGGTGAGCTCGTCGTTGGGCGAAAGCCTGGGCTGTAAGAACAGGGGCGTGGCCGTCGCCTGCTTCCGGGTCTGGGTCAGCAGCCGCTTCCGGAAGGCCTCATCCTCCTTCCATTCCAGCTGGGTCAGAAGGGGCAGCACCGCCCCGCCGTAGACACTGATGGTGCGGATGAAGCGGAAGGTCAGGGCAGTGTCCAGCGCCCGGCGCAGCTTTTCCTTCCACTGCCCGTTGCGCAGACGGTACAGCGCCAGAGCGGAAAGCACATTCAGGTGAATGCTGTCGATATACCGGCCGCAAGCGGCGCAGTAGCTTTCCAGGGGAGCCAGGGTCAGCAGCGCTCCCTCCGGGTCGTCGTCCGCCAGCTCCACCATGGCCTGGGTCAGATATTGATAGCGTTTGAGCACATTCAGGTGCACCGGATCTCTGGGAGCCTTCTCCCGGTACCATTCGTCTGCCCTGTCCAGATTTCCTCCGTGAAGATCCACCCGGCAGAGCATGGCGTCCAGATTGGGCAGGAACCGATTTTCCCTTCGCTCCACAAACTGCTGCCGAAGAAGCTCCAGGGTTCGCCGGGCGTTTTCCAGCCGACCCTGGTCAATGTAATTGCGCACCAGCAGGCCGCAGGCGGCAAACTCGATGTCCGGCGTGCCGTACTGCTGAATCTCCCGCATCCGGGAGACCACCGTCAGAAGCCGCTGGGAAATATCCTCGCCCTTTTCGAACTTGCTTTCCGTCAAAGCGCAGTCCGGCAGGCCGATGCCGTCCGCCCCCAGAAGCTTCTTCACCGGCAGGCGGATGGTGCTATACAGCAGATCGTCCTTTTTGCTCCAGGGAGAAAAGTCCTTGCCGCCGTTCATGATGCTGGGCAGGGCGCTTGTGACGGAGAAGGACGGCAGCGTCACTTCCTTGTTCATCAGCAGCCGGAACACGGCGGGAATGGTCTCCGTCAGCCCTTCCACGCCCCGCTGAGGCAGGGAGATGTCCAGCCACGCCAGACGGCTCCGTGCCTGCCGGGCGGCGGCATCCTTTGGCTCCCGCTTCTGGGCGAAGCGCTTCAGCTCCTCATACCACCGGTCAGAGCCGGGGTAATCCACCGCCAGG
>OHPL01001442.1_pt1 | contig 12068 bp, 8 predicted proteins | sample 1577711 | NCBI WGS metagenome assembly OHPL01 (sample SAMEA3879538, study PRJEB24766) | human gut metagenome | biome: human-associated habitat; feature: feces | place: USA | collected 1985/1987
CCTGGGCGGAGGAGGCCGAGCGGACGGCGGCGCCGGGCTGGCGCGTGACGGACGGGGTGCTGCGGCAGGTCCTGCCGGAGCCTCGTTTCAGTACCCGCACGGTCCGGGGGGACCTGGCGCTTTTGCGGGATGGGACGCGCTTCCCGCTGCGAAAGAGCTTTTATTGGGAGCGCAGCTCCCTCTATATCGAAACGCCGGTCTTCTTCCTGGAGCCGGGAGATGCGCTGCTGGGCTGCGCCTGGGAGCAATATTACAGAGAACAGGCCTCCGGCTGGTCCGAGCCGGTGCAGGTGCGAAACACCACCTTTGGCTGTTACGTCCTGTTCCTGACGGGGGACTTTGAGCCGGGCGTATACGGCCTGGAGGTGGCGGGGCGGCGTACGACCTGCATACAGGACGACAGCGACCGGACCATCGGCCTGGAGATCTGGGAGGACGACACAGCGGCAGAGTTTTTCAGCCAGCCCGCCACCCTCTATCATTATCAGGCAGTGGAGGAGAACGGAAGCATCGTCCTCCGGCAGAGCCCGGTGCTGGAGTTCACCATGCCGCCGGAGCTTACCGGACCCTATTGACGGCGGGATATCAAACAGGAAAGCGAGAGGACCCGATGAAAGTAAAATTACTGCTGGGTGTCTGCCTGGCGGCCCTGCTGCTGACCGGAACGGCACAGGCCGCGGAAGCGCAGACGTTCGCACAGGCCGAGCTCTTCCAGGCCGGAAGCCTGACGGGCGACTATACCCGGCCGGGCGGGCTGGCGCTGATGGATGCCGGCGTGAAACTCAAGAAACCCGTTTCGGGTATCGCCATGGGTCTGATTTCGGATTCCGCTACCGGTCGTTGGGCGGTGCTTTCCGACATCCTGGGCGATGAGGACCACCTGGGCGACATGGACTTCAAGGTGACGGGTACCAAGGACGGTATCACGGCTACCCAGATGGATATCAAGGTCGATGGCCTTTCGTACGAGGTGCTGGCCAAGGCGCTGGAACAGGCTCGCGTGGGCCGTATGCACATTCTGGGTAAGCTGACGGAGTGTATCGCTGAGCCGCGTGCGGATTACCGTCCGTTCGTGCCGCGTATCGTACAGATCACCATCCCGCAGGATATGATCGGTGCCGTGATCGGTCCCGGCGGCAAGGTGATCCAGGATATTCAGAAGACGACGGGTACGACCATTACCATCACCGAAACCGACAACAAGGGCGTCGTGGATATCTTCGGTCTGGACAAGGAGGCGATGGATGCAGCCCTGTCCCGCATCAAGAGCATCGTGGCGCAGCCCGAGGTCGGCGATGTATATAACGGCAAGGTTCGTTCGATCATGCCGTTCGGTGCGTTCGTCGAGATCATGCCGGGCAAGGACGCCCTGCTGCACATCTCGGAGATCGACTACAAGCGTTTCGAAACGATGGAGGAGACCGGCCTGAAAGAGGGGGATATGATCGAGGTGAAAGTCATCGGCATCGATCCCAAGACCAACAAGCTCAAGCTGTCGCACCGCGTGCTGATTCCGCAGCCCGAAGGCTGGACGGAGCCGGAGCGCCGTCCCCGCGAGCGCGGCGATCGCCCGCGCCGCCGTCCTGAGCACAAGGAGTAGAACTCTGCGGGTCCGGATCGCTGCTACGGAGATAATTTCGGTTTTGTTCGGAAATTTTGGCCGGAATATTGTACAATATTTGTAGATAATTTTTATATTTGCATTACTCCGTAGCTTTTGTGGGGCAGATAAAACAGGCATAAATAGAAAAAGAAAGGATTTAACATTTAATTTTTAAAAGATTAGTTTATGAAAAAGCTGATGAAATTGAGCTTGCTGCTCGTGGTCGTTGCTTTGACGTTTTCGAGCTGTAATTGCTTCAAGAAGATGGCAAAGAACAGCGATGATGTATCGCTGACGTGTGCACCTGAAGTGCTGGTACTGAATAACGGTGTGGTTGCCGCCGACATTACGGCACAGTTCCCCGTGAAGTACTTCAACCCCAAAGCTATCGTGAAGGTTACTCCGGTGATGGTATTCGAGGGCGGAGAAGTTGCCGGTACTCCGAAATTCTTCCAGGGTTCGAAAGTGAAAGAGAACTATACGGTCGTTGATAAGAAGACGGGCGGTGTGTTCACCATGCATGTCGAGTTCCCTTACGATGAGCGTATGCAGATTTCCGAACTCCAGTTGCGTGTCGAGGCTAAATGTCCGGGTAGCGACGAGTTTACGCTGGTTAATGCCAATACGGGCAAGGTCGTGAAGGCCAAGGAGCTCGAGGCTAACCCCGCAATCGTACGCGAGTGCGGTCTGGTCGTTGCCGAGGGTGTGAATACCCTGCAGCAGGATCTGGCTTACGCCGATGCGATGGCAGCTCTGCCGAGCGACTACAAACGCGTGACTACCAGCGTGGACAAGACCGAGATCCTCTATGCGATCAACAAGGCTAACGTAACCAAGAAAGCGCTGAAAGACGCCGATCTGGAGGCATTCCAGGCGAATGTGGATGAGAACCTGAAAAACGACCGTGCTACCCAGCATGTTGCCGTGAAGGGTTATGCTTCTCCCGACGGTCCCGTGAAGTTCAACGACACGCTGTCGAAGGAGCGTAGCGAATCGGGCGACAAAGTTCTTGCGAAACTGCTGAAAAATTCGGGTCTGGATATCGACGTTGCCGCTTACGGTGAGGACTGGGAAGGTTTCAAGGAGCTGGTTTCGAAGTCGAACATCAAAGACAAGGATCTGATTCTCCAGGTTTTGAGCATGTACTCCTCTTCGACGCAGCGCGAGGATGAGATCAAGAACATGTCTTCCGTATTCAACGAGCTGAAGAAAGACATTCTGCCGCAGCTCCGTCGTTCGGTGATCGTGAACACCATCGATCTGGAGGGCAAGACCGACGCCGAGATGATGGCGCTTGTCGAGGCTGGCAAGCTGGATCAGCTCAACCTGAACGAGCTGCTCTTCGTTGCGGAGTCGATCGCACAGGACAACGCTACCAAGAACATCGTATTGGCTTATGCTGCCGAGAAGTATAACGACGCCCGCGCTTACAACAACCTGGGTATCGTTCTTACGGAGGAAGGCCGCACGGCTGATGCTTTGAAATGCTTCCAGAAGGCCGCTCAGTTGGGCGAGGCTTCCGAGGCGCTGAACACCAACCTGGCTCTTGCCAACCTGGCGAACGGCAATATGGCAGAGGCTCAGAAATATGCCAAGGGCGCTGATGCAAAGGCGAAGAGCCTGGTCAATGCAGCACAGGGCAACTACAACGACGCTGCCAAGCAGCTCGACGGTATGAATGCCGCTATCGCTAACACGATGAACAAGGACTATGCGGCTGCAAAGCGTGCTATCGCTAAGGATATGAGCGCAGAGGCCGATTACCTGCGTGCCGTGATCGCTTCGGAAGAGGGCGATATGAGAACGGCAGAGGCACAGTTGAAGAGCGCCGTGAAGAAGGATGAGAAGATGGCGAAGAAAGCCATGAAGGATATCCACTTCAAGAAACTCTTCGAAGAGGGTCTGAAGTTCTAATCCGTTCGGATTCGATGAAAAATATCCGCACCGGAAACGGTGCGGATATTTTTTGTCTTTCCATGTACCCCTTGTCCGACGGTTGAAGCATCGAACCCGGGGACGCTTGTTCGCAGTCCGTGGCTGCGTCTGTAATGCTGACCATCCCTGAATCCTTTTACCGGGAAGGGGATTTGGAAAACTACGCTCCCAAAAAGTATATAATTGCATTTTTTTGGAGTTTATACTTTCGTGTATCAAGATCGTTTTTTTGTCGGTTTCGGCGGCGGCTTACAGCTTTGCGGGCCGTTATTCAATGCTTGCCCCTACCTTGCGCCTTTCCCTTTGGGTGGTTTTGAGGAAGGTCGGTCGGCATCGGATCGGTAATTGTGATACATAATCGGATTTTGCGATGATAGATCGCTCGATCTTGCATGAGCGATGGTCGTCTTTTCCGGTTTGGGAAAGTTCGATTGCCTCCTCTCGAACAGGATTCTCGGAAGGGGCGGTTCGTAAACACGGCTTGCGACTTAAAGCGATGGTCGTCGGATTTCGGAGTCCGAAACGGGGAGTTCCTGAAGATGGGATGGCCATTTTCAGACGCGGATCGTCCGGGTAGGATCGGATGCGCACGAAATTTGCGGTATATTGGAAGAAATATGAAAAAGATCTAAATTTTTTATATTTTTGTCGAAAGCGAATCGGTGTCGGCTCTATTTGTTTGTCTTTGCAGCACTTTTGATCGTTTGGAAAACGGGCCTTTCTGGGTTGAAATGATATTTTACAACGGGTAACGGTCGTGTTTTTACCGATGGAAGGTTGCGTTTTGCACGAGGCTTGTTATGGATTTTATGTATGTGGGGACGGTTCGATATTGACTTTTTGTTTTGCGCTTTGAAGGCGAACCGTCTGTGTAAATAATAGGAAAGTTATGGAATACGCGAATCATTTGAAAGAATATGCGCCGGCAATGAGCGAGGCTCAGGTGGCCGAGGAAGTGGATCGTATCCGTAAAGCTGCGGTACGAAACCATACTCCGGAAGTTTACAAGCTCTGTTATTCGGCGGTGGATTTAACCACGCTGTCGTGTACGGACTCCGTGGAGTCGGTTACGGAATTTGCCGGCAAAGCCGTCAAGTTTTACCAACAGTTTCCCCATCTTCCCAACGTGGCGTCGATCTGCATCTATCCGCCGTTCGTCGAAACGGTCGGTGTGGTGGTCGATGGTACGGATATGCGTATCACGAGCGTTGCGGGCGGATTTCCTTCTTCGCAGACGTTTCTCGAGGTGAAGGTTCTCGAAGTAGCCATGGCTGTCGAGAACGGAGCCGACGAGATCGATATCGTCTTGAACGTGGGTAAGATGTTGGAGGGGCATTACGACGAGGTCGCTAACGAGGTCGAGGTGATTCGTACCGAGACGAGTCCCGAGGTCGTGTTAAAGGTCATTATCGAGTCCGGAGCTTTGAAAACTCCCGATCTGATCCGCAAGGCATCGTTGCTTTCGATGTTCGCCGGGGCCGATTTCGTCAAGACTTCGACCGGCAAGATCGATGTGTCCGCCACGCCCGAAGCGGCGGTGGTGATGTGCCAGGCGATCCGGGATTACTATCGGAAAACGGGACGTAAGGTGGGCTTCAAGCCGGCCGGCGGTGTCCGGAGTGCCGAAGATGCCGCTTTGTATTATACGATCGTCGAGGAGATTTTGGGCAAGGAGTGGCTTACGCCCGAATTGTTTCGTATCGGAGCTTCGTCGGCGGCCAACAATCTGCTTACGGCTATCGAAGGTCGGGAAGTCAAGTTTTTCTGATCCGAATGGGCGATGGATTAAAAAAGAGCGGCACGTTAAGTGCCGCTCTTTTTCTTGGGAAAGGTTGGGGAAATTACCGCATCGGCACCTCGATCAGAAGCAGGCTGGCTTTCCCGTCCGTATGGAGGGTGATGTCGTTCTGCTCCCAAATACCCATGCCGTCCCGGGGGGCCAGCTTTTCGTTCTCGACCGTTACGTCGCCTTCGAGGACGAAGACGTAAAGACCGTTTCCTTGCCGGCGCATAGCGTATTCATAGGTATTTCTCTCTAGGTCGAGGGTGTGGAACCAGGCCGACTGATGAATCCAGGCCGTATGCTCGGAACCATTGCCTTCGGGAGCCACGAGCGTGCGCAGCTCATTGGTGCGTGCCGGAGCGAGCGTGATCTCCTCGTAGCGGGTCGGCAGCCCGTGTCGATCCGGGAAGATCCATATCTGGAGGAATTTGACAGGACGGTTGGGGCTGTTGTTGAATTCGCTGTGAATGATTCCCGTTCCGGCCGTCATCACTTGGATTTCCCCGGTGCGCAGCACCGAAGTATGCCCCATGCTGTCCTGATGTCGTAGTTCGCCCTCGAGCGGGATGGAAACGATCTCCATGTTGTCGTGGGGATGTGCGCCGAAACCCTCTCCTCCGGCTACGGTATCGTCGTTGAGTACGCGCAATGCGCCGAAATGGATGCGCTCGGGATCGTGGTAGTCAGCAAAACTGAACGTATGGTAGCTGTCGAGCCAACCGTGGTCGGAATGACCTCGTGTGCCGGCTCTGTGGATTACTTTTTTCATAATATAATGGATTGATTATAAGAAGGTGTTGCAAATAGTGTTCCACGATACCGCTTGTAGGGCAGGGCTGTCCGAATATAGGTTGCCGAAGGAGTGATCGTGCGGTCGAGCGACAAAGAGAACGGTCCGGGCGTTAGCCCCGGACCGTTCTCTTTGTGAAAATAGCTTGTCGGCTCGTCGTCTTATTTGAGGTGCGGACCTGCAGCTACGAGTTTCTTGCCTTCGGCGTTGCCGGTGAACTTCTCGAAGTTCTTGATGAAACGACCGGCCAGATCTGCCGCCTTCTCGTCCCACTCCTTCGCGTTCTTGTACGTGTCGCGCGGATCGAGAATCTTGGGATCCACGCCCGGAAGTGCAGTCGGGATCTTGAAATCGAATACCGGCAGCGTCTTGGTCGGGGCCTTGTCGATCGAACCGTCCAGGATGGCGTCGATGATGCCGCGCGTATCTTTGATCGAGATTCGTTTGCCCGTACCGTTCCAGCCCGTATTGACGAGGTAAGCCGTAGCGCCCGATTGCTTCATGCGTTTTACCAATTCCTCACCGTACTTGGTCGGATGCAGCGAGAGGAACGCCGCACCGAAGCAAGCCGAGAAGGTCGGCGTCGGCTCGGTGATACCGCGCTCGGTACCGGCCAACTTGGCGGTGAAGCCCGAGAGGAAGTAGTATTTGGTCTGTTCCGGCGTCAGGATCGAAACCGGGGGCAGCACGCCGAAGGCGTCGGCCGAAAGGAAGATCACCTTCTTGGCAGCCGGGGCCTTCGATACGGGCTTCACGATATTGTCGATGTGGAAGATCGGGTACGATACGCGGGTGTTCTCCGTCACGGACTTGTCCGCGAAGTCGATCTTACCTTTCTTGTCCACCGTAACGTTCTCCAGCAGGGCGTTGGGGCGGATCGCGTTCCAGATATCGGGCTCGTTCTCTTTCGAGAGGTTGATGACTTTGGCATAGCATCCGCCCTCGAAGTTGAAGACGCCGTCGTCGTCCCAACCGTGCTCGTCGTCGCCGATCAGCTCGCGCTTCGGGTCGGTCGAAAGGGTGGTTTTGCCCGTTCCCGACAGACCGAAGAAGATGGCGGTGTTCTTGCCCTCCTTGTCGGTGTTGGCCGAGCAGTGCATCGACGCGATGCCCTTCAGCGGCAGCAGGTAGTTCATGTAGGAGAACATACCCTTCTTCATTTCGCCGCCGTACCAGGTGTTGATGATTACCTGCATTTTTTCGGTGAGGTTGAACACGACCGCCGTTTCCGAGTTGAGTCCGAGTTCCTTGTAGTTCTTGACTTTGGCTTTCGAGGCGTTCAGCACCACGAAATCGGGTTCGCCGTACTTCTCCAGCTCCTCGTCCGTCGGGCGGATGAACATGTTTTTCACGAAATGCGCCTGCCAGGCGACCTCCATGATGAAGCGGATCTTCAGACGGGTGTTCTCGTTGGCTCCGCAGAACGTGTCCACGACGAAGAGCTTCTTGTTCGACAACTCTTCGACAGCGATCTTTTTCAGCTCCTTCCAGGTCTTCTTCGTCACCGGTTTGTTGTCGTTCTTGTATTCGGGCGAGGTCCACCAGATGGTATCTTTGGTGGTTTCGTCCATGACGAAGAACTTGTCTTTCGGGGAACGACCCGTGTAAACGCCGGTCATCACGTTCACGGCACCCATTTCGGTTACCTGACCCTTTTCATAACCGCGCAGGCCCTTGCGGGTCTCCTCGCGGTAGAGTTCGTCGTACGACGGGTTGTAGATTACTTCCGTAGTACCCGTGATGCCGTACTGTTTCAAATTGATTTTAGCCATAATTATTGATTTAAATTAATCCTCTTATTTCACTTGACAGCGGTTGTTCGTTTATGAACGATGCTCGCAAAGTTAAAGATTTTTTTCGAATGTGAAAATATTAACAGTAGGTTTATCGTTTTTCCCGGCGAATCATTCGGCTGTCGATGGCGTTTACGATCACCGCGATCGCACCGTCGCCCGTTACGTTGGTCGCCGTACCGAAACTGTCCATGGCAATGTAGGTGGCGATCATCAGTCCGATCATATTTTCGTCGAACCCGAGCATCGACTCCAGCAATCCGATCGCAGCCATGATGGCTCCGCCCGGTACGCCCGGTGCGGCGATCATCGTAATGCCCAGCAGCAGGATGAAACCCGAGTAGGTGCCCATCGAAACGTCCAGTCCGGAGAGCATCATCACCGCGAGCGAGCAGGCGACGATCTTCATCATCGAACCCGAGAGGTGGATCGTGGCGCAGAGCGGGACGACGAATCCCGCCACTTCGGGGCGGACGCCGATTTTGACCGTCTGTGCCAGCGTCACGGGGATCGTGGCTGCCGACGATTGCGTACCGAGGGCCGTCATGTAGGCGGTCATCATCGTGCGGAGCATCTTCAACGGATTCTGCCTTGCCACGAGGCCCGCGATCGAGAACTGGATCAGCAGCAGGACGACCGTCATCACGAAGATAATCACGATCAACTTGAGGAAAATGCCCAGAATACCCGATACCTGCCCCGACTGAGTCATCGAGAGGAAGATGCCGAAGATGTAGAAGGGCAGCAGCGGGATGATGACCTTCGAGATGACACGCTCGATGATGAGTTTGAAATCATCCATCATGCCCTTGAGCTTGTCGCTGTGGATATAAGCCATGCCCAGTCCCAGCACGAAGGCGAGAATGAGGGCGGTCATCACGCCCATCAACGGGGGCATTTCGACCGTGAAGAACGGTTGCATGGGTGTTGCGGCGGTTTCTCCCGGGGCGCTCATCTCCGTACCGCCCAATAGCCGGGGTAATATCCCGAAACTTGTGAAGAAAGTTCCGAATCCCGAAAACAGGGTAAAGGCATAGGCCAGGGCTGCGGTGATTACCAGCAGCCGTCCTGCCTTGCTGCCCAGGTCGGCGATGCCCGGAGCCACGAGGCCCAGGATCAGCAGCGGGATGACGAAGTTCAGAAAATTGCCGAAAATGTTGTTGAAGGTCAATGCGATTCGGGTGAACCACTCGGGAACGAAGAGGCCGAATACGATGCCCAGCGCGATAGCCAGGAGCACTTTGGGAAGTAAGCCGAATTTATGCTTCATAAGGTGTCGTTTCATTGGTTTTCGGTTGGACGATTCATGCGTCGGGGCCTTGGGCCGATCGTGTTCCCGATTCGGACCGAATTCGTTTTTCGGAGGTCCCGTTGCATGCCGTTTTTCTATTAACGTATAAAAAGGGAGCAATATTTGTGCAAAGAAGAGAATATTTTCTAATTTTGTCAATATGACTGCACTGTATAGCGATATTATTTTCGGCCCGATCCATTCCCGCAGATTGGGTCTGTCATTGGGTGTCAATCTGTTACCCACTCAATCGAAGTTGTGTAGCTTCGATTGCATTTATTGCGAATGCGGCTGGAATGCCGAACATCCGGGCGCCCGCCGGTTCAATTCGCGCGAGGACGTGCGTACCATGCTCGGAGCGACCTTGCGTCAGATGGTTTCCGAAGGTACGCCTCCCGACGTGATTACTTTCGCCGGTAACGGCGAGCCGACGATGCACCCCGATTTCGAGGCGATCATCGACGATACGATCGTCTTGCGGGACGAAATTTGCCCTTCGGCGCGGATTTCGGTGTTGAGCAATGCGACGCAGATCGGCCGCGAGAGCGTGCGCCGGGCCTTGCGCCGGGTCGATAACAACATCCTGAAACTCGATTCCGCTTTCGACGATACGGTTCGGCTCATCAATAACCCGTGCGGGACCTATTCGGTGGCCGAGGTGGTGAAGAACATGAAACTGTTCGACGGGCAGATGATCCTGCAGACGATGTTCCTGCGGGGCGAGTGCGAGGGCCGTACGGTGGACAACACGACCGAGCGGGAGGTCGCGGCCTGGTTGAAGCTGGTCGAAGAGATCCGGCCCCGTCAGGTGATGGTCTATTCGCTCGACCGCGACACTCCGTGCAAAACCTTGCAGAAAGTCCCCCGCGAAGATTTGCAGGCGATCGCTGCCCGGGTCGAGGCGCTGGGAATCCCCTGCTCGGTGGCGTAACGCAAAGAAGAGCGACGGGGGAATTTCAGGCCCCTTCGGAGAATTTGTCGATCGGACGTTATTTATTGTCTGTATTATATAGAGGGGGCGAAGATTTTATCTGTGTCTTGTTACATTGTTTGCTTTGCTCTCGTTGGCACTTTTCGCATGTGACAAGGGCATCCGGGAGGAAGCGATCGATGCCGAAAATATCTTGGGTAGGTGGCGTGCGGTCGAGGAGCCGGATTACGATTGGGATGATTCGGACGACGATGGAGCCTGTGATGTGCCCATGTATTTGGGGATTATGACTTTCGAACACGATGGACGGGGTGTGGCCGATAACGGGGAGCATTTTGCCTGGAGTCTGACAGGAAGACGGATAACTGTGGATTACGGATTTATTCCGGCACGGCTTACGGTGTCGGAAATTTGCGAGCGGCGAATGGTGTGGAAGGTTCTCGCAACAGAAGCAGGCTCGGTAAAGTATTACGGACGGATCGTTTTCGAGCGGTTGTGATTATTCCGTCGGGAAGAAAAATAAAGCGAGAGGAATCGATTCCTCTCGCTTTATTCGTTGTCGCAGTGTGGTTTATTTCTCCAGCACGACGCTCACTTTTTCGAGCTTCCCGCCCAGCGGGGGCGCCAGCTTCGAAACCGTACAGCGGATATGGCGGATTTGCGGAAACCGGGCATAGAGGGCATCCATGATGTTCATCGACACGCGTTCGATCGTGCGCTGGGTGACGCGCATCTGTTCGCGTACGGTTTCGTAAACCAACAGGTAATTGACCGCTTTTTCCACGCAGTCCTCGCTCGCCACTTCCCCCAGCTCGGCCGTGATCTCCAGATCGACCGTGAAGCGGTTGCCCACTTGCTGTTCCAGGTCGTAACAGCCGTGGAAAGCCCGGAACTCCATCCGGTTCAAAACGATACGGTATTCCATCTTATTCGGCGATTACCAGGTAGTAGTTTTTCTTGCCTTTCTGTACGAGCAGGTATTTCCCGTCGATCAGGTCGCTTTCGGCGATTGCACGCATGGGGTCGGCCACCTTCTCCTTGTTGAGGCTCACGCCGCCGGCCTGTACCATCTTGCGGCATTCGCCCTTCGAGGGGAAGATATCGCTCCGCTCGGCGCACAGCTCGATGAAGGGCAGCCCGATCAGTTCCGCACGGGCGATTTTGTATTGCGGGACTCCTTCGAAAACCTGCAGCAGGGTCTGTTCGTCGAGTTTGCGAAGCGCTTCGGAGGTAGCCCCGCCGAAGAGAATGTTCGATGCCTCGACCGCTTTTTCGTACTCCTCCTGAGAGTGGATCATCACGGTAACCTCCTGCGCCAGCCGTTTTTGCAGGATTCGCAGGTGAGGGGCTGCGTCGTGTTCGGCGATCAGGTCGTCGATGGTCTGTTTATCGAGCAGCGTGAAGATCTTGATGTAGCGCTTGGCGTCCTCGTCGCTGGTGTTGAGCCAGAACTGGTAGAACTTGTAAGGCGACGTATAACGCGGGTCGAGCCATACGTTGCCGCTCTCGGTCTTGCCGAACTTGGTGCCGTCGGCTTTGGTAATCAGCGGGCAGGTGAGGGCGAAAGCCTCGCCGCCGGCCTTGCGGCGGATCAGCTCCGTGCCGGTGGTGATGTTGCCCCACTGGTCGGCGCCGCCGAGCTGCAGTTTACAACCTACGGTTTCGTACAGGTGCAGGAAGTCGTAGGCCTGCACGAGCTGGTAGGTGAATTCGGTGAACGACATCCCTTCGCCTTCGCCGTTGAAGCGTTTCTTTACCGAATCTTTGGCCATCATGTAGTTCACGGTAATCAGCTTGCCGATGTCGCGGATGAAATCCAGGAAGGTGATTCCCTTCATCCAGTCGTAGTTGTTCACCAGCATCGCCGCGTTGGGAGCGTCCGATTCGAAATCGAGCAGCTTGGCGAGCTGTTTCTTGATCGCCTCCTGGTTGTGGCGGAGGG
>OHPL01001448.1_pt1 | contig 12030 bp, 6 predicted proteins | sample 1577711 | NCBI WGS metagenome assembly OHPL01 (sample SAMEA3879538, study PRJEB24766) | human gut metagenome | biome: human-associated habitat; feature: feces | place: USA | collected 1985/1987
CGATCAGATACATCCGGCCATACTCCATAGCAATTGTCTTTTGCAGGCGCCTGTGGAAATGTCAGCTTCGACAGACTGTCACCATAAGCCAGTTCCTGAGTACCCAGATACATATCATCAATCTTGAAAGTAACTTTCAGATGCCAGAAATCAGTAGGCATACCTTCTACAGTAAGCAATTCTTCATAAGTTATCGGCTCTGCGATTCCAATATAGCTGATATTATCAATACCATAGATGTCATCACCTACATAATAGTTATTCGTTACTGTAGTGGTGTTGTCCTGCTCATCTTCATCATTCAGTGCAACCTGTCCGGCAATTGCCCCATACCGTGCCTTGGCATCTGTGATGTTTATCATAGAATAGCAGTCCTTGATATTCGTACCGTATCCGGCGATACCTCCTACGTTATTACCGCCGGTCAGGTTACACAATGCATAACTGTTCCTGATCAGTGAAAGTGACTGTCCACATATACCACCTACATAATCGCCTTCCGTACTCTCTACAGCACCATAGCCCTTACAATCTGTAATAACACCATATTTCATATATCCGGCAATACCGCCTGCACCATCTTTCTTGGATGTTACATAGCCCTGATTCGTGCTGCCATTAATGATACACATTGTAGTATAGCTGTCACCCAGAGAGAAATCTGTGCTTCCTGCTGCATTATCCTCAGGATCTTCTTCATCAATCGCCATTGATCCTGCTATACCACCTACATTAATATCGCCCTGTACAATACCCTTATTTGTGCTGTTATCTACACGACCGGTCGTTGCTGTCTCAATCTCTTCATCGGAGACATCAGAGTAGAAGCTCTTCTCATCATTGATATTATCCAGGTTGTCAATCTTATCTATAAACAGGTTAAAGACTACGTTCAACTGGTCATTCACTGCTTCCAGGTCATGATTTACCTTGTCTGAATAATTCGCTGCATGATCGCTGATTGCCTTGATACTGTCTGACATACCTCTCAGCTGTGTATGCAGCGTATCCATATTATCATCGAACTCATCACCCAGCTTGGAGAAGTTCAAATCAGACTGACCATTCAGATAATTTACAATTCCTCTAGCTCCGGATGCTGCACTCTTTAAGCTGTCAATGATGCTTTGTGCGTGCTTGGAAGCCGTATCCAGATCATCATGAGCTGCACTGGCTGCATCTTTGATATATGGAGCTTCAATACTTGCGATCAATGCAAGATCACTTAAAATCTCTGATGCTGCTGTTCCTGCCTCTGATGTATAATCCATCAGATTGGATACCTCGTTCATCAGGTCTTTCTTCTCATCAGAAGTCAGGCTGTTCCAGTCCTTCACAGTACCATCATCATCTGTAATGATCTTTCGAATCTTATCTACTGACATGCTGATATCATTAGATTTACCATTCAAAGTTCCTGCATTGGCATTGATTCTGTCCAGAGCATCCTGTGTTGCATCATTCTGATTCTGCTTCTGGAATGTAATCTGTACAGATGCAGGTTCTGCATCACTCTTCAAATAGAATTCATAAGTCCATGTACCGGCAGATGCCTTACCCATGGAAATGGTATTTCCATTTTTGTCCTTCACGATAGGGGTTGAAGATACTGTATAACCGGAGTCCGGTGTTACTTTCAGTGTTACCTTCGTATCGTTACCACCTGTATATACTGCGTCTCCTCCTGCATTGGAAGTCACCATCAGCTGTATCGGTTCATATTCTGCTGTAACTTCTACATCCTCTGATGGCATGGTAAACGTATATCTCTTGGACTCTGTCTGATAAGATACCGCTGTGCCGGATACCGTCTTAACAGAAAGTGATTTCAGTCTGTAACCATTCCCTGTGGCACTGACCAGATATATCTCATCTCCCGGTTCTGCACTGGATGAGCTGGCTGTGATCACGCCACCAGTTCCTGATGTACAGGTAATGTCCTTTGTATCAGCAGACTTCGTGAAGCTGCCGTATACACGTAAAGCCACGTTGGAACTCTTTGTTAAAAGATATCGGTAACTGTCTCCTTCCTGTGTCATATCAGCTTTTGAAACAGACGAAAGCTGGCTGTATCCACCTGAAATTACTTGACTGATTGTTAAACAGCCACTATCAGGAATTTCATATCCTGAGTTCGGTGTCATAACAACATTATACTGTTCTCCACTGGCTGCACTTCTGGTCACTGTCACTGTACCGCCTACTGTAGATTCTGCATACACAAGAGAAGTATCCGTAGTATCACCAGAATATTCAAATGTCACTTCTACTGATACGTCTGCATCAGGCATAGTAAATGTATATTCGCCGGCATTGGCTGAGGATGCTGTAGCTGTTGATCCATTATAAGTAACTGCTTTTACCTTATAATTATAGGCTGCTACCGTATGCACTGTAACGGTATCTCCTGCTGCCGCCTGCTGGCTTTCCACGGTCACTATACCGCCAGTTCCTGACACTGGTGTCACTTTATGGGTGTTGGACTTTTTATTGAACTGTCCTTCGACAATGACCGGCTTATTCCCGGATATGTAAGCAGAACGGCTCACCGTTGCTTTGTTATTACTGTCCAGTGCAACAGAAGTACCACCTATACTTACACTGTTTCCAACCAATTCATAGCCATTATATGCTTCTGCCTGAATCTCTACCTGTCCATTGTCCTTCTCTGTTACAGTAATGTTACCACCTTCATTGGACTTCTCCAGAAATGCTCCTGTATAAGTGTAAACAGCAGATACAAGCACATTTTCTTTCGGCATGGTAAAAGTATAGGTATCAGAAGCTGTCTGATTCGTAGTGATGCTCCTGCCATTTGCATCTGTTACAGACAACCCATTCAACTCATATCCGTTATCCGGCTTTACCGTAAGTGTAACCAGTGTTCCTTCATTCGGATTCACATTATCTGAACTTACGCTTCCACCTACACTGGAGGTTACTGACAATCTGCGGTAATCTGTCTCATTATAAGTTGAAGAAGACATTTTATCCGATATATTCAGATCTTCATTGAGCTTCTTGAGTGCATTATTCAGATCAGTCAGAGAATTGCCTGCTGCATCTGTATTATCCATAATGCCAGGCAGCATATCCAGAACACTTTCCATACGGTCTGTCAGACTGTTGACCTGATCAATATTATTGTCTGCAAAGCTGGACAGTCTGTTGGATAATGTATCACTCTGGTCAATCACTGCATCTGAATAATTCTTCAATACATCTACATCATTCCGGATTACATTGGTTCCTTCTTCCATGTCATCCAGTGTCTGCTGTACCAGATCATGCAGCTTGTTCACAGCATCACGGATGGATTCTGCTGCATCAACCTCAATATATGGCTCCATCTGTCCAACGATACCACCTATGTCTTTTCTTCCATATACAGTACCATGGTTGGTACATAATGCTACAACACCGGACTGTCTGCCTACGATACCGCCTATATTGTAACCCGTGTGTTCATAACCAACCTTACCTACATTGGTACACCTCATGATCACACCCTTGGAAAAGCCGACAATACCACCAGTATCCACACCACTGGCAACCTTCACATCTGTCTCATTCTCACGGATATTCTGCAGGATATCGACACTGATCTCGTCATCCTCTTCTACCCACTGGGAATTATTATTGATATTCGCATAGTTAGAACAGTTATCTACTGTACCAAAGTTCTTACCTACGATACCACCGGTATAATAATAGCCAGTCACCGTTCCTTTGGTTGTACAGCGCTGAACCGTACCTGTTCCTTCATTAATGCCTACGATTCCAGCTGTCTCATACTTGCCTTCTACCAAACCCTGAAAAGTACAGTCACGGATCGTACCCCTGTTAATGCCACATACCGCACCAATGCATTGTTTCTCATCTTCTGAGGTCACATTACCGGACAGATACAGATTCTCAACAATACCGCCCTCTTCTACATAACGGAAGAAGCCCGTTACATAACCATTGCCATTATAGCGGTAGTTGGTTATCTTATGTCCATTACCTTTGAATACACCTCTGAATACCGGTATATTTAAAAAATCAGAACCTGCAAGATCAATATCCTGTGTAAGCTCAATGATCTTATTTCTCGACCATTCATCTATGTGGCAGTTCTCTGCCAGTTCTTCCAGATCTTTGGCAGATGATATCTGTATTGTTTCCATCTGCCCATCTGCATCATCCTGTGCCTGTTCCTCCTGTGCGGTCTTAGCCATGACAGGATATACAGGTATCAGCGTACCCGCCATCACAAGTGCCAGGGAATAGGCACATATCCTTGTGAAAAATAATTTACTGATTATCTTCTTTTTCATCAATCAGTGCCTCCTCTCCTTCTTCTATATGGGCAGCATCCGCCAGTTCCTGACCATCTAACTGCTCAATCTTGCCAATCTTGACAAGGGCATTTACATCACCTTTGATAACACCATGGATTTCACAGGAAACAATACCATTAATCTGACCCTGTACGTAACCATCCACTCTGACAAGTCCTGAGGTTTTCTCCATTTTAACCGGAACAGATACCTTAAAGGATGTACGGTCAATGACTTTTTCACCCAATAACAGAATCTGCGGCAGAACGAACATAACAAGCAAAATAGAAATAATCGTTCCCCGTCCAAGACACTGTCCGATACCACAGATAGCACCATCTGATGACATCTGACCAATCAATACACCGGCAAGTACCATCATAGAACCTGATGTTATGATAGTCGGGAAAGCAAAGTTCATCGTTTCTATGATTGCATCCTTCTTGGACATCTTATCCTTTAATTCCATATATCTTCCTGAGATAACGATTGCATAGTCGATATTGGCACCCATCTGAATAGAACTTACAATCAGGTAGCTCATAAAGAACAGGTTGTTATGCTGTAATGCCGGGAATGCAAAGTTAATCCAGATAGCACCCTGAATAACCAGAATCAGAAGTATGGGCATACCTGCTGACTGGAAGGTAAACAGCAATACGACTAATACCGCCAGAATAGATACCACATTAACGACCTTATTATCAATCTGGAATGTCTTATATAAATCATACTGGCTGGTTGAATCACCAGGAATCAGAATCGTTCCATCATAATATTTCTCAGACATGGTATGCATTTCATCCAGGAATGCAAATGTCTCATCGCCCTCTTCAGGTAATGTCAGATACACAAGAATACGGCTGTAATCCGCACCCTGCAGCTGATCCAGCGCAATCTGCATCTTCTCATGGGCATCCTCTAATGTATCATGCATATCATCATCCAATGTCACGTAACCTTCATCTACTTCATCATACAGGAACATGAACATATCAATCAGAGGCACACTATAAGAGGAGATACCATTCACAATCTTTGCATAATTCTCATCATTCACCGCATACGCCATATAAAGCAGCTCTGAAACCTCGTAATCCAGTTCCAGAAGCTCTGAGAAATCTCTTGCCGTTAGCTTATCTGTCAGCATGTAACCATCCATTGCCTCTGTGTTGGCAAGTCCCTGACAGTAATCAACCTCTGTCCTTGCTTCCAGGTCATTAATCAGCTTGCGCTCTTTCTCATAATCACCGGCAGGGATGACCAATGCTACCATATTGGTATCACCGAAACTCTCAGCAATCAATTCATCTGCAAGCTGCTGGTCATTCTGTACAGGTGTCTCAATCTGTGAATAACCATATACGAAAGGACACTTGGACTGGAATATGTATGCTACAATAATCAATGCCACAAATAAAGGAGGCACGATCACTCTTGTATGATAAGCAAATTTACCAACAAATGGAATCTTTGGCACGAAGTTCTTATGTTTCGTCTTATCCATTGCCTTACCAAATAACATCAGAAGTCCCGGCATCAGCAGGAATACTGCAATCAAGCTCAAAATGACTGCCTTGATCAGACAGATTGCCATATCACGCCCAATACCATACTGCATGAACATCATGGCAACCAGACCACCAATCGTTGTCAAAGAACTGGAGCAGATCTCAGGAATCGCCTTACTAAGAGCTACAATATCAGCTTCCCTGATAGGCAATGTCTCATGTTCCTCCTTGTATCTGTTACAAAAAATAACAGCATAGTCAATGGATAATGCCAGCTGCAGTACAACCGTTACTGAATTAGATACGAATGAGATTGTACCAAGCAGGAAGTTCGTGCCCATTGACAAAGCTGCGGCTGCAACAAAAGTCAACAGTAATACAGGAACTTCAGCGTAAGTCTGTGATGTGAAGATTAACACCGTCACTACAATGATTGCAACCAGTACACTAATCGTATTCATCTCGGATTCAATCTGCTCTGCCGATGCATCACCCATGGAAGTAGATACATAGATATCATATCCATCCAGACTCTCTTCTATCTCTTCCAGACCCTGAAGCGCCCTGTCATCGGTTTCTTCATATTTAAAAGTAATGGAATACAGTGCCGAGAAATTATTGAAATAATTCTCCGTACTGTCAAAATCCAGCATAATGACATCATCTCTTGCCTCGATATCATCTGCAATATCCTGTGCTTCATCATATGTGATGTTCGCTACCATTACCTTGGCAGAACCATAAGTAATAAACTGTTCTTCCATTAAGTCAAGACCCTGACTGGTCTCTGTCGTATCAGGCAAATATGCTGACAAGGAGTTCTCTACCTTGACCCAGCCCATTGCAACGACCGAGAATATAATCAATATTCCGAACAATAAGAAGAACAGGTTTCTTCTGTCTACAATAAAGGTCGCTACCTTTATCATAAAATTACCGTCCTGCTCCAGGCTTTCCTTTTCTTTTTTAGACACGTACATCTCTCCCTTTTTACAAAATTTGTAAATTTAACCCATATTAGTGTAGCACATTTTTATTGAAAAAAACTGAAAATTATATAAATTTTATCTAAAACCGTCAATTTAAAAAAGAAGTGCCATATTACGCTTTAGCACTTCTTATTCAGCGAATTGATTTTAGCAGTCACTTCTTTGGCTGCCCTTATATGTGTCAGCTTACTTGGATGCCAGTCTGCGCCGTAGCCTGCTTCATCGGTATGAGGTTCAATATGCAGTGCAGTAATGCGCTCATCCCCTGTCTTTTGGCGATATAATTCTACTGCCTTTTGCACATACGGATATAATCTGTCTGTCATGATACCATAGACGCAAAGTATATATGCCCCCGGATTGTGACTGTGCACCTGCTGTATGAACTGTGCATAGCAGGCCGCATACTCCTCCTGCCTCTGTGCAATGTCTTTACAGTAGCTGTCATCATTGGTACCCAGATTAATCACCACAAAATCTGGACAAAATCTGTCAAAATCCCATTTCTGCAGTGTAACAGCCACTCCATCCACCTTGCCTCTTGAATACCCGGTATCCTCGTATTTATCAGGCACAAGCTCTGTCAGCTGCTTCTCATCTGTCTCCGTGTACCCTGAAATAATTCCATAACCACTATAAGATACCATACTGTAATCTGCATCAAGGCTCTGTGCCGTCAGATATGCATAGGAAGCTGTCTCATCCTCCGTTGCCGTAGAGAAATGATGCTCCGGATCATTATCATCCACGCCATATCCGCAGGTAATGGAATCTCCAATAAACTCAAGCTTTAACGGCTTGTCCGGTGTCGGACTGATAACATCTGTATCAGCCATTACAAATTCCTGTATCCCGACAATGGAATGCGGAGCTTCTGACAGTTTCACAATACGAACCGTAATCTCCTGTGGCTTGTCACTTCTCCAAACACAGTACGTTTTCTGCGGAACTTCAAGCCGCTCATCTATGATACGTTCATTATTCACATATACAGCGATTCTTGCATAATCGACATCCTGCTGAGTCTTAATCTTCTCGTATTGCTGCGTTTCCAGCTTCGTCAGGTCATCCCCTGCCAATACCACATCCAGAGAAGCTCCTCTGTACGTGAAATCTACTCCGCTTCCTGATAAAGCACACCATATCGTGCCATTATCATCCGCGATCGTACGACCAATATATTTGATTTTTGCATCTGCTGCTCTCATTTACTGCTTACCTTCCCTTTCCAGCCAACTGTGAAACATTATTCTCCCGTTAAATGAACTGTTATCATGTCATGGTGTACTGCCGGAAGAAACCGTTCAAATACATCCTTCGTCCGCATCTTCAGGCTGGATGTATTAATGCATGGATGACATCCGAGATATTCTCCCTGCAATACATCCTCATCTACCAGCAGCTGCACTGCATTCTCTTTATCATTCATAAGTCCCATAATACTTACTGAACCCGGTGTAATATCCAGCAGTCTCTCCATATCTTCCGGTGATGCAAAAGACAGTCTTGCACTGTTGATCTGGCTGGACAGCTCCTTTGTCTTGAATGGTTTATCCCCTGGCATCATAAGCAGATAGAAGTTTGTCTTTTGCCGGTTACACAGGAAAAGATTCTTGCATATCGTAACCTGTAAGATTGCATCAATCTCATTACATGCTTCCATGGTATCTGTCCTTTCATGGTCTGTCCTTTCATATTCTATACCCAGTGAATCCAGCAGATCATATACTCTAATCTCTTTGTCCAATCTGCCCTGTATATTCTCCGGTCTACCCTTATATAATTCCATTATTTTGTCTCCTTATTCAGACCAAGCGTCTCGTTCATGCTTCCCATCCGATAGCCCAGAAGATCCAGTGTCACATAGGTAAATCCATATTCTTTGAACTTCTCAGCTATAAACTTACGGTTCTCTTCTTCCATCAGCTTGGAAAATTCAGATGGTTCAATCTCAATTCTTGCCATCATGCCGTGGATTCTGACTCTGACCTGATGAAATCCCATGTCCAGCAGGAGCTGTTCTGCCTTATCTACCATGCCAAGCTTCTCTTCTGTAATAGTCTCTCCATATACGAAACGGGAAGAAAGACAGGCAAAGGACTGCTTCTCCCAGGTCGGCAGATCCAGATATCTGGAAACAGCACGGATATCTGCCTTGGTAAACTGACATGCACGCAGCGGACTCTTAATCTCAAGCTCTGCTACAGCCTGTAAGCCTGGACGATAATCTCCATTATCATCCAGATTAGAACCTTCTACGATATTCTCAATATGATTTTCCTCTGCAATGGCACGGATTTTCTCAAATAATTCCTTCTTACACAGATAACAACGATTCTTTGGATTCTGAGCAAATCCATCTATATTTAATTCTTCTGATTCACAGATGAAATGAGCAATGCCTTCCTTTTTACAGAAATCAATTGCTTCATTTAATTCTCTCTTTGGAAAAGAACATGACTGTGCAGTTACTGCAATTGCTTTATCTCCCAACGTATCATGGGCTACTTTTAATAGGAAAGTAGAATCTACTCCACTGGAAAAGGCAACTGCTACAGAATGCAATCCACTCAGATATTCACGTAAATTCTCCAACTTCTCCATCTGTTCTCTTGTTATTTCACTCATATCCTCTAACACACCTTTCGTACTTGTTATCGTTACTATTTTCTACTTTTTCATGCTTCTTGTCAATTCCATTCTTCATGTCGTTTTTCACAGAACTTACACATATAGCACAAATTTCCATCACATTTTCCAACTATACTAAGCTCATAAAATCAAACAACACATATGTGAACCAAACATAATAAGGAGACATCAATATGAAAAGAATGAAGCAATTTGTTTATGCCCTGCTGATTGGCTGTGTACTGCTGACAGGCTGTGGCAGTAACACCAATACAACAGAAACAAAAGAAGAAGTGATTTCAGATTCACAGGCAAACGCCTCTACTGAAGCAACTCAGAGTGAATCTGCCTCTGAGGAAGAAAATGATTCCGTTACAGGACGGATTGAAAGTATAGATGAAACATCCATTACACTTGCTGTTATGAACATGCCGGGCGGCGCAGCTCCTGATGGCAATGGCGGCGGCGACAAACCAAGCGGTGAAGCCCCCGATGGTAACGGCGGCGGTGACAAGCCAAACGGCGAAGCTCCAAGCGGCGATGGTAACGGTGCCCCACAAGCGCCTGATAATAACGCTGAGTCTGTAACAATCACTTTGACAGACAACACACTCTTCTATGATGAATCAGGCTCTGCGATCACTATAGATTCCTTAACTGAAGGTACTACAGTAACTGTTGCAACAGATGCAGATGGTAATGCAATCTCTGTAACAATCACTACTCTTTCAGCTATGGGCGGAGGTATGGGAGGCGGTCAATCCGCCCCTTCCTCTTATGAAGCAGTGAACACATACAGCGAAGATACCTCTATCTCCAATGAAAGCATCTCCTCTACAGGTACAGATGAGAATGCCATCCTGGTAACAAATCAGGCTAATGTATCCCTCGACAATGTAACAATTGACAGAACTTCATCAGACAGCACAGGCGGGGATTCCTCCAGTTTCTACGGAGTAGGTGCCGCCGTTCTTGCTACTGACGGAACTGTTAATATTTCCAACAGTACGATTACAACCAATGCTTCCGGCGGCGCAGGTATATTCGCTTATGGAGATGGCGTAGCCAATGTATCTGATACAACGATCAATACAACGCAGGATACTTCTGGCGGTATTCACGTAGCAGGCGGTGGTACTCTGCACGCTACAAATCTGACTGTAGAGACCAATGGTGGCTCTGCTGCTGCAATCCGTTCTGACAGAGGTGGCGGAACAATGACTGTAAATGGTGGCAGTTATACTTCTAATGGCTCAGGCTCACCTGCTGTATACTGTACTGCAGATATTGATATTCAGAATGCTACACTGACAGCTACCGGTTCAGAAGCAGTATGTATTGAGGGTCTTAATTCTCTGAAGCTTACAGACTGTGATCTGACTGGTGATATGCCGGAAAATGAACAGAATGACTGTACCTGGACTGTTATCCTCTACCAGAGCATGTCTGGTGACTCCGAAGTAGGTAACAGTACTTTCAGTATGACAGGCGGCTCCCTCACTTCCAAAAATGGCGGTCTGTTCTATACAACCAATACAGAAAGTACTTTCTATCTGTCTGATGTAGATATTACCTATTCTGACAGCAATGATTTCTTCCTGAAATGCACAGGTAATTCCAATGCAAGAGGCTGGGGACAAAGCGGCGCCAACGGTGCTGACTGTATATTCACAGCAGATAATCAGGATATGACAGGTGATGTAATCTGGGACAGCATCAGTGACCTTGACTTCGACATGGTAAATGGAAGTACACTGATTGGTGCTTTCGTTCAGGATGAAAGCAATGCCGGCAATGGTGGTAATGGCTACGCTAACCTCACAAATTATATACTTCCGTATACTTTTTCTTGAAATAATCAATAATCGGCTGTGCGCTGACTTCCTTACTGCATACCTTCTCTATGACTTCTTTCGGTAAGCGGGTGCTTCCATACTGGTGAATCTTCTCATTGAGCCATTTGGTAATCTCACCAATTCTGCCCTCACGCAGGATGGTGTCTACATCACCGATCTCTTTGGTGATTTCTTCCAGATACATACCATCATAGATATTGCCAAGAAGGTAAGATGGGAAATATCCAAAAGATCCATCTGACCAGTGCATATCCTGTAAAATACCTTCTGCATCATTTGCAGGCGTAATCTGCAGGTATTCCTGCATTTTCTCATTCCAAAGCTTCGGCAATTCCTCTACAGACACGCCATCGCGGAAAATTGCCTTCTCCAGCTCATAACGGATAATGATATGGAAACAGTAAGTAAGCTCATCTGCTTCTGTACGGATCAGACTGTTTCTGACATGATTAATCTCATGATAGAACTCATCCAGGCTGATTTCCTTGAACTTGGGAAGCAATGCGCCAAGCTTCTCATAAATCGGTACCCAGAAATTCTTATTTCTCCCCAGTACATTCTCATAGAATCTTGACTGGCTCTCATGAATACCACAATAGCGGCAGCTTCCTGCTATCGTACCATCATAGGCAGGATTCACGTTCTGCTCAAAGATTGCATGTCCACCCTCATGAATCGCTGAATACATGGAACTGAGCGCATCATTCTCATAATAATGGTT
>OHPL01001455.1_pt1 | contig 12000 bp, 8 predicted proteins | sample 1577711 | NCBI WGS metagenome assembly OHPL01 (sample SAMEA3879538, study PRJEB24766) | human gut metagenome | biome: human-associated habitat; feature: feces | place: USA | collected 1985/1987
ACTCGGCGGCTTCCAGCTCGGCCTGCTTGGCCTTCATGTCATCCTGCATCTTCTGAGCCTGACGCATCAGGGCGTTCATATCGGGGCGGCCAAAGCCTGCGGGCATTCTTGCTTTCATAATTGGTTCTCCTTAAAAGTTATTGTTTATCTTTTTTTCTTCGCGCTGTCCTCAATGCTCACGTCCAGACCCAGCTTTTCCAGCGCGTGGAGTGACTGTTCGGCATTGGAGGTGTGCTTTGCGGCGGTGCGGGGCTCGTAGGGGCCGATCGGCACCGCGACGCCTGACACCTGCGCGATGAGCTTTTTGATGAGCCGCTGGCTGTCCTTGTTGACACGGATGAAGTCCCGGAAGGTCTTGCCGCCGTCGATGAGCACCCGTGTGCCATCGAAGTACGCCTTCGATTTGCGCAGGTAGCTGTGAAGCATCGGGTCCTTCTCCTGTAAGAGCTTGACGACCTCGCTCCACTGCTCGAAGGGATTGACGCCCTCTGCGGCCACCTTGCGGGGTCGGCTGAGAGCCGGGTCGGCGGTGTACTCCGGGGCAGGTGCTGCCGGCGAGACCGTTGCAGCGGGCTCCACCGGTCTCTCTTCCGGTACGGGCGGTACAGGCGCAGTGACCGGCGCAGTCGGCTCATCCCAGGGCAGGGGGGCCGACTCCGTCACCGGCGGCTCGTCGGGCGGTGGTGGAAGCTCCTCGTCTGCGGGCGCGGGGGACTCTGGAATATCCGGGGCAGCGGCCTTCGGCTCTGCAGCGGGCGCGGGAGCAGGCTCCTTTTCCACTGCCGGTGCGGCCATAGGTTCCACGGGTGCAGCAGGTGTACTCATGAAAGGCTGCGGCGCAGGCTGGACCGGTGCCGCAACAAAGGGCCGGACGACCGGTGCGGCAGGAGCGACAGTCTGCACAGGCATTGCCGCCACGGGGACAGCTGCGGCCTGCGGCGGCTCCGAGAGGGTGAAGAGGGCCAGTTCCAGCTCGATGCGCTGGTCACTGCCCCGGGTCATATGCTCAAGGGCATTGCCCAGCGTACGGATGGCCCGGATGGCCTCCCGCTGGCCCAGCTGAGGGCCTTTTTCGAGGTACTGCTGTTCCTCTTCGGGGGAAACACCGGACAGCAGGCTCTGCCCGCCGGGCAGAGCCGCCAGCATCAGGGCGCGGTAGTGGGCGATGAGCTCTTCCGTCAGACGCTTCACATCCACCGACTGCTGCCGCAGTGCGGCCAGCTGAGCCAGCGCCGCTGCGCCGTTCTGCGCTTCCAGAGCATCCGAAATATGGAACAGGTAGCTCCGGTCGGTGACGCCCGCCATCCGGCGGACAACATCAGCATCGATTTTTGCGGTCACGCCGGCGCAGGTGTCGAGGATCGAGAGGGCGTCACGCATGGCACCGTCGGCCAGGCGGGAGATCAGCTCTGCACCACCGGTCGTCAACTCTAAGCCCTCTTGTCCGGCGATATACTCGACCCGCTGGGCGATGTCTTCCGGCCCGATGCGGGTGAAATCGTACCGCTGGCAGCGGGAGAGGATGGTGGCCGGGACTTTCTGGATCTCGGTCGTGGCGAGGATGAAGATGACGTGGGCGGGCGGCTCTTCCAGCGTTTTCAGCAGCGCGTTGAAGGCCGCTGTGGACAGCATGTGTACCTCGTCGATGATGTATACCTTATAATGACAGGCACTGGGGGTGTAGGCTGTCTCGTCCCGCAGGTCGCGGATGTCGTCCACACCGTTGTTGGACGCGGCGTCCATCTCCACCACGTCGAGGATGCTGCCGTTGTCGATGCCCTTGCAGATCTCGCACTCGCCGCAGGGGTCGCCGTTATGGGGGTGGAGGCAGTTGACCGCCTTGGCGAAAATCTTCGCGCAGGTGGTCTTGCCCGTGCCGCGCACGCCGGTAAACAGGTAGGCGTGGCCTACGCGGCCCGACGCTATCTGATTGCGCAGCGCCGTGACGATGCCGCGCTGTGCGACGACATCCTCAAACCGCTGGGGTCTCCATTTGCGGTATAATGCGCGATACATCGGTGCTTCCCTCCCGTCAGTAATAAAAAATCGGACAGCGCTGACGGGGTTTGACCCCCGCCTTGCGTAACTCGGCATACGGATGCAGGCTGACTGAAACGCACGGGGCGCGCCGCTTAAGGCTGCTTGGTTCCCCACCTGACCTGGTTCACTGCGGCTCCATCGTACAGGACCCGCATCCGTATGCCGAACCACGCAGCAGGCGCTGTCCGACAAGGCACACGATTCGTGTGCCTTAGTATTGTACCACAGTTCGGTGAGGAATGCAAGAGGAAGCTAAGGCTGCTCCCATCCGGCCCGCAAAAGCTCCAGTGCGTGTGTTTCAAGCCGGGAAACGTAACTCCGGCTTATTTGGAGCAGCTTTGCCGTTTCCAGCTGGGTCAGCGGCGGCTGGCCCGCCAGACCGTACCTTAATAATATGAGTTTCCGCTCCCGGGCAGGCAACCCCTCGATGAGGCGGCGCAGGCGCTGGGCATCGTCCTGTTTTTCGCAGCTGTCCTCCATGCAGAAGCCGTCCTGCAGCACATCGGCAAGGGTGAGGGCAGAGTCTTCCTTTCCGGCATCAAGAGTCTCCTGAAGCGAGAGGGTGGGGGCGTTCTTCCGCTCCCGCCGGAAGTGCATCCGGAGCTCGTTTTCGATGCACCGGCTGGCATAAGTGGAGAAGCGCGCCCGGCGGGTGGAGTCGAAGGTGTCTACGGCTTTCATCAGGCCAATGGTGCCGATGGAAATCAAATCGTCCTGCTCAGAGGGGAGAGCATAGTATTTCTTTGCGATGTGCGCCACTAAGCGCAGATTGTGGCGGATGAGCTTTTCCCGGGCGGATGAATCACCGGCCCGCAGATCGGCGAAGGCCCTGATCTCTTCCTGTGGACTCAGCGGGCGGGGGAAACTGCCCGCTTCCAGATGGAGCGCAAGCACGAGGAATTTGGACGCGAAAAATTGCAGCAGGGTCAACAGCATACGGAACACCTCCAAAACCGTTCTTCTATACAGTATGAACGGGGAGAGAGGGTTCAGAATCGTTTTCTGCTTATAGAAAGTGGTGGTCTATATGACAGGGGAGCAGAGCTATCGCTATTATAATGAGTTTCTCTGGCCGGACCGCTATGCTGACTGTGCGCCTGGCGCTTTTGCTGCATAAAGACGATGATACGACTGATTTTTAAAAAGATTGCATGAGATTTTATCAAAGTATTATTCTTTTGTGAATTTTAGCACTCTATGCTTGACAGTGCTAAAAGTATGTGCTATAACTAAGCCGTGCTCAGGAGAGAGGGGCATGAGGGAGCCGCAAGGCTCCCGGGAAGACTCCGCTCCTGATGCACATCTCATAAATTTTTTGCCCGACCCGAACGCCGGGATTGGAGGAATGATTTATGTTTATGCCGACTATTTTTCATGAAAACCTGTTCGATGATTTCTTTGACCCGTTCTGGAACGATGGTGCGCTGGAGCGTGCGATGAACCGTGAAGAGCGTGAGACCTTCGGCAAGCGCGGTGCAAACATGATGAAGACCGATGTGAAGCAGACCGCCGACGGCAGCTATGACGTTGCTGTTGATCTGCCCGGCTGCAAGAAGGAAGACGTTCAGATGGAGCTGAACGACGGCTACCTGACCATTCAGGCCGTCCGCAGCCACTCCAATGACGAGAAGGATAAAGAGGGCCGCTACCTGCGCCGCGAGACTTTCTCCGGTACCTGCGCCCGCAGCTTCTATGTGGGTGACACCGTGAAGAAGGAGGACATCCACGCAAAGTTTGAGGATGGCATCCTGCACATCACGCTGCCTGCACCTCAGCAGCAGAAGGCTCTGCCGGTCAATCCCAACCTCATTGAAATTGAATAATGCCTGTGCATCGGTGTGAGGAACACCGGTGCATAGAACTTGCCCCCGGAGAGCTGCCCAAGGCTCTCCGGGGGCTTTTTGCGTTCCGGCATCTTTTCGGCAGAGAAAAGCGTGGTAGAATAGAAACCAAATAGTACGGAATCTATCGCAAGTCAAGAAAATAACACAACATGATAACAGCATATTTGCGATATGCAATTCAACGTTGCTGCTGTTGCATTAAAAAGTTGAATTGCTAGTAAGTCTGCCAAAAGAGATTTTGTATTGACTTTGAACTTTAAGAATGGTATCATAAGCACTAGAATAAGGTGAGTAGTGCGTCTTTTGTAATCGTAAGGGTACTTTGCTCCTTTAATGTAATTGAATTATCTGGGCAAACTTGATGTGAGTCAAGGACGCAAAGTTTGAAGCCTTCTGAAAGTTGTTTTATAAAACCAAAAGGTGGTTCGGCTGCAAAAGGATTTTCCCTTATTTTTGGGGAAGATACTATTGCAGCCTTTTTCTTTTGCGCTTTCAATGGTGAGAAAGGATGGAAGTATGAGGCTGTTTTCCTACCTGTCTGTGGCAGTGCTGCTTGTGAGCGGTATTGTGCTCACAGCGTATTCTCCGGACCTGCTTTCCATGGTCATCGTCGGCTTTATGTGTATGATCACACTGGCGGGGTGCATCTATGGCCTTTTGCCGACGATCTCGTTTACGGGCGGACTGCTGAACGGACAGAACAGCATCCGCAAGGCATCCGGGACCGAAGGCAGCTCGGCGTGGGTCGCGGCGCTGCGGATCGAGCGCTTCTTCCAGCAGAAGCGGCTGGACAAGCTGTTTGGCGAGTACCGCGAGAAAGTGCAGCACCAGCGGGAGACGGGGCAGATCGTCAGCGACATCGATGAGGTCCTCAACGAGGATGTCCTTGCGCTGTACACATGGCGAGGCGTCATCGCCCAGATCCCCGGCACCCTGACGGGCCTCGGCATTCTGGGTACCTTCGTGGGTCTGCTGCTGGGCCTGCGGAACATCAGCTTCGTCACGGTGGAGGCTGCTCTGGGCAGCGTGCAGTCCATTCTGGCCGGTATCGATACGGCATTCTATACCTCCATCGCAGGCGTTATCCTGTCTATCCTGTTTAATATTATAAATAATGTATTGAGGAACATCATGAACCGCGAGACGGGACTGTTCCTGGAAGAGTTCCACAAGACGGTTATCCCCACCACGGACGAGCAGGCCCGCTACAGCAGCCGCCGCGAGGTGCGGCAGATCCTGGAACTGCTGGACCGTCTGCCCAAGAACACGGGCAATGGCGCTCTGACCGGCGAAGCCATGAGAGGAAATGGCGGCAACGAGCGCGTACTGATGCCGCAGATCCTGGACGGCCTGCGCAAGAACGAGTTCACCTTCTTCCTGCAGCCGCGGTATGAGCTGAACACCCGCAAGGTCATCGGTGCCGAGGCGCTGGTGCGCTGGAACCACCCGGTACTGGGCGTCGTTTCGCCCGCAGTGTTCATCCCGGTACTGGAAAGCAACGGCTATATCACGAAGCTGGACCAGTATATCTGGGAGGAAGTGTGCAAGACCATCCGGGTGTGGATCGACGAGGGTGTCCGTCCAATGCCTATTACGGTCAACGTGACCAAGACTGATATTCTGGCCATTGATGTGGCAGAATTCTTCTCGGGAATGCTGAAGAAATATCGTATCCCGCCGAAATATCTGGACATTGATATTTCGAGAACTGCCTATCTGGAAACGCACGACGTTCTGAGCGAGACAGTGGCTCAGCTGCAGCAGATGGGCTTCCGGGTCGTGCTGGACGGCTTTGATGGAAATTATATGGAGCTGAGTGCTCTGGGCGACATCGGCACCGACGTGCTCAAGCTCGACCTGTGCAGCGCCGAGATGCAGAACCGGACGAACGCACTGCCCGGTATCTTTGTGCAGGCCCGGACGCTCCGGCTGAACCTGCTGGCAGAGGGCATCGAGAGCGCAGAGCAGCTCAATGTGCTGCGCAAGGCAGGCTGCACCGAGGGACAGGGCTATTTCTTCTCCCGACCGCTGTCGGTGGATGAGTTCGCCAAGATTCTGAAAGTGGGGCACGCAGGATGAAAAGACACAGACAGAAACCGAATGAGGAGTACAACTTCTGGCAGCCGGCCACCGATATGATGAGCGGCCTTGTGTTTGTGCTGGTGCTCATCATTGCGCTGCTGGGTCTCTATCTTCTGAGCGACTACACCGGTTATGAGGAGGCGTCCTCCGTTTCCAGCGAAGGGCCTTCGTCCAGCGGCACCGGCTGGAACAATAACGACCCCGGCGGCTGGTACTATGACGGCGGCACCGGCGACGGTGATGGAGACGGCAACGGTCAGTTCGACCAGCAGATCATCCAGACCGGCGGTGGAGGCGGCTACGGCGAGGACGGCATTAAGACCGCCGTGTTCGTAGAAGTGGTCGATGATGAGACGGAGCGGCGCATCCCGGAAGCGGGCGTTACCTTCGAGCTGTACCGCACCGATACGACCCATCTGCAGAACGGAAGCCTGCAGACCCTGAATACCTATTATCCGGAAAAAATCAACTACCGCGACTATGAGACGACCGAGGAAGGCGTCTTTTATCTGCCGGAAAAGATCTGGCAGGGCAGTTACTATTTCCACGAGCTGACCGAGCCGGAGGGCTACGATGCGGCGGGGGACACCTATTATGATGTGAACCGGATGTACGACTGGCCCGACCCCTATGTGGTGCAGATCCGGCTGTCGCCCTGCAAAAACATCATCCGTATCCAGATGAACGACGCCGAGACGCAGCTGCCTGTGGGCGGCGGTACATTCCGCGTCATCGCGGCTGAGGACATCGTGACCAAGGACGGCACGGTGCGCTATACGCAGGGCCAGTATGCAGATACCATCGTCTGCGATGAGAACGGCTACGGCGAGAGCAAGGAGCTGTATCTGGGCAATTACACCGTGCAGCAGCAGACCGCACCGAACTACTACACCACCATGCAGGAAGATTTGAATGTCGAGGTGGAGAAGAAGAACGGCGAGGATCCGGAGCTGCATGAGATCGACGCAGAGAAGACCAAAATCGCATTGAGCGTCACCGATGAACTGAACTCCACCGGACTGGAAGGTGTGACCTTTGCTGTGAGCAACGAGCGCACTGGCATCACTCAGACCGTGACGACCGATGCCGCAGGCAATGTGCTGCTGACCGGCCTGGACAAGAGCACGACCTATCACATCCGTGAGCAGCAGACGCTGGAGAACTACCGCCTGGACAATACGGACTACACCATGACGGTGGCGGCAGATGGCCGTATCGACGGCCTCAGCACGGCAGCTCTGTCCATCACCAACCGGATGCTGCGGGTGTCCATCCACGCAGTGGATATGGTCCTGCGCAGTGACACGGCAGACGAACAGCTCTCGCTGTACAACGCTCAGGACCAGCTCATCCAGACCTGGACGACCAACGGTTCCGGCGAGATGTTCACCGACCTGACCGAGGGCAGCTACTATGTCGTGCGCGGTGAGCCGAATGCAGAAAACGCAAAGAAATATAACTTTACCGTACAGGATACGGCAAGACAACAGAACTGGAACGTGCCGGTATTCACGCTGCGCAGTGCCATCGCGCTGGCTGTGCTGGCTGTCATCGCGGCAGGCGTCATCTGGCTGCTGGTATTCCTGTGGGGCGTGCTGGCCCGCCGCAAGGCACGGAAGGCAGCAGAGGCCCAGAAAGAAGAAAAGAACGAAGAAGATTCGAACAAAAAAGAGTCATAAAGGGCGGTGAGAAACGATGAACAATGTTCAGCTCCGTGTAGGAGACCTGCTGTATGCGGCCTTCAAGCGCTGGAAGATGATTTTGGCGCTGGGCCTGCTGGGATTCATCTGCGGATTCGCGCTCAGCGGTGTCTCCTATCTGCAGGGCAACTACACCAGCTATGAGATCAGCTGCTCCATTGCCATCACCTCCCAATCATCGACGGGAGCCTTTACCAACAACTCCTCCTACCTGAGCACCAACGACTTCCATCTGGCGGAGGATATGGTAGACGCGGCAAGTTTTGTGATGAAGAGCAACCGTGTATTGCAGGCGGCCCTTGACAGCACAGGCCTTGTGTCGGTCTCGACGAAGGATGTTTACCAGAATCTGGAGGTGAGCCGGTACAACGAGACACAGGTCCTTCAGCTCACTCTGAGCTGGAACAATGCGGACGCCGGCATCCGGCTGATGAACGCCATTCTGGACGCCAGCAGGACGATCCTGCCGGAGACGCTGATGGTGGGCTCGGTGGCGGTCATCGACGCCCCGGAGGCAAAGTACCTGATGGGTGGCGGCAGCTATGCCAGCCTCTGGATCATCTTCAGCCTGCTGGGCCTGATGGCCGGTGTGGGCATGGCAGTTCTGGAACTGCTTATGCGGCCCACTCTGGTGAACCTGAAAGACGTGGAGGATGTTCTGGGTCTGGAAACGCTGGGCAATGTCCCGAAGGACGACGGCTATTTCCAGAAGAATACCCAGCTCCTGAGCGAAAAGCACCGCTCGGATGCCGAAGCTGTGCAGAACTTTGCCTCGGCGGCATATATCCTGACCAATCGCTTCGGCACGAAGGAAAAGCAGCACCGATTCTATGTGACCTCTGCCGAGGACGGCGAGGGCAAGAGCACGGTGGCGGCGAACCTGGCTCTGCAGCTTTCGGATATGGAAAAGCGCACTCTGCTGCTGGACCTGAACACCCGCGCCCCGAGTCTGGGCGGAATGTTTCTGCGGAGCGTGGATTACAGCCGGACTCTGAATGCTCTGTATAAGGGCGAGTCTGCTGCACAGGAGGCCATCGTTTCGCTGACGGGCTTTCTGGACCTGCTGCCGATGGTACTGGAGCGCAATGCCGTGCCTCTGGATGGTACGCTGTTCGAGCTTCTGGAAAAAATCATGGAGCCCTACGAGTACGTGGTCATCGACGCTTCGTCGGTGGGTCGTTCCTCGGACGTGCTGCGCCTGAACAAACTGGCGAACAATGTGCTGTTTGTGGTGCGCTACGATGCGACGCCGCTGCCCGCTCTGCAGGATGCCATTGAAAAGCTGGATAAATCCGGTGTGCGTGTGCTGGGCTGTGTGGTCAATGAGACGCAGTCTCTGGGGACCTTCCAGTTCTATCCGGAGCGCACTGCAGTTTCGGACGCACTGAAAAAGAACGAAAATACGGACGAAAAAGAAACTGGCGGCTCGCTGCCGGAAGATCTGCTTCGCCCGGCGGACGGTCAGGAGAAGGCCGCTGACTGGAAACCGTCCGGTGCAGGGAGCCAGAGCGTGCTGGACGAACTGACAGACGACCTGTACCAGACAAAGGGCGGCCTGAGCGACAATGAGGCCATGTGGGAATTGCTCCGCATGGGCAAAGACGGAAGCTGGAAGCAGACAGACCCGGAAAAACCGGAAAGCAAAGCCTCTCAGGCACAGCCGCAGGAAGCTGCTGCCGCCCCGGCAGAGGTCGCAGAGATGCAGCCGACCGAGGAAGAAAGCAGCATCTCTCCGGAGCCGCCTGTGTTTGAAAAGCCGGAAGAATCTGCCGCAGCAGAGCCGGAACTGCAGAAAACGGAAGAGATTTGGGCCGAGCCTGAGAAGGCCGAAGCTGACATGGCTCCTCTGGAGCAGCCGCTCCCGGCAGAGCTGCCGCCGGAACCTGAACAAAAAGCGGCACCGGCACCCAAGCACGAGCGCAAGTCTGCTCCGGAACACAAATATATCTATAAGGCAGGATCGGATGCCGCAGTAGAAAAGCACGGAAAGCCGTCGTCCCGCAGGGGGCTTGGCATTTTCGGCAAAAAAACAAAGCATTGAGCACAGGATGACAGCGCAGGCTGTCATCCTGCTTTTGGGCAGAAGGTTCCCGGCGGTATGCCGCAGGAAGGCCGGAACTGGGAAAGAGTAAGAGGAAAATAACATGACCATCCTGTTAGCGATCATCCTGTATCTTGTGGGATTTTATCTGCTTGCAAAGCGGACCGTCCCCGAATCTGCCGCCCCGGGCAATCGGATGATGATACGGGTGGTCCTGTTTTTTGTATACTCCTGCTTTGCGGGCGGGTTTACAGTGGCAGCCTATATGTCGGGTGACCTCGGAATGGTGCTGTATACGCTCTGCCTGCTCTTTGCTCTGGTGGAGATCGGAAACGTCCTCCTGACTGTTTCCCACAGCCGCGGAGAGATAAAGCCTCAGTACGCGGTGCTGTTCGTCCTCTACATCCTTGCGATTCTTGTGGTGACCCTCATCACCCGGCAGACCCGGACGGAGACCGTCTTGCAGACGGAGCTGTTCGCCTCGGTAAAAAGCTTTCTGCTGGAAGGGGATGTGGAAGAGCTGAACCACATGATCCTGAACGTCGTGATGTTCATGCCGCTGGGCTATCTGTTCGTGCAGATGCATCCCCGGAAGCTGGGCGACGCCGCTCAGGTGCTGGGCATCGGCGTGATGCTCTCGACCATCATCGAGAGCTGTCAGCTCATCTTCCGGCTGGGAAACTGCGATGTGGACGATATTCTGGCAAACACGTTCGGCGCTCTTCTGGGCCTGGTGCTGTACAAAATCGTCCACCACAGCAGCAGAAAATAACGGCACAGGAAGGTACAGGCATGAAAAAGGATGAGTATGCAGTCATCATCAACGCGGATGATTTCGGTCAGACCGAATCGTGTACAAGAGCCATCTATGAGGCTTTTCAGAAGGGCCTGATAACCGACACAACGATGGTGGCGAACGGGGAAGCGATGGAGCTTGCATTCGCAATGGCTCCCGAAATGCGGGGCCATATCGGAGCGCACCTGAACCTGACGGAAGGCCCTGCCCTGACACCTGCGATGCGGAAAAATGCGAAATTTGTCTCAAATGGGCGGTTTACCGATTATTTCAAGACCCGCTCGAACTACTTCCGCCGCCTTTCCCCGCAGGATAAGCAGGACATCTACGAAGAATTGACGGCACAGATGGAACGGCTCATTGCCGGAGGGATAGAACTTACCCATGCCGATTCCCACCACCACATCCACTGGAACTGGATGCTTGCACCGATTTTTTTTCGGGTCTGCCGGGAGCATGGTATCTGCCGCGTGAGATGTCACAAGAATGTCCGGGGCAGATTCAAGCTGTGGAATGGGCTGTATGCCCACATCTATGGGATACGGCTGAGGCAGAACGGCTTCCGCAGCCCGGAGCATTTTGAGAGCATCCGGATGTATGAGAAAACGCTTCCCGGCATCTCGGAAATGATGGTACACCCGGATCATGATTCGGACGGTGTGCTCATTGACCGGGAAAAGAAGGAGCATCTGCCGGACGGAAAGGTCGCTGCACGGGGAAAAGCACTGGAACCACTGGTCCGCAGCCGTGCGGGAAGCGTGCAGAAAATGGAATATGCCCGGCTATGACGAGCAGGATGAGGAGAAATATCATGTCGCTATATGAGAAATTGATTGCCAAAGAAGCAGTGCTGGCTGTGGTCGGTCTTGGTTATGTGGGAATGCCTATTGCGGTGGCATTTGCAAAGAAGGGCCTGAATGTCATTGGCTTTGACACCAACAGCAAAAAAATAGAAGCCTACTGCTCCGGCGCAGACCCGACGAAGGAAGTGGGCGACGAGCAGGTACGGAACACCACCGTGCAGTTCACGGACGAGGAACAGCAGCTCCGGAAGGCCGACTTCATCGTGGTGGCTGTGCCGACGCCGGTGAACTTTGACCATACGCCAGACCTGACCCCGGTGATCGGTGCGTCGGAGATCGTGGGCCGGAACCTGAAAAAGGGTGCCATCGTGGTATATGAGTCCACGGTCTACCCGGGCTGCACCGAGAATGTCTGCATCCCCATCCTGGAAAAAGGTTCCGGCATGGTCTGCGGCACCGATTTCAAGATCGGCTACAGCCCGGAGCGCATCAACCCCGGTGATAAGGCCCATCGGCTGGAAAACATCCGGAAAATCGTTTCTGGTATGGACGAAGAGTCTCTGGAAGAGATCCAGCATATCTACGATATTGTCATCGAGGTGGGGACCTATCCCGTGTCGAACATCCGGACGGCAGAGGCCATCAAGGTCGTGGAGAACAGCCAGCGCGACATCAACATCGCTTTTATGAACGA
>OHPL01001458.1_pt1 | contig 11992 bp, 9 predicted proteins | sample 1577711 | NCBI WGS metagenome assembly OHPL01 (sample SAMEA3879538, study PRJEB24766) | human gut metagenome | biome: human-associated habitat; feature: feces | place: USA | collected 1985/1987
AGTTGTGAATGGCGGGGTTGCAGACGTCCTTGGCAAAGCGCGCCGCCAGGGCTTCCTTGTCCCCCTGGCCGAAGACGTACACGCGCTGGGTGATTTTCAGGCCGTCCAGGGTAAAGCCCATGTTCTGGCGGCCGCGGTAGTTTTGCAGGATGGCTTCCTTTTCCAGGTCCAGGGCGCCGGCCTTCATGCCGTAGTCAATCGTGAACAGGGAGTCTTTCAGGATGGGGGCGGCCTGTTCCGTGCATTCCTGGGAGATGGGGTCCACCAGTACACTCAGGAGATATTCGCGGGCTTTTTGTTCGTCCCCGCTGATTTCTACGGTGTAAACGCGGCTGCGGCGGAAGGTGAGGCCGGCATTCAGGGGAGTGTAGAGCAGGGCGTCCGCGTTGGCGGCGGCCTGGAACCGGCTGATAACTTCAAAGTGGAGGGTCATATCGCTCAAGAATGTTGGTAAAATGAAAAATGGGGGCCGGTCGGACAACCGGCTCCCATGAAAGGGGAAAGGGCTCAGGCCTTGTTCTGGAGCCGGGAGAGGACTTCCTCGTAGGCTTCCATCACGTTGCCCAGGTCCTGGCGGAAGCGGTCCTTGTCCATCTTCTCGCCGGTCTTGATGTCCCACAGGCGGCAGGTGTCCGGGGAAATCTCGTCAGCCAGCACGATCTGGGAGGGATCTTCCGCCAGACGGCCGAATTCAATCTTGAAGTCCACCAGCGTCAGGCCCACCTGCTTGAAGAAATCAATCAGCACGTCGTTCACGATGCGGGCCTGGTCCTTCAGGAAGGCGCATTCCTCTTCCGTGGCGGCATTCAGTTCACGGGCGTAATCATCATTGATGAAGGGATCGCCCAAGTCGTCGTCCTTGTAGGAAAACTCCACGATCGGCTTCTTGAAGGGGGTGCCTTCCTTGACGCCCATGCGGCGGCTGAAGGAGCCGGCGGCGATGTTGCGCACGATCACTTCCAGGGGAAGGATGGAAACCTTTTTCACGTCGATGTTGATGTCGTCCACGTCCGCGACCAGGTGGGTCTTCACACCCTTGCTTTCCAGCATGCGGTAAATGACCAGGGTGATGGCCTTGTTCATCCTGCCCTTGTTTTCAAACTGGGCCTTCTTGGCTCCGTTTCCGGCGGTGGCGTCGTCCTTGTATTCCATGCGGAGGACGTTGGGATTGTCAGTCGTATAAAGGCGTTTGGCCTTCCCTTCGTAAATAGGTTCCATGATACGTGTTGCGCAGGGTTGAATGCGTGCGGGGATGTTACGCCAGACGTTCCGCACGGTCAAGCCGCAACTGGACGAAGGAAGGGGGCGCCTCCGCACGCCCTTGCGGCTATCCCATGGGGAAGGAATTGACAAGGGCCATCCAACCGGGCAAACCCGGTTTTCCGGTCTCTGGACTCGGGTCTTTTCCGGAGAGCCACGGAGGTGAATGTCTGAAATCCGGCACAAACCGGCGGCCATTATTCTTCTGAATGAAAAAAGCATAATCAACTTGCCACCTGTTTCCGCGGATGTTAGGAAGATGATTGATGTTCAAACTGGCTGCATGTTTCTGGACGGCTCTCGCTCTCACACTTCCGTCCCGGGCGGAGGACACCTGCCATTCCGATGTTGAAAGTTGGAGTACTCTAAGATGCCCGGTTCAGTATTTTGCCGTGGAATCCCAGAACAGCCGCTATTGGACGACCCTTTTTCCGGACAATCCGCCCTTTGCCTATGCGTGCCTGTACCTTCCTTCGTTTGACCGTGAATTCGGCTTTTATCTGGACGGGAACGAACTGTGCTGGGCCAGAGCCATCGGGCCATGCAGCATGCAGATGCTATCCCAGTTTCCGGTGGCGGATTTCCGGAGTCCCGGGATGAAACAGGCTGCCGTGCTGCTGACCTGCTTGCACTTTCCCGTTTTAGGGAATCTTTTGGAGGGATGGGACTGTGTTGCCGATACCGTAACGGAAGAAGACCCTTTTGCCGGGCGTAAAAGAAATATGGTTCTGAATTTCCTCCAATTCCGGGAATATCGTGAGCTCTCTGCCGCCTGGGTGGAGGCCGTGGTCAATCCTGTTCTTTACAGTCGCTTATTTGTTAAAAGAGGCCGGACGGCATTAAACCCTGCCGTAGCGGCTGAACTTCGCAAAACGTGGGATGAAGCGGTCACTCGCAGAACTTTCCCCATGGACCTGTACCGCCAGTACGTGACCGGGTGCGACGGGAATTACTGCTACTTCCGCGGGGAGTCCGGCGCTATGGCGGAAGACCTGTGCCGGGGAGAAGGCAGGATGAGGCCGGCCATGAGGTTTCTGGCCTGGGGATTGGCAGACATGGCCATGATGGATGATTTGACCCCGGCAGGGGAGCAATGGGTGATGAAGCAGTGCGCCGCCGTCCGGAAGTATGCCGCAGAAGCGGGTGACGAGCCGCCTCCCATGGTGTCCAGTGAATGGGTGGAGGGATTCAGTAAACGGGTTTGGAAACGAATGGAGCAGGATGAGGCCGCCCGGGAACGGGAAAAAAGCATGCGCGGGGAGTTTGCAGCTGCGGAAGAGGAGCCGGAAGAAAAAGCGCCCTCCCCGTATTCGGGAGAAAAATATGTCCGTGGGTTCCGGGAGCGTTTTCTGAAGCCTTTGGGAACAAATCCCCTTTGGAAGGATTTGTTCCCGGCGGGGACGGAGGGGAAGCCCGCCGTGTGCTGTTTGCTTCCCGGGCGCGGCATCTGCGGTTTTTATCTGGATGGCCCCCTCATGGGGCGTGCGGAATCCCAGTCACATCATCCCTGGGAGGTTTATGACAGCTGGTTTTTTCACCGGGTACCGGAAAGGGAGTTATTCCCTTATGAGGGCATTCCGGATGCGGAGGGGGATTGTGAAGCCAGGGTGAAGAGGGAGTGGCTCATCGTCGGGAGGGAGATAGGCGGCATGATGGAAGGGTTGCTCACCGGGATTGCCAGGGGAGAGCTGGTGTCCGGAAAAGGGAGAACGGCTCATCACGTGGACGATACCGGCTTTTGCATCGTGCGCGGGGCTGACGGAACGGAGAGGATCATGTCTGCCGCTGATGCTGATTTGGGAACCGTGGTGGAGCTGATGGATTTATTGTATACCATGGACCTGCTGTTCACTTGCGATGAGGATTATTTGAAGGGAATTATTGAGAAGCGTGCCGTGCTGCAGGGAAGAACGCCGGAGGAAGGGGCGCGGGAATATCGCCGTGAAAGCGGCCTGTGGAGCAGCAGGGGTGGCCGGGCCTGGTGGTTTTAATCCGGGGCCGGGGGGATTTTCCCTGTGTCTTTTCCGGAAACGTCCGGGCTAGGGCTCCGCAGCGGAAGGGCCGGAGATGAATTGCCTTTATTAACTTGCCCATGGTATTCTACTGGTTTAAAAAAATACTGATGTTCAAACTGCTGCTCTGCTTCTGGATGACTTTTTCGCTGGTTCCTTTTCCATCGGCGGCAGATGAGGAGGTAGAAGAAGGAATGACTCTCATTTACCCGGCCCAATATTTCGCATGCGCTTGGGAAGAGGCCTATTGGGGTGACGCCGGCGTTTATTGGGAAATGCTTTTCCCGGAAAATCCCCCCTTTACGTATGCCTGCATTTACCTGGGGTCCTTTGACTAGGAGTTCGGTTTTTATCTGGACGGAACGCTGATAGTCCGGGCTTCTTCCCTGAATTTGAATCCTGCCCAGATGTATTGCAATTGGTTTTTTGAAGGAACTCCTGAAAGGCGCCTTATTCCTTATGAAGGCGAACCATTCTGGATGGATGCCGGGGGCGTGGGCCGGGATTATTCACCCAGGGTGAAACGGGGGTGGATGGATATGGGGAAGGGTTTGTCCCGGCTGATCATCCGGGTCCTGGACCATGCCGCTTCCGGGGAGATTGCCGCCGGGAAGGCGGCGGGGGATTCAGACCCGGATTCCCTGGACATGGTGATCATCCGCGGGATGGACGGAAAAACCAGGATACTGATGCCGCAGGACGAGGGGTTTGAAACCGTGGAGAAGCTGCTGGAGTGTGCGTACAGCGCATACCAGGACGAAAGCGTGAAGGACAGTGCGGGGTATATCATGAAGCATTACGATGTGTTGCGGGGGAAGACTCCGCCGGCGGGAGGGGTTCAGGCAGCCCTTGATGCACTGGCCGTGTGCCTCTACGGGAATTTAGTCTTGATACCGGTAGGGGTGCGCGTATCATGCACTTTAGTATGCACGCCGACTTGGAGAAATTATTGTCTCTGGGGAAAATCACCCCCTCTCTCGCTGAAAAACTTGATCGCATCGCACCTGGCCGTTACTGCTTCCATACCACCTGGGGCGCCGGCAAAGTCATTTCCTGGAACCTGGCCGCCAAAAAGCTGGTTATTGATTTTGAGGAAAATCCGGAACACGAAGTTGCCTTGGAATTTGCTCCAAAAATTTTGGAGTTCCTCCATGATGACCATTTCCTGGCCAGGCGTTATGAAGATACCGAATCCCTGATCAACCTGTCCGTGGACGATCCGGTGGAACTGGTGCGCGTCACCTTGCAGGGCTACGGCAATTCCCTTACCCCGGAAAAGCTGGAAGCTGCGCTGAAAGGCACCGTGATTGCCGCGGACAAATGGAAGAACTGGTGGGACAAGGTGCGCGCCATGCTCCGTTCCAACGTCCAGTTCATGATGCCTACCCGCAAGGGAGAGCGCATCACGCTCCGCACGAATATTCTTTCCCGCGCCCAGGCCGCCCTGGAGGATTACAACAAGGCCGCGGACCTGAAAGCCAAGGTGCGCGTGCTGGACGGCATCAAGATGGAAACGGTCATGACGGAGCCGGACGCCGTCAACGCCCTGGTTCAGGCGGTGGACGCCGACGTGCGCAACGGCGGAAGCCTGGCTCTTCAGCAGGTGCTGGAGCTGGCCGTGCTCCGGGACGACCTGATCGCCGCCGTGAAGAACACGGAAGCGGCCCAGGCCGTCTACCCCCTCCGCTCCATCGTAGAAGCCAATATCGGCGATGTGGAACGCTTCGCGGAAGTGCTCAATTCCATGCCCGCCGTGCGCCAGAAGCGCGTGTACGTTACGCTGCCCGCCGTCTTTGGAGAAGAGTGGACGCAGAAGGCGCTGGAGCTGTTTGAGGCGAGCGGCGCCCGCGCCGTGGGAGAGATTGCCAAGTTCCTGATAGAGGAAGGGCATGACAAGGCCCTGGTCAAGCATTTGAAGCATGAACTGCTGCGCCAGACTCTTCCGGCTGAATCCCTCATCTGGATATGCCGCCAGCGGCATGACGCCTCCAAGCCCCTCTTCGGCCTTCCCGTCGGCATTGCGATGCTTTCCCTGATTGAACAGGACCACATGGACGGCGGCCCCAACCGCATGCTGCGCTTGAAAAACCTGTTCATGGAGGACAAGAACATCATCCAGGAAATGATCAAGGGGCAGGACGTGGCGGAAGTGCGCCAGTTCGCCAAGATGCTGTACAATACCTCCGCCTTCTCCGAACAGGACCGCGGTGCGCTGATGGCCCGCGTGATCAGCGTGTTCCCTGACCTGCACGCCATCGTGCTGGACGCCCTGGTGGATACCTCCGACAAGCCGGAACCGATTTTCGTTTCCTGGGACAGCCTGGAAGCCCGCAAGAAGGAGCTGGAAGAGCTGGTGAATGTGAAGATTCCGGAAAACCTGCACAACAAGAAGATTTCCCGTGCGGAGGGAGACCTCCGTGAAAACGGCGGCTACCAGGATGCCAAGGAAGTGGAAAAGGTGCTCAACCGCCGCCGTTCCGAACTGGAGCAGGCGCTGGCCCTGGCCCGCGGCACGGACTTTGCCGTGACGGATACCTCCAAGGCCGCCATGGGGATGAAGGTGACCCTCCAGCCCCTGGCCGGAGGGGATGCCGTGGTGTACACCATTCTGGGCGCGTGGGATACGAATCCGGAAAAGCACATTGTCTCCTATCTTTCCCAGGTTGGCAAGGAGCTGACGGGCAGGAGCGTGGGAGACCAGGTGAAGATCGTGCCGATGGACGGCGACAAGAAGAAAGTGTTCACCATTACGAAGATTGAAGCCGCTTTTTAATTTTTAAGAGAGTTGCTTTCCCTTTTGACTAAGGCCTTTTTGTTGTTCATGGAAAAACTTTCCATTGTTTCACGGATTTAGAATCCGTGGTCAACAAAAAAGACCAGAGTTCGGATTATTATTTCATTAGTATGAATACCTTAATCAAACAGACTATTGTTTGAATGGGCTGGACAATCTCTCCGGCAAAGATTCATTTTTCAAGGCACAAAAAATAAAACGGCTTATTTTCAATGAGATGCGCAGTATATTTTTTCAGATTTTCTTCTAACATTCATAACGGATTCTAAATTCGTTATTTGTCAAGAAATGGAAGCGGTGTTTCATCATTTCCAATCACATATCCCATTGACACCATGAAGAAAACATTATTCATTCTGGCAACTATGGTTGCGGCGGCGGTGGCGGCCGAAGCCTCCACCGTTCTGATCTCGTTCGGGATCAATTCAGGCAATGGCACCGCCGTTGTGGACGGCACGTATCTGGGAGAACCCGGACAGAAAGTGAACAAGATTTCCACGGGACAGAGTAATTCCTATACTTCCGGAACCTTGGTCACTACGGGGGGAGGAAGCACCGGAATCACCCTGACGACGGGAGGACTCTGCTGCGGAGGTCCCGGCGCCATGACCGATGCCGCTGCCAAAGGGTCCGCCCTGGGCCAGGGCAACAAGTTTTACGATGTTTTCGGCCAGGATATGACTACCGGCAATCCGATGGGGGGCGCGATCAATCCGATAGGCTCCGCGAACGGCAATTTCACGATGTCCCTGAACAACCTGTCCGCCGGCACCTACACGCTGACCATGCTGGTGGGACGCGGAAACAATTACGGTGCGGGCAACACTTCTTCCTTCAGCCTTGACGGCACCGGAATCTCCAACATTTCCGCCAGCCTGGACGACTACTCCACCGGGTCCGGCGCTACGCTGAACGGCGCCACCGTCACGGGCAACACGCATACCGGGGACTGGATGCTGATTACTTACACGTTTGACGTGGCGGCGGATGGCACCCGGCTTGATATCCAGTCCCAGGGAGGTACCGGCAACATCAATGCCCTGGCGCTGACCTCCGTTCCGGAACCGGCCACGGCCAGCCTCGGCCTGCTGGGCCTGGGCGCTCTGCTGATGCGCCGCAGGCGCGCGTAACGTTTGTTCTTCATGCAGGCGCCGGCCGTTCGCGAAAGGAACAGTCGGCGCCTTCCTGTTTACGGAAGAGGAAATCACCATGAGAAAGCTGAATTGGTGCGGATGGGTTCCGGCTGTGCTGGCCGCCTGCTCCCTGGCGCATGCGGAAGAAATAGGGATAGGAGTGCTGAACGGAACTGCGGCCACGGAGGCGGCGTTCCGGCAGGCGGAGCCCGGAACCCTGGCGGAGGAAGGAAAAACATGGAATTTCATCAAGCCTGCGGCGAATGCCGCTACGACCGTTTCCTCCTTGAAAACTGCGGCGGGAGTGTCCACGGAAGCCTCCTGCGCCATCAATCCGGGTTATTGCGCCAGTAACGGCATTTTTGCGTCGGGCAGGAACCGTGATTATTTGCTCATGGATTCCTGGGCCGGTATCCGGGGAACGGAAAACGTCGTGATTTCCCGGCTTCCCGATTCCATGGCGGAATACTGCCATGTGGAAATTTACGGGGATTGCAATGACTCGGACCGGGACATGCTTTATACGGTTAACGGCCTCACCGGCACCATCCAGGACCGCGGCACGTTTTCCGGCGCGTTTCAGGAAGGAGGCAACAAGCTGACGCTGAAGTATGTGCCGGTCACCGGAGGAACGATTACCATTACGGGCAACGGGGCCTCCCAAACGCGTTCCGCCATCAATGCGGTCCGCCTGACGGCTCCTTCTCCCGGCATCGTGACTTTTACGGCGACTCCTTCAGAGGTCATGGAAGATTCAACCTCCGGAGCCGTCCTGAGCTGGAAAACCTGGAAGTGCGGAGCGGTCACGCTGAGCACCAGGGACGGCCGGGATATTCCGGCCACTACGGAAGACGGCACGGGTTCCGTCACGGTAAAGCCTGATGCCACCACGACCTACATTCTCAGCGCCGCCTGTGAGGACGGAACCGTTTCCAAGGAAGAAGTGACGGTGACCGTCAGGAAGCAGGAACCGGAAATCCTTCTCTTTGAATCCGACAAAAAGAGGGTTGCTCCCGGCAGTGATGAGAAAGCCACTCTGACATGGAGCACGGTGAAAGCGGAAAGCCTCGCCCTGACCGCCAATGGCGCGGAGATTCCCATCACCAGCACGGCGGGAGCCGGCAGTGTTCAGGTGTCTCCCGCGGAGACGACGCAGTACACGCTGACGCTGACCGCGGCGGACGGCACGGAGAAGAGCAAGTCCCTGATTATTTCCGTGCTGGCGGAGAACACGCCCAACGTCCTGGTGTTCCTGGTGGACGACATGGGCTGGCAGGATACGTCCGTGCCATTTTATTACAAGGACGGCCAGCCCGTCGTTACGGAGCTGAACGCCTTTTATAAAACGCCCTCCATGGAAAGGCTGGCGGCGCAGGGGATGAAGTTCACGAATGCCTATTCGTGCCCTTTGTGTTCTCCGGGCCGCACGTCCCTGATGACGGGCAAGACCTCCGCCCGTCACCGGGTCACCAACTGGACGGCCGTGAATGCCCCCACGCTGAATGAATACAGCGGCGGTCTTCCCCACATCCGTGCTCCCCAGTGGAACATGGCAGGGATGAGCCAGCAGGAAATTCCTCTCCCCCGCGTGCTGAAGGATGCCGGCTACCGGACCATCACGGTGGGAAAGGCCCACTTCGCCCCGTCCAACCAGCTTTATTCCAATCCAGCCAACCTGGGATTTGACGTCAACATAGCCGGCTGCTCCGCCGGACAGCCCGCCTCCTACCGGGGAGAGGATCAGTTCGGCTCCGGGAACACCCATGTTCCTGACCTGGAGGAATATTACGGAACCACTGCGACGGAAGACAGGAAGAGGAATTTCCTGACAAATGCCCTGACGCTGGAGATGAAGAAGCAGATCAAGGCCGCCGTGGATGAGAATGCGCCTTTCTTCGCGTACATGACCCATTACGCCGTCCACCAGCGGCACGACCAGCCGGACCCCAACGGGGACTACGATACTTATCCCTCGGGCACGTCCTTTGAACCGGGAGTTTCCATTGGCGGCAATCTCCGCAATTTCGGCACCCTGATCGGCGGCATGGACAAATCCCTGGGGGATCTGATGGATTACCTCAAGGAACTGGGCGTGGCCAACAGGACGCTGGTCATTTTCATGTCCGACAACGGCGGAGACGCTCCCATCCAGCAGAGCTATAGCGGAGATATTCCATGGCTTGAGAAAATCAGCGCCGTAGCTCCTCTGAGAGGGCGCAAAGGCAGCCGTTACGAAGGGGGAACGCGCATCCCGATGATCGTGGGCTGGGCGGAGGTCGATTCCTCCAGCCCCATCCAGCAGGAATATCCCATTCCGCAGAATTCCGTGAACCATGACATCGTGGCGATTTGGGACATTTATCCCACCATTCTGAATATGCTGAAGCTGAAGGTTCCGGTGGGCCATCAGGTGGACGGGGAGGACATCAGTCCCTATTTCCGGGGGGATTCTTCCTTCCACCGCACCCAGAAGATATTCCAGCATTTCCCGCACCACCATTCCTACGCCAATTTCTATTCCACCTACCGGAAAGGAGACTGGAAGGTCATTTACAATTACATGGACCAGTACGCCCATACGGATTTGTATTCCGGCAACGGCTACAGGACCGCGGGCCGCTTCCCGTGGCAGCTTTTCAATCTGAAAGACGACATCGGAGAGAGCAATGACCTGGCCCAGGACCCGGCGCAGCAGGAACGCCTGATGCGCATGGCGCGCTCCCTGATCCGGGAACTCCGTCAGGCGGATGCGCAATATCCCGTCCTCACCAGGAACGGCCAGGCGGTGGGGACGGCCTACATCCGCATGCCTGATTTCCCGGACGTGGATTCCGACGGCGACGGCGTTCCCGACCTTGTGGAGGACGCCAACGGCAACGGCGTCATCGATCCCGGTGAAACGGACCCGGATGATGCTTCCTCCTTCGTTCCCATCCGGCAATAAACTTTTCACCAACTGGACAAGACTCATGAAGAAAACACGTTGTTTTTCCGTTCTTCCCGGTCGTCTGCGTCTTCTCAGGATTGGCCTTGGGTCCGCCGCCTTCCTCTCCGGGGCCCTTCTGCTGGCGGATGTGCTGGTCAATGCCGGCGGCGGCTCCAGCAATGCGGACAAGACGGGCAACGGCGGCGGCATATTGGATTACGGGCAGGTCACTTTTTCCGGCTCCGCCTCCTATGAAAATAACACGGTGCGCGGCTTCTCCCAGGGCGGAGCGGTTTACGCAGGTTCCGTAGTCCAGCAGGCCGCCGTTTCCTTTACCGGCAACAGGGCGGAGGGTGGCAGCGGCGGCGCGCTCTACAGCCGCGGGAACGTGCAGGTAGCGGCGGGTTCCTCGCGGCGGCCCACAACGGGGGCGCCCTGTGCCTGGATGCCAATGACGGGGAGGAGGAGCGCACCGTGAACGTGGAAGGCGGCTGTTCCTTTACCGGAAACAGCGCCGGAAACCTGGGGGGCGCCGTTTACGTTTCCGGCGGCAGCGCGGAGGCTCCCACCGTGCTCAACCTCCGGTCCACGGATTCCTCCCGCCCCGTTTCCTTCAGCGGCAATTTCCGGGGGCGTTCCGCGGGAGCCTCCACGGGCGGCGTGCCCAATTCCATCACGGTCATGGGCCATGTGCGCCTGGTGATGCATGCGGACCCGGATTGCCTGGTCAGCATGGAAGACCCTCTTTATTCCTTCGCCGGGTATTCCTCCACCTCCAGCCTGAGAAAGACGGGGGGAGGAACGCTGGGCTTAGGCGGCATTTCCTTGTGCCATTTTCCGGTGAGCGTGGAAGGCGGAACGGTGCGGCTCGGCACGAACGCCGGCGTGCGCGGAATGACGCGGCTGGACGTGGCCGCAGGGGCATGCCTGTCCTTCTCTCTCCCCCGGAACCCTAGCCAGGAGGCCAAGTGGAGCGCGGAGGGGCCAGTGTCTCTGGATAGCACGGCGGAAATCCGCGTGGCTCTCCCTGCCATGGCCGGGAAGGAACAGGAACAGAGCTGGAAGCTGGTGGAAGGGACCACTCTTTCCATGGCGGCTCTTCCCTCCGTTTCCTATGACGCCGCCAGTGCGGAAGCCTGGAAGAGTGAGGGTTCTTTTTCCCTGAAACAGGAGAATACGGCGGGAAAAAGCGCCCTGGTGCTAGCCTGGACGCGTACGCCTTCCCCGTATGACCAATGGAAGAAGGACCATTTTGCCGACGGAACGCCGGAGGACCAGACTGTCCCGGACGCCTGTCCCGCGGGCGACGGCATCACCAACCTGATGAAGTATGCCGCGGGGCTGGACCCGAACAAGCCCTGCGGAAGCGTCACGAGGCTGGCGGTCAGGGAGGAAAACGGGGAATGCCGCCTGGTGCTGGAATGGCCGGTGAATACGGCGGCCACGGACGTGACGTTCAGCGTGGAAAGCACGGAAGACCTGGTTACCTGGAGGGAGGAAGCGACGGTCGAGCCATCCGGAGACCGTGCCGAATACCTTGATCCCATAGTGATTGACGGCAACGCGCCGACGCGGCGGTTCCTGAGGCTGAAGGTGTCGCGGGAATAAGGTGAAGGCTGTCCATTTTTTATCCTGAACCGCCTGGTGAGTGGATCCAGAGGATGAATGATGCAGGCCTTCCTTTCCGGGATGCCGGAGGCACAATCCCCGCGGCATGTGGAAATAGCCGGGTTTAATGGGTTGGCCAGTTCATATTCATACGGAGAAAGACGGAGCTTGCGGGCAGAGGGGGTGTTGGGTGGGGTTTCATCAACCCTTTTCCGGGGGATGTTCTGGCGGGTCATGAAAAAGGGCTGTTCCGCCGGAT
>OHPL01001466.1_pt1 | contig 11922 bp, 7 predicted proteins | sample 1577711 | NCBI WGS metagenome assembly OHPL01 (sample SAMEA3879538, study PRJEB24766) | human gut metagenome | biome: human-associated habitat; feature: feces | place: USA | collected 1985/1987
CACCGGGCGATGACGGTCAGCGTGCGGGCGTTCGTCCCCGAAAACCTGCAACCCCACACAGTGCTGGCCGCCCGCAACGTCAAGGGGCGCCTTACCTGCATCGGCGGGAAATACGCCGACGGTGCCGTCACGGCCACGACCCGCACCACCGGAGAACTGTTCGTCGTGGCCGACACCATCCCGCCGCGCATCCGCCCGCTCTTCACCGAAGGGGCAGACCTCACACGCGCTTCGGGCATGCGCTTCCGCGTGGGCGACAACTTCTCGGGCATCGCCTCCTGCACCCTGCTCATCGACGGCAAATGGGTTCCCTGCGACCGCCTCCCGATGCAGGGCACGCTGATCCACCTGTTCGAGGAACCCCCGGCCCGCAAAAGCCACAGCGTCCGGCTCACCCTGACCGACGCCTGCGGCAACACAGCCTGCTGGGAAGGAACAATTCGCCGGTAATCCTATTTGTTTTCCGGAAAATTTTTTTATATTTGCACTCGTCCCAACTGTAAAAACAATGACAGATAACAATCCCGACGCACGTAAGCCGCTGATACTTATTGCGGAAGACGTTGAAAGCAATTACAAATTGCTGGAAATAATACTCAAAAAAGAGTATGAGCTGCTATGGGCGAAAAATGGCAAGGAGGCCGTCGATTATGCATTGGAGCGTCACCCCGATGCCGTGTTGATGGACATCAAAATGCCTGTAATGGACGGTATCGAGGCGCTCAAGGAGATACGCCGGCATACCACCCAGCTACCCGTCATCATGCAGACCGCCTATGCCTTCGATACGGATCGCCGCATCGCCGAGGAAGCAGGATGCAACGGCTTTATTACCAAGCCGGTAATGCCCAGGGAACTGAAAATGTATCTGGATATGAGCCTGAAAAAGGCATAAGGTCTCGCATAATTTTCCACAGAACGGAGCCGGACTTTTTGTCCGGCCCGTTTTTTTTACTACCTTAGTCCCAATTTTGCGTTACACCCACATGTCCCCTGTCCGCCTGCTTTTATGCATATACTGCGTCGTCTTCGGCGCAGGCGTATCTCTTATGGCCGCGCCGTCCTCCGTCACGGACAGCCTCCGGGGCAGGCTGGCGCATACGTCCGATCCCCGCGAACGGGTGCAGTTGCTGCTCAACCTCAAAGACCTGAACGAGGACACGAACCTCAACCTCCCCTATTCCATCCAGCTTTTCCGCGAAGCGGCGGACATCCGCGACACCTACGCCATGTCGGTGTCCGTCATCCCGATCCTCAGCCGGTATTCGATCTATGTCGAAAAGGAAGATACGCTCCGCTATTACGTACAGGCGCTCCGCGACCTGACTCCCGGCACACCCGAAGAGGGTGCTGACGCCTATGCCGAAATGTGCATCGGATTCTACCGCCTGGGGCACCAGTACGACCTTGCGGAGAACCTCAGGCTGGCACATGAAGTTTACGACTGGAGCAACACCCCGCCCGAAGAGCCCGAGAACATCTACCAGCGCACCAAACGCCTGCTCCTGCGCGGCTACGCCAACCTCACGCTCTGCTACCACGAGGGCGGAAACCGGCGGGCCTATATCCCGCAGACCGACACGTGGCGCGAAGCCTACGAGCTGACGGAGCAAATGCCGAACCTCAATATCCGCAGGTGCTTCGCCAGCATCATTTACTACGTGCTGAGCGGCGCCTACAACCAAAGCTACCGCTACGACGAACAGGTCGCGCTCACCAACGACCAGATCGCACTGCTCGACCGCTACTATTCCGCCGACAGCACCCTCGGGCGGCGCCCCTACCTCTATAAGGACAACAGCTACGTGCGGCCTTACCAGCAGCTGATGCAATGTGCGCTCAATATCCGCCGCAACGACTACGCCGCCCGGTACTTCAACGAGTTCCGCAGCCGTATGCTCGCGGCCGAAGGGGAAAACCTGCTGCGCAACAAAAGTTACCTCTACGAAATGGGCTACCTCTGGAAAGCCAACACCGGCGCCTATGCCGAAAGCATCCAGTATTCCGATTCGCTGATCCGCCTGATCGAGAGTGGCAAGGGCTATTTCAGCATGCTGCCCAACAAGGTCTACCAGGCCTACCGCGACCGCAGCATCCTGCTCACCAAGGCCAAGCGTTACCCGGAGGCTTTCGAGGCCTTCGAGCACACGATGCAGGTGCAGGATTCGATCCTCACCGCCGAACGCCGCGAACGCCTCGAAACGATCCGCCGGCAACACGACCTGGACAAGCGCAAGCTGGCCGAAACGCGGGCCCTGATCCGTAACCGCGCCGCCACGAGCCTTTCGATCGTGGTCATCGTGCTGCTGATGTCCGGCACGGGGATCTACCTCCTGCGGTCGCTGCTGCGCAACCGCAGGCTGAAGGCCGACATCCTCCGCCACAGCCGCAAGGCCCAGGAGAGCGAACACATGAAATCGGTCTTCGTAAACACGATCTGCCGCGGCATCGGCCCCGCATTCGACGCCATCGACACCGCAGCCTCGCGGCTGATGCTGTCGGACATCGACGCTGCCGAGCGGAATACCTGCTGCGACTCCATCCGCGTCAACGCCGACCTGCTGCTTTCGGCGCTCGACAACATGCTCGAAGCCGCCAACCTCGACAGCCTGACCGAGGCCCTGCGGCTGGAGGAAACCAACATCGACGAGGTCTGCCGCGCCGAACTGCTCGCCGCTTCGCGGCTTAGCTGCAATCCCGGGGTGGCCTTCACGATCGAAGCCCCGGAGAACCCGGGCACCGTCCGCACACACGCCAAATACTTTTCGTTCGTGGTGCGCGCGCTGCTCGACAACGCCCGCAAATTCACCCGGGAAGGCTCCGTCACGCTCCGCTATGAAATAGACCCGCGCCACAACCAACTGCGGGTTACGGTGACCGACACGGGCTGCGGTATCCCGCCCGAAAAACGCAACGACATCTTCGGCATGCCCTCCGACGATTCGAAGGCGACGCCGGGGCTGAGCCTCGCTTTATGCCGCCTGATCGCCCGGCACCTCTCGGGCAACATATCCCTCGACGAGGAATATACCGCCGGCGCACGTTTCACCTTCACAATCCCCGCCAAGCCATGAGCATACGCCGACCGATACTCTTCCCGGCAATGTGCCTGGCGCTCGCGGTTTTCTGCGCCGCGACGGCACAGCCGCTGCAACCCGAGGGCGACAACGAATTCGGGGGTACGCCCGGCATGCACCTTTTCCTGCAAAGCGGGTTCATCCGTACGCACCAGGCCGACCGGCTCCACTTCGCCCGCATGCGCCACTACCGCGAAGGTTACCTCGATGCCGTCGGGCACGGGGAGTACGCCAAGGCGCTGTCCTTCTCGGATTCGCTGATCCGCACCGCCGAACGCCACCCCATGGCGGGCGTGCATTTCACGGATTGCTACAAGGAGCGGGCAGGCATGTTCCGCAAGCTGCACCGCGATTCCGAGGCCTGCATGGCCTATGCCCGTGCCGTGAAGGTGCAGGATTCGCTGCTGCGGCTCGAACAGGGCGAAGTCATCCGCGAGAAGCAGGAGTCGTACGAACTCGACCGGATGGCGCTCGACGCGGCGCTGCTCACGGCCCACCACCACAAAACGACCCTGGTCTACGTCTCGCTCGCACTGCTGGTGATCGCCGCGGTCGTCGGTGCGATCTATGTCGGCAACCGCCGCACCCGGCGACTGCAGAAGGAGTTGCTCCTGCAAATGAAGCACGCCCACGAAAGCGAGCTTAAAAAGGCCGCATTCGTCAACTCCGTCTGCCACGAAGTGCGTACGCCCCTCAACTGTATCTTGGGGTTCTCCGAGTTGCTCTGCGCCGAGGAGGTCACCCCGGAATCCCGCGTCCAATACTGCGAAATCATCCGGGACAACCGCCGCCAGCTGCGTTTCCTGTTCGACGACATGCTCGAAGTGGCCTACCTCGAAAACCTGCACGCACCGCTGCCGTGCCAGTATACGAACCTCTGTGCCGTATGCCATGCGCAACTGCGGATCATGAAGGTGAGGTACCCCAAGCCGGGCATCGTCTACAAAGGTGCGATCCCGGTCGCGGAAATCGCGCTCAACACCAGCGACAAATACCTGGCGATACTCATCTCGGCACTGCTCGGCAACGCCTATAAATTCACGCAGGAAGGCACGATCAGCCTCGAATGCGACCGCCTGGGCGACGACCGCGTCTTCATCGCCGTCACCGACACGGGCTGCGGCATTCCGCCCGAGAAGCACGGCTATGTCTTCGAGCGTTTCACCAAACTCGACACCTTCAGTCAGGGCAACGGCCTCGGACTCTACCTCTGCCGCCTGATCGTCACACGGCTCGGGGGCGCAATCCGCGTATGCCCCGACTACCGCGCGGGCTGCTGCATCGAAATCACGCTTCCATACTGATCCCAGGCATGGAATCCGCCCCGAAACGGGCGGATTTTTCATCCCGGGACAGCCCGAGGATTGCAATCCGGACATAAATAGCTATCTTTGCACCCTAATCCGGAAAACCGAATGTACAGTTTCTCGAAATACAAAGACCAGTACAAGTCCAACCTGCGGCTGGCGCTGCCCGTCGTACTGACGCAATTGGGACAAATCCTCACGCAGGTGGCCGACAACCTGATGGTAGGCCGCTACGGCGGCGACGACCCCGTGCCGCTGGCCGCCGTATCGTTCGGCGGGGCGGTGTTCTTCATCCTTTTCATCGCCGCCATCGGCATCGCGCTGGGCATGACGCCCCTCGTGGGGGAACTCTACGCGCAGGGCGACCGCGAGAAGTCGGCCGGGCTGCTGCAAAACGGCATCCTGTTCTACACGCTGCTCGGGTTCGCGATGGCCGTCGTACAATATGCCGTCATCCCGCTCATGTACCACCTCGGCCAGCCCGTCGAGGTCGTCGACATGGCCATTCCCTACTACAAGATGCTGGTATTCAGCATGCCGTTCGTCATGCTCTTCTTCGCCTTCAAGCAATTCCTCGAAGGCGTGGGCAACACCAAGGTCGAGATGGTCGTGACGATCATCGCCAACCTGGCCAACATCGGCTTCAACGCGGTGTTCATCTACGGCCGCTTCGGCCTTCCCGAGATGGGTGCCGAAGGCGCCGGGCTGGGTACGCTGCTCTCACGCATCATCGCCCCGATCCTGATGATCGGCTACTTCTACAACCGCCACAAATACCGCGGCTACCTCGACGGGTTCTCGCCCCGCAACTATTCGTGGGCCACGGTGAAAAACCTGCTGCACATGGGGCTCCCGATCTCGATGCAGATGTTCCTCGAAGCCTCGGCGTTCGTCGGCACGGGGATCATGATGGGCTGGTTCGGCAAGGAGACCATGAGCGCCAACCAGATCGCCGTCACGATCGGCAACTGCGCCTTCATGATCGTCATGTCGATCGGTGCGGCCACCACCATCCGCGTGTCGCACTGCTACGGTGCCCGCAACATCGGGGAGCTGCGTGCCGACATCCTCAAGGCCAAGTCGTTCATCCCCGGTACGCACCGCCTGAACCTGCACGAGATCTACGGCGAGTTCGGCGGCGAGACGGTCGACCGCGACCAGGTGGAGCCCCGGCATTTCCAGGGCTGGATCGAGTGGGCGAAAGAGAATGGCATGAAGCTCGACTTCAACTCGACGTCGTTCTCGCACCCCAAGAGCGGCGATCTCTCGCTGGCCAATCCCGACCCCGGAATCCGGGACTTCTGGGTGGAACACACCAAGCGCTGCCGCGCCATTGCCGAAGAGATGGGCAAGGCGCAGGGCGACCCCTCGATCATGAACCTCTGGGTGCACGACGGCTCGAAAGACCTTACGGTGAACCGCATGCTCTACCGCGAGCTGCTGCGCGACTCGCTCGACCGCATCTTCGAGACCGAATACGACCACATGAAGGACTGCATCGAGTCGAAGGTGTTCGGCATCGGGCTGGAGAGCTATACCGTCGGGAGCAACGACTTCTACATCGGCTACGGAGCCAGCCGCGGCAAGATCGTGACCCTCGACACGGGGCATTTCCACCCCACGGAGATCGTGGCCGACAAGATTTCGTCGCTGCTGCTGTTCATCCCCGAGGTGATGCTGCACGTGTCGCGCCCGGTGCGCTGGGATTCCGACCACGTGACGATCATGAACGACGATACGCTGGAACTGTGCAAGGAGATCGTACGCTGCGATGCGCTCGACCGCGTTCATATCGGGCTGGATTATTTCGATGCCTCGATCAACCGCATCGGCGCCTATGTCATCGGTTCGCGCGCCACGCAGAAGTGCCTGATGCAGGCGTTGCTCGAACCGCTCGCGCAGCTTCGCCGGTACGAGGCTGCCGGACAGGGCTTCGAGCGCCTGGCGCTACTCGAAGAGTCGAAGTCGCTGCCCTGGAACGCCGTATGGGACATGTTCTGCCTGCGCAACGACGTGCCCGTGGGCGAGGAGTTCATCGCCGGGATCCAGCAGTACGAAAGGGAAGTAACCTCCAAACGTTAAGGCCATGTACCGCATCGTACTGAACGAGACGTCGTACTACGGCGCAGGGTGCCGCTCGGTGATCGCCGACGAGATCCGCAAGCGGGGCTTTAAAAAGGTGCTGCTCGTAACGGACAAAGACCTCATCCGGTTCGGCGTGGCCGCGAAGATCGAGGAGGTGCTCCGCGGGGCGGACATTCCCTATGAGATTTACAGTCAGATCAAGGCCAACCCCACGATCCGCAACGTGCAGCAGGGCGTCGAGGCGTTCAAGGCTTCGGGCGCCGACTGCATGGTGGCGCTGGGCGGCGGTTCGTCGATCGACACGGCCAAGGCCGTGGGCATCATCGTCAACAACCCCGAGTTCGCCGACGTGCGCTCGTTGGAGGGTGTGGCCGACACCAAGCACCGCGCCGTGCCGACCTTCGCCGTGCCGACGACCGCGGGGACGGCGGCCGAGGTGACGATCAACTATGTCATCACCGACGAGGAGAACCGCAAGAAGATGGTCTGCGTCGATCCCAACGACATCCCGATGTGCGCGGTGATCGACTGCGAACTGATGATGTCGATGCCCCGGGGGCTGACGGCCGCTACGGGCATGGACGCCCTGACGCACGCCATCGAAGGGTATATCACGCCCGGGGCGTGGACGATGAGCGACATGTTCGAGTTGAAGGCCATCGAGCTGGTCGCCGCGCACTTGCGGAATGCCGTCGAGGACGGCAGCGACCCCGTCGCCCGCAACGGCATGGCCGAGGCGCAGTACATCGCGGGCATGGGTTTCTCGAACGTCGGGCTGGGCATCGTGCACTCGATGGCGCACCCCCTGGGGGCGTTCTACGACACGCCGCACGGCGTGGCGAACGCACTGCTGCTGCCCTATGTGATGGAATACAATGCCGAGTCGCCCTCGCGCGCCAAATACCTCGACATCGCGCGGGCGATGGGCGTCGATACCGCGGGCATGAGCGTCGACGAGGGCGTGGCCGCGGCTGTCAGGGCCGTGCGCGACCTGTCGTTGAGCATCCGCATCCCGCAGCGCCTGCACGAGATCGGCGTGAGGGAGGAGGACATCCCCGCGCTGGCCGTGGCGGCGTTCAACGACGTCTGCACGGGCGGCAACCCGCGTCCGACCTCGGTCGGGGATATCGAAAAACTATACCGTACCGCATTCTAAAACAAAGGCCATGAATACGCTTCTCGGACTTCTGATCATCGCCGTCGGCAGCTTTTGCCAGTCGAGCTCCTATGTACCCATCAAAAAGGTGAAGGAGTGGTCGTGGGAGAGCTTCTGGCTGGTACAGGGCATCTTCGCATGGCTGGTGTTCCCGCTGCTGGGGGCACTGCTGGCGGTTCCCGCGGGCAGCTCGCTCGGGGAAATCCTCTCGACCGACCCCTCCGCCGCCTTCAAGGCCGCCGGCTACGGCGTGCTGTGGGGTGTGGGCGGCCTGACGTTCGGGCTGTCGATGCGCTACCTCGGGGTGGCGCTCGGGCAGTCGATCGCCCTGGGCACCTGCGCCGGGTTCGGCACCCTCTTCCCCGCCATCTTCGCGGGTGAAAACCTCTTTGCGGGCAAAGGGCTCGTACTGCTGTTGGGCGTCTCGATTACGCTGGCGGGCATCGCCGTGATCGGCTACGCCGGGTCGCTGCGCTCGCAGAACATGACCGACGAGGAGAAACGCGCCGCCGTCAAGGACTTCGCCCTTACGAAGGGGCTGGCCGTGGCGTTGCTGGCGGGCGTGATGAGCGCCTGCTTCAACCTCGGGCTGGAGGCCGGGCGGCCGTTGCAGGTCGAGGGCGGCAGCGCCCTGTTCCGCACGCTGCCCGCCACGCTGATGGTGACGCTCGGGGGCTTCGTGACCAATGCCGCCTACTGCCTGTGGCAGAATGCGCGCAACCGCACGTTCGGCGACTACGGCAAGGGGTCGCTCTATGCCAACAACCTGCTGTTCTGCGCGTTGGCCGGGGCACTGTGGTACTCGCAGTTCTTCGGCTTCGGCATCGGGCAGACCTTCTTCGAGCCCAGGTCGGTCGTGGCGGCCTTCGCCTGGTGCATCCTCATGGCGCTCAACGTCACCTTCTCCAACGTGTGGGGCATTATCCTCCGGGAGTGGCGCGGCGTGTCGGCCAAGACCGTGGGCGTATTGGTCTGCGGCCTGGCGATCCTGATTTTCTCACTCGTATTTCCTAATTTGTTCTGACGATGAAATCCATACTCGAAAACCGCCCGGCGCTGGCCGCCGAGGTGGACAAAGTGGCCGAAACGGCCGGCTACCTCTGGCAGAAGGGGTGGGCCGAACGCAACGGCGGCAACATCACGGTAAACATCACGGAGCACGTCGACGACGCGATCCGCGCGATGGAGCCGGTCAGCGGGCGTTTCCCGATCGGCACCACACTGCCCCGCCTCAAGGGGTGCTATTTCTTCTGCAAGGGTACCAACAAACGTATGCGCGACCTGGCGCGCCGCCCGATGGAGAACGGCTCGGTAATCCGCATTCTCGACGACTGTGCGTCGTACGAGATCATCGCTGACAAGGCGGTGAAACCCACTTCGGAGCTGGCTTCGCATCTGGCGATGCACAACCAGATGATCGCCTCGGGCAACGGCTACAAGGCGGCGCTGCACACCCATCCCATCGACCTGATCGCCATGACGCACAACCCTGCGTTTCTCGAAAAGGACGTCTTGACCAACCTCCTGTGGAGCATGATTCCCGAGACGCGGGCCTTCTGCCCCAAGGGGCTGGGAATCGTCCCCTATAAGATGCCCTCGTCGGTCGAACTGGCCGAGGCCACCATCGCGCAGCTGCGCGAGTACGACGTGGTGATGTGGGAGAAACACGGTGTATGTGCCGTAGGGCCCGACATCTTCGAGGCGTTCGACCAGGTCGACGTGCTCTCGAAATCGGCGCAGATCTACCTCACGGCCCGTTCGATGGGCTTCGAGCCCGCCGGGACGACGCAGGAGCAGATGGATGAATTGAAACGGGCGTTCAACCTGTAAGGCGGTTTGTGCCGCGCTGTCCGGGATACTTCCGGAATCCCGGATGCGCCGTTGCGTGCGGATGGCCGCGGGGGACTCGTATGTGATTGTTAACTGTCGATTTATGCGTGACATGAAGGGACGTATATTTTATGCCGTATTATCGGCCGGCCTCATGGCCTTCCTCGGGGTGGCATGCTGCCGCGATGTCGTTCGGGTAGTGAATCCGAGGTGCGAAATGCAGGTGAATCCCGTAGGGCTTTCGGCTGCCGCTCCGCACCTGAGTTGGGAACTCGTTTCCGGCGAGAGGGGCGTGGAACAGCGATTTTACCGCATTCTGGTGGCCTCGTCCGAAGAGAACTTGGACGCAAACCGGGGGGATAAATGGGATTCGGGCTGGGTGAGGTCGGACGAGTCGGTATATATCCCGTACGGCGGGGCGCCGCTCCGAAGCCGGGAGACCTGCTTCTGGAAGGTTCGGGTAAAGACCGGCAAAGGGTGCTCGGCCTGGTCGCAGCCTGCGGCGTGGACGATGGGATTTATGGATGCTTCGGCCTGGGAAGCCCGGTGGATCGGCCTCGACAGGTGTTTCGAAGGGGAGCGCACGGAGGGGCATACCCGCCTGGCGGCGCGTTATTTCCGAAAGGAATTCGACGCACCGGGCGAAGTGCGCCGGGCGGTGCTGTACATCTCGGGACTGGGGCTTTACGAAGCGTATATCAACGGGAAGCGTATCGGCACGCAGGTGCTGGCACAGGCGCCTACCGATTACGACAAGTCGGTGTTTTACAACGTGTTCGATGTTACAGAAACCATCTGTCCGGGCGAAAACGCGCTCGGTGTGGTGCTGGGGAACGGGCGTTATGTCTCCCCGCGCAATCCGGGGATGCGCCATTTCGGATTTCCGAAGATGTTTTTGCAGCTGGAGCTGGAATATGCCGACGGCACGTGCCGCAAGGTCATCAGCGACGATTCGTGGCGTGCGACGGCCGCAGGGCCGATCCGCGCGAACAACGAATTCGACGGTGAAGAGTACGATGCCCGCATGGAGATGCCGGGGTGGAACGAATCCGGCTATGCGGACGAGGCATGGCTGCAAGCCGAAACGGTGGCTGCCCCCGGCGGAAAACTCACCGTGCAGACCAACCCGATGATTGAAATCATGGATACCGTGCGCCCCGTTGCTATCGCCCGGATCGCTCCCGGCGTCCATATCCTGGACATGGGGCAGAACATGGTCGGCTGGCTGTCGATGCGCGTGCAGGGAAAACGCGGACAAACCGTGCGGCTCCGTTTTGCCGAGACGCTCAAACCCGACGGGTCGTTATATATGGACAACCTCCGGGAAGCGGAGGTTACCGACACCTATACGATTGCGGACGAACGGGAGCATCTGTGGGAACCCGCTTTCACCTACCACGGGTTCCGCTATGTCGAAATCACCGGGTATCCCGGAACGCCGTCGCTTTCGGATTTCGAAGGCCGGGTGGTTTACGACAGGATGGCTACGACCGGCAGTTTTACGACCTCGGATACGACGATCAACCGGGTCTACCGGAACGCTTACCGGGGTATTCGCTCGAATTACCGCGGCATGCCGACCGATTGCCCCCAGCGTGACGAGCGCCAGGGCTGGCTGGGCGACCGGACGGCAGGAGCGCTCGGTGAAAGTTATATCTTCGACAATGGCCTGCTCTATGCCAAGTGGCTGCAGGACATCGAGGATACGCAACGCGGGGACGGTGCGCTCTCGGACGTCGCGCCCAATTACTGGCCGGTCTACAACGACGACGTCACGTGGCCCAGTGCCTATATCGTCATTGCGCAGATGCTCTACGAACGGTTCGGGAACCTGCAGTCCATCGTAAAACATTACGACTCGATGAAAAAATGGCTCGATCATGTGCGCGATAATTACATGGTCGACTATATCGTGACGCGCGACTATTACGGGGACTGGTGCATGCCGCCCGAGTTGCCGGAGTTGATCCATTCGCAGGATCCGGCGCGGAAGACCAATGGCGCACTGTTGAGCACCTCCACCTATTATTATCTCATAGGAATTATGGCCCGATTCGCCGGGCTTACCGGAAACACCGACGACATCGCCTATTTCGAGGGGCAGGCCATCGCTATCCGGGAGGCTTACAACCGGAAGTTCTTTAACCCGGCGACCGGGAGTTACAGCAACAATACGGTCACGGCGAACCTGCTTTCGCTGGTTTACGGCCTGGTACCCAAAGGGTACGAGGAGATGGTGTTCCGGCATATCGTCGACAAAACGATGGTCGATTTCGACGGCCATGTGAGCACGGGACTGGTGGGAATCCGCCACCTGATGCAGGGGCTGACCCGCCACGGGCGTGCCGACATCGCCCTGCGGCTGGCGACCAACCGCGACTACCCGAGCTGGGGCTATATGGTCGAGAAGGGAGCGACTACGATCTGGGAGCTGTGGAACGGTGACACGGCCGACCCCGCGATGAAT
>OHPL01001467.1_pt1 | contig 11920 bp, 10 predicted proteins | sample 1577711 | NCBI WGS metagenome assembly OHPL01 (sample SAMEA3879538, study PRJEB24766) | human gut metagenome | biome: human-associated habitat; feature: feces | place: USA | collected 1985/1987
ATTCTGAAGATGTGCTGAAAGATCTTCACACTTCGGCGGATGGTTTGCAGCAGAGCGAGGCAGACAATCGTATTGCCGAATACGGCGAAAATAAGCTTGCACAAGGTAAAAAGGAATCATTGCTTCATAAATTTCTTGTGCAGTTTTCTGATCCCATGATAATTATTCTTCTTGTTGCTGCGGCGGTTTCTGCCGTAACTTCTGCTTATAATCACGAATTTCCTGCCGATGTGATTATAATTATGGTTGTTGTTTTAATAAATGCCGTGCTTGGCGTTTATCAGGAAACTAAAGCAGAAAAAGCAATAGATGCGCTTAAAGAAATGGCAGCTGCAAAAAGCAAGGTTAAGCGCAACGGTGAAATAATTTCCGTTAATTCAGCAATGCTTGTTCCCGGTGATGTTATAGTGCTTGAAGCGGGCGACAGTGTGCCGGCGGATTGCCGAATTTTGAGCTGCGCTTCAATTAAAGCAGAGGAAGCGGCACTAACGGGCGAATCTGTGCCGGTTGAAAAAACAGTTGATACAATCGTCTGCGAGGAAGACGGCGATGTGCCGCTCGGAGACAGAAAAAATATGTGCTATATGGGCTCAAACATTGTTTACGGCCATGGTGAGGCAGTTGTTACCGCAACGGGCATGAAAACCGAAATGGGAAAAATCGCAACTGCAATAAATGATGCAAAAGACGGCGAAACACCGCTTCAAAAAAAGCTGAATCAACTTTCAAAGGTGCTTTCTTATCTTGTGCTCGGAATATGCGTCGTTATATTTTGCGTTGATGTTTTAAGAACGGTTATTTCAGGAAATGCCGTAACATTTGAAGGCATATTGAGCACATTTATGGTTGCTGTTTCGCTTGCCGTTGCCGCTATTCCTGAAGGTCTTGCAACTGTTGTTACAATTGTTTTGTCAATCGGCGTAACAAAAATGAGCAAGCGCAATGCAGTTGTTCGTAAGCTTACTGCTGTTGAAACTCTCGGTTGCACACAGGTTATTTGCTCGGATAAAACAGGCACGCTCACACAGAATAAAATGACTGTAACGGATTGTAAAGGCGATTCGGAAAATCTTACGGCGCAGGCAATGGCTCTTTGTTGTGATGCATTTAATCAAAACGGAAAAATTAACGGTGAGCCAACAGAGGCGGCACTTGTTGAATGGGCGCAAAAGCTTGGCATGAAAAAAGATCAGCTTGAGCAGGAATTTCCCCGTGTTGCAGAGGTGCCTTTTGATTCGTCAAGAAAGATGATGACAACCGTGCATTCGGCAGAGGGCAATGGCTTTGTGCAATATACAAAGGGCGCACCCGATGTTGTTTTAAAATGCTGCACATATGCTCTCAGAAACGGTAAAAAAGTTGCGCTTACTGATGAAATACGAACTGAAATTGCAGCCGAAAACAAGGAAATGGCAGATCGCGCGCTTCGTGTGCTTTGTGTTGCCATGAGCACTTATTCCGTGATGCCAAAGGAAATTTCATCAGAAGCTCTTGAAAAAAATCTTTGCTACATCGGCCTTGCAGGCATGATTGATCCTGTTCGCCCTGAGGTGTGCGATGCAATTGTTGAAGCCAAGGAGGCCGGAATTAAGCCTGTTATGATAACGGGCGATCATAAAGATACTGCTTTTGCAATTGCAAAAACTCTCGGCATAGCAGATGATCCGTCTCAAGCAGTAACGGGCTCTGAGCTTGATTTACTCAGCGATGCAGAGCTTGAAAAGAATATTGAAAATTACAGCGTTTTTGCCCGTGTTCAGCCTGAGCACAAAGTAAGAATAGTTAATGCTTGGCGTGCAAAAGGCATGGTTACTGCCATGACGGGCGACGGAGTAAACGATGCTCCTTCCATAAAAAATGCCGATATAGGTATCGGTATGGGAATAACAGGCACGGATGTAACAAAAAATGTTGCCGATATGGTGCTTGCAGATGATAATTTTGCCACCATTATTTCTGCAGTTGAGGAAGGCAGACGCATTTATGATAATATTCGCAAATCAATTCAGTTTTTGCTTTCTTCAAATCTTGCAGAGGTGCTAACGATTTTTGCTGCCACTCTTTTGGGATTTACGGTGCTTGAGCCTGTTCATCTTTTGTGGATAAATCTTATAACGGATGCCTTTCCTGCAATGGCACTCGGCGTTGAAAAAGGCGAGTCGGATATTATGAAGCGTGCGCCGCGCAGTGAAAAAGACGGTATTTTTGCAAACGGAATGGGCTTTGATGTTGCTTGGCAGGGCGCCATGGTAACTGTGCTTACATTGATTTCCTATTATGTGGGAACTCACCTTGCACACGGCAGCGGCGAGCTTATTCATCAAAACGGAATGACGATGGCATTTTTAACGCTTTCACTTGCCGAAATTTTCCATTCGTTTAATATGCGTTCAATGCGTCAGTCTGTGTTTAAACTCAAATCGCATAATAAGTTTTTGTTTGGCGCAATGGCTCTCAGCCTTGTTCTTTGCACGGCAGTTATCTATGTTCCGTTTCTTGCCGCTGCTTTCGATTTTGCGGCAGTTTCGGCAGTTGAATATGTAATTGCGCTTGCTCTTGCATTTGCGGTTATTCCGATTGTAGAAATTGTTAAACTTATTCAGCGCAAATTAAATAAATGATATTCTTTAAATCCGCTCGGCTTAGGCCGGGCGGTTTTTTATTGCCGATTTTCATTTGCGATTTCTCTTTTAATTCCGTGTGTTTTATGCTATCATATTTGTTGGTGATTTATGTTGAATCTTAAAAAAAATGATGAAATAAAGCTTAATATCGAGTCTGTAACCTCAGAAGGCAGTGCAATCGGCAGATACGGCGGTGTTGCCGTTTTTGTTTTCGGCGCAGTGCCCGGTGATATTATAACGGCTCATATTATTAAAGTTTCAAAAAACTATGCGGTAGGCATAATAAAAAAAATAATTGAAAAATCAAAATTCAGAATTGAAAGTGATTGCCCTGTTTCCGACAAATGCGGCGGCTGCACTTTCAGATCCTTAACTTATGAAAAAGAGCTTGAAAGTAAGCTCGATTTTGTAAACGGAAATATGGAACGTATAGCAAAGCTGCCCATAAGATGTGAGGAAATTATAGGAGCAGAGAATGTTCTTCGCTATCGCAATAAGGCTCAATATCCCGTTTGTGTTAACGGCGGTAATTGCAGTGTCGGCTTCTATGCTTATAAAAGCCACAGAATTATTCCCATATCTGATTGCCTTCTTCAGCCAAAGGAATTTGAAGCCGGCGCAAATGCGTTTAAAAAATGGGCGCTTGCGAATAAGCTTTCATCGTTTGATGAAAAAAGCGGCAGGGGAGTTTTGCGCCATCTTTATTTTCGCAAGGCTTTTTCAACTGGCGAAATTATGGCGTGCGTTGTTGCAAATGCAGATTCATTGCCGGATTCACAAATGCTTATATCGCTTTTGCAGTCGGCAATGCCGGGCTTAAAAAGCGTTGTGCTTAATGTGAATAAAAAGAAAACCAATGTTATTCTCGGCGAAAAAACAAAGTTGCTTTGGGGCAGCGAAAAAATAACCGATGAGCTTTTAGGAAAAAAATTTGTTATTTCACCTCAAAGTTTTTATCAGGTAAATCATGCGCAGTGTGAAAAGCTTTATTCGGCTGCCGCAGAGCTTGCACAATTAACAGGCGATGAAATATTGCTTGATATGTATTGCGGTGCAGGAACGGTCGGAATAACTCTTTCGGATAAATGCAAGGCGCTTTACGGAATTGAAATTGTGCCTCAGGCAATCGAAAATGCAATAGAAAATGCAAAGCTAAATAATGTGTCAAATGCAGAATTTATTTGCGCAGATGCTTATGAAGGCGCAAGGATTTTAACCGAAAAGAGTGTTCGTCCCGATGTTGTGATTTTAGATCCGCCTCGTAAAGGTTGTCAAAAAGAGCTTTTTGATATTATATCAGGTCTTGGTGTTGAAAAAATCGTTTATATTTCTTGCAACAGCGCAACTCTTGCAAGGGATTTGCAAATTCTTGCTCAGATCGGCTATGAGGCAAAGCGGCTTAAAGCAGTTGACCTTTTTCCCCGCACCCCGCATGTAGAGGCGGTATGTTTGCTGTCAAAAGTGAACCCAGGCAAGTAAGAATAATGTGGTAAATAAAAGGCTTTTCAGAGAGCTATCGTTATTGAGTACGATTGGTCGCTGGAAAGCCTTTCTTTTTATGCATGAAAAGAAAGGTTTTGTGAGAACTGGTCCATAAGGTAGGGTTGACACTAGGGAAGCATATTGAAAAGATTGCTAAATAAATTGCAAGTAGGACAGAGACAGGTGATAAAGGCCTTCATAAAAGGGATTAGAGGTCAAAACGATAAGAAAAGGCTGCACCGGATTAATGAGTTGGAAGAGAAACTTGAAGCCAATCAGGAACAACAGCAGGTTTTGGCAAAGCTTATGAGCTCTGGATACATTGAACCGGATATTTACCATTCTGAGAAAAGTGACCTTCTCCAGGAAGCTGAGTTACTTTATATAAAAAAGCAGAAGCTTTCCCGGAACATAAGTGGTGACTTAAACCACCTGCAGGAGGCAGAAAAACTGAAGCGATTTTTATCAAGAAAGGGTAACCTTTAGGAATATACCGATGAACTGTTCCTGGAATTTGTAGATACCATAAAGATCTATGACGATATGTTCAAAGTTTGCTTCAAAGCAGGAATTGAACTGAATATTCCAAGATAACAAGAATTTGCATGGGCAGCAGGCTTAGGCTTGGCTGCCTTTTTAGATTGATTTTATTCGTGGTTTGGAATATAATATCGTTAGATTGTATTGTGTGTTATTTGTACTATAAGAGAGGACTATATGGAATATTTATCAATACGACAAACATCTGAAAAATGGGGTATCTCTGTAAGAAGGATACAGGTTTTATGTTCTGAAAATCGGTTACCAGGTGCAATGAAAATAGGGTCATACTGGGCGATTCCTGCAGGTGCAGAGAAGACGGATGATAAAAGAATTATAAGCGGAAAATACGTAAAGTAAAAATAAGATGCAGAGCGTGACAAAACTATTAAAGTGTAGGTGGATATAGATATGGCTGAGATAAAAAGTATAAACGAATTACTAAAGATGGAGATTGATATTCCTGACTACCAAAGGCCATACAAGTGGACAATTCAAAATATTGAGGAGCTTCTTGGTGATATTAGTACAGCAATCAATGAAGCAGGACTGTACAGAACTCCCTTCAAGTACAGGGTAGGAACCATTATTCTTCATGAGAATGAACATGGAATATTTGATGTTGTGGATGGACAACAGCGGATAATATCACTTCTTCTTATAAAACAATGCATAGAGACAGGGTTTAAGTGTCCCATTTCCAAGAAGAAATTTTCCAATAAAATAACTCAAACTAATATTCATGATAACTATATGTTCATTCGCGAATGGTTTTCACTAAAGAATGAAGATGATAAAAAGAATTTTATTCGTGCATTTGATGAAATATTAGAGGTTGTTGTAATCAGCGTCGAAAAGGTATCTGAGGCTTTTCAGTTATTTGATTCACAGAATACTAGAGGAAAGTCTCTTGATCCGCATGACCTATTGAAAGCATATCATCTGCGAGAGATGAAAAAGTATCCGTATGAGATGGAACATGCGGTTACTAAGTGGGAATCAAAAGACACAACTCAAATTAGAGAGCTTTTCGATTTGTTTCTGTTCCCTGTTTGGAACTGGTCACGCGGATTAAAGAGCAAGCCTTTTACGGCAAAGGAAATTGATACTTATAAAGGTGTACCGGAATCATCGACGTATTCATATGCAAGACGTGCAAGTAAAGCAATGCCATATTTCCAAATTACAGAGACATTTATTTCAGGAAATGATTTTTTTGAAATGGTAGATCATTACCTATACTTGATACACGATATTAAGACAGAAATATTTAATAATCAAGATTTTTCGGAAATCAAGTCTATTATCTGCAATGGCAAAGAAGTATCTAACATTAAAGAAATGGACTCTGTGAAATATGGATCTGCAGGTTTTATCTATGCTCGCAACCTGTTTTATTGCGCGTTGCTTTGCTATTATGATAAGTTCCACAACTTTGATGAAATGGCGGTAAAGAAGTTATTCACCTGGGCTTTTATGATTCGAGTAGATATGGAAAACTTAGGGTTCGATAGCATCAATAAGTATGCCATTGGCAATGATGAAAACTCTAGATATACAAATGCAGTCGCAATGTTCTCTAAGATCAGTTTCGCTCGATTGCATAATGAGATTTCCAGTCTGCAGATAAAGGTAAAGCGAGATCCGGACAGAGCTAATCATGATAAGTGGAACGATCTTTATAAGAAGCTAAAGACTATGAATGGATTGATGGAGGTGTCAAATGAGTGATTTAGTTACTGAACTTCATATTGTCGGTGATGACAACAATATCTTTGATACCGATATGGAGTATATTATTCCCCTTTATCAGCGTGCGTATGCATGGGAGGATAAGCAGCTTGTCCAGTTGATTGAGGACATCAACGATGTTGCTGATGATGCGAATTATTACATTGGTGCATTGATTGTTTCAAGACAGGGAAATAAGTTCGAGGTCGTAGATGGGCAGCAGCGCTTGACGTCACTGTATCTTTTGCTGAATTGCCTTGGCTATGAAGTGCAGAATACTTTGACATTTGCCTGTAGAGATAAATCGAATTATACCCTTCAGAGCATTCAGGAACTGATTCAGATGAACCGAAGTAAATTGGATATGGATCGAATTGAGTCTGGTATTCAGAGTGGTATAAAAATCCTTATGCAGGAAATGCAGAGGGAAGGATTTGATAAAGACGAATTTTGTGAAAAACTTTCACGTGTAGTTGTTTATCGGATAGAAGTGCCAGAAAACACTGATCTGAATCGCTACTTTGAGATTATGAATACTCGTGGCGAGCAGCTTGAGCAGCACGATATTTTGAAGGCGTCACTGATGAGCTATCTCAAAGATGAAAAAGACAAAGCAATATTTGCTAAGATCTGGGATGCCTGCAGTGATATGACCGGTTATATTCAGATGCATTTTATCAGTAAGGGAAACGAAGTACGTGAGGCTATTTTCGGAGGGTACTGGAATGATATGCCTCCGAAGAGTTGGACCAACTATAAGAAAAAAATCAAAGCAAATTCCCTGAATGGTGTTGGCCACACTATAGAGGAAATCATAAATGCTGATTTCCGGGTGGATACGGATGATGGGTATTTGGATGATGATATCCGAGTAAGATTTGAAAGCGTTATTGAGTTCCCGTATTTTCTCATCCATACATTGAAGGTTTATATTGCGATTAAAGGTATTTCACATGAAAATGCCGGATCAAAGATCATAGATGAATTGCTCGACGATAAGAAGCTCATCGAAAGTTTTAATCGTGTTACGACATATGGAGTGAATGATAAGGGCAGAATTGCAGATAACAAAGAAACCTTTTCAAGAGAGTTTATTATTTGTCTTTTACGGACAAGGTTCTTGTTCGATAAGTACATTGTAAAAAGAGAGTATGCGAACGAGAATGCCGACGGAGAATGGAGCCTCAAATCACTTTATGTTTCCGGTCAGCAATCCAAAAAGAAACCATATTATCGAAATACCTGGTTTACTCGAAAAGGAGAGCATAACCAGGAAAAGAGAAGTAACGAGCGCAACAAGCGAAACATAATGCTTCAGTCAGCACTGCGTGTTTCTTATACTTCTCCAAAAGTAATGCACTGGATAACACAGCTATTGATTTGGCTTTCTGAAGATAACTACGCAAATACTCTGGGCGATGATTTGTCTGTGTTCAGTGATGCTATTGAGGAGATTGCAAAGAATGCAGTGCGTGAACAGTTCTTTGATGTTTGCGAAGATGGTGTATACGCAATGGGAGTAAGTACTCCGCATATTGTATTTAACTATCTGGATTACCTTCTGTGGATGTCTGAGCCTAAAAAGTACGATGACTTTACATTTGAATTTAGAAATTCAGTGGAACATTGGTATCCACAGAATCCATCAGAAGGAACTTTCGAATCGTGGATGGATGGAGTTGATCAATTTGGAAACCTTTGTATTATTCAGAGAAACGTAAATTCGAAGTTTTCTAACATGTCACCGGAAGCAAAGAAGAGCACTTTTAAGGAAATGATTTCGAAGGGCAGTATAAAACTTCGGATAATGAGTGAACTCACTGAAAAGGGTGACGGCAAGGCTGCTAGTCTGTACTGGAAAGATACTCTGTATAAGGAGCACGAGGCAAATATGATTGATATGCTTTGTAGAGCGTGCTATCCGTAAGAAGAATGAATTCCTAGAAAGTTTATCAAATTTGGAGGTGATTCTGTGGTTTTTAATCCTGGATTAAAAATTGGACAGATACTAAAAAATGCAGACGTGGTTGATATATTTAAGTGTGGCAACATGAGCGGCATGCAGGCCTTGCAGGCAACCATCAAACTCCCGTTATGAGAATGGTTTCATTTATGGCAGAGATTGATGAAAAAAAGCCTTTCATTAAAAAGCTTCATCCCGAGGTAAAGGGAATGTTTGAGGGACTGGCTCCTCATATGTCGTTTCCGATGAAATTTGTTTTCTCAAATCTTTGGTTATTTTCGGGTCTTTTGGTAAAGCTGATGCCAAAGCTAAATGCTGCCGCAGGCGAAATGCTCGGCACGGGCTGCTCTTTTAAAAACCTTTCAACTGATGCGGACGGCACTTGCAGAGGCGAGGCTTTTCTGCGTTGCATAAATGATTTGGATTTTGAAAAAGATGTGGCGGCAATGAAAGAAATTGCAGCTAAATATGATGTTGAAATTACTCTCAGCGAAACGGATAATGAATATTACAGACCTGCTTCGCTTGACAGTGATGGATACAAATACATCAGAAAAACCGTTCAAAAAGTTTTTGATTATGCGGCTGTGGCTCCGTTTATTCTTCCTGCCGGAACGGATGCAAGAAGATTTGCCGATCTTTCGGATGCCGTTATCAGGTTTGCGCCGATTGATATTGATTCTCAGCAATACGGATCTGTTCACGGAGATAACGAGAATATATCGGTTGATAAAATCGCTTTGGCTGTTGATTTTTATAAGGAATTGTTGAAAAACTATAAGTGAGTTTCTTGTTGAAAACAGCTTGATGAATTGAATTATTAAGCGAGGCAAAAGTTTTTGCCTCGCTTTTTTCGTGCCGTTTTCCGTGCCGAAAGCATCAATTGCTTTATTTGCAGAAAATTTGCAAAACAAGGTGCATCGGGATTGAATTTATCAACCAAATGGTTTATAATGTGATAAGCCGATGTGCGTTTAAAACATGGAGGATAATGATGAACACATCCGATATGATTAAAGAACTGTGTAATAAACAGAATATAAGTGTTTCCGAGCTTGCTAGAAGAATCGGCCAAACGCCTCAAAACTTCGGCAAAAAGCTTAAGCGGGATACTATGACTCTTGAAGAACTGAAGCAAATAGCGGATGTTGTTGGGGTAACCTTTGAACAGTCTTTTATTTTGCCGAACGGAGAGCAAATAAAAACAAGTAACGAATAGAATAGCATTGCTTTTTATTTGGAATTAAGCTACAAAGGCTTATCGGGCGGCAATAAGAAAAAACTGTAAATTTTTATTGCGATTGCATTCACGGCAATTGAAACGATTTTAATACGAAAGGCGTTGAGCATAATGAAACTGAATAATGATATAATGCTTGGTAATATAGACGGCAAGGATTTTGCCATTGCAACGGGCAATCTTTCAAAATCATTCAACGGAATTATCAATAATAATCCAACCGCAAATTATATTTTTACCCTACTTAAAACAGAACAAACGGAAGACAGCTTGGTTGCCGCAATGCTTGAAAAATATGATGCGCCGGAGGAAGTTATTCGTGCCGATGTGCGCGAAGTTATAGAAATCATCCGCAAAGCTGGAATCCTTGAGGAATAATAAGATTTGTCTTCTTGTGATTTCTTTAAAATAATAATTTAGTTTTCCCGGAGATTAAAAGGCGGTTGCATTTTTGATTTTGCCGGAAGGTTATGTGAAATAATATGATAAAAACAGGAATTGCGGAGATTGATTATCTCCTTTGCCTTTTAAAATGTGCGCTTCTCGGTGAAAAGGCACCTAAGCCTGCCGAGGGAACAGACCATAAAAAGCTGTTTGAAACGGCAAATAAACAGCAGGTTTATAACATAATTTTGCCTGCACTGCAAGAAGCCGGTGTTTTAACTGCAGATGAAGAAGCTGCGTGGAATAATTATCGCTATTCGGAGCTTAAACGCACAATTGTTGTGAATAATGAGCGCTCTGCAATTTGCGCCGATCTTGACGATGCCGGCATTAACTATATGTTTTTAAAAGGTCTGTTGATAAGAGATTATTATCCCGGCAGTTTTATGCGCCAAATGAGCGATAATGATATTTTGTATGATAAATCAAAGCGTGAAAAGCTGCTGAAAATAATGAAAAGCCACGGCTTTTATCTGGGCACGGCTTCCGAAAACTCGGATGATTTTTATAAAAAACCGTATTGCTCTTTTGAAATGCATAGGGATTTGTTTTTTGAAGGCTCTGAATTTTGCCCCGGTCTTGATCCTTGGGAAAATGCAAAAAAAGCAGAGGGCTGCCGCTATGCAATAAGCCGTGAAGATAATTATATTTATGCCCTTGCGCATATGTATAAGCATTATAGCTGCGGCCACGGCTGCGGAGTGCGATTCCTTTGCGATATGTATTTGCTTTCGCACAGCAATGATGAATTGGATTGGGATTATATAAGCGGCAAATTTGCAGAGTTTGGGCTTTCGGAATTTCATTCCGTTGTGCTTTCTCTTGCGGATTGCGTTTTCGAAGAAAAAGAGCCGCAGGATGCCGAAAAACAATTGCTTTCCAAAATGTTTGACGGCGGAGTTTTTGGAAAATTTGAGCGTAATATTACCGAAGAGGTAAACAACTACGGCGGAAAGCTCGGCTGGCTGAAGCACAGGCTCTTTCCGGAAAAAAGCGAAATGAAGGCGCAATATAAGGTTCTTGAAAAAAAGCCTTTTTTATTGCCGTTTTATTATGTATATCGCTTGTTTGATAAATATAAGCATAATAAAAAGGTTATGATGAATGATCTGAAAGAACTTAAAGATAACTATTCGGAGGATAAATAATTTTGTCTGTAAACAAAGAACATATAAGAAATTTTTCAATAATTGCTCATATAGATCACGGTAAGTCCACTCTTGCGGATAGATTGCTGGAACTTACCGAATCTGTTCAAAAGCGTGATATGCAGGATCAGATTTTGGATGATATGGATTTGGAGCGTGAACGCGGAATAACAATCAAAGCTCATGCGGTTAAGCTTGATTACAAAGCAAAAAACGGCGAGCTTTATGAATTTAATTTGATTGACACTCCTGGCCATGTGGATTTTAATTATGAGGTTTCAAGATCCCTTGCTGCCTGTGAGGGAGCTTTGCTTATAGTTGATGCATCTCAGGGTGTTGAAGCACAAACACTTGCAAACACTTATCTTGCTCTTGATCATGATTTGGATATTTTGCCTGTTATAAACAAAATTGATTTGCCTGCCGCAGATCCTCAGGCGGTTGCCGAGGAGGTTGAAGAGGTTATAGGCATTCCTTGCCTTGATGCTCCCCGTGTTTCTGCAAAAACAGGGGAAAATGTTGGCGAAATTTTGGAATATATCGTTAATGAGGTAAGACCTCCGCAGGGTGATGATTCAAAACCGCTTCGTGCGCTTATCTTTGATTCCGTTTATGATTCATACAGAGGCGTTATTGTTTATGTGCGTGTTATGGATGGCAAAATTAAGGCCGGCGATACTATGCGCATGATGGCAACCGGAGCAGAGTTCACCGTTGTTGAGGTGGGGTATATGCGTGCCACATATAT
>OHPL01001475.1_pt1 | contig 11872 bp, 11 predicted proteins | sample 1577711 | NCBI WGS metagenome assembly OHPL01 (sample SAMEA3879538, study PRJEB24766) | human gut metagenome | biome: human-associated habitat; feature: feces | place: USA | collected 1985/1987
GAACTGACACGGCGCATGACTCCGGCGCGGTCACACATTGACCGGATCGCCGGTGCATATTATGATGCAGAAGGATATATAGATGGTACATTCAACACGCATTTTTTAAAACTTTCCACAGCAGAAAAAACGAAAAATCTGGAACTGGCGAAGGCAGTTTTACAGGCAGAGACCAACAAACAGCTGAAGGATTACCGGATTCCGGAAACCGGGAGAAAACCGGGAAGTATCTGGCAGCTTCTGGATGGAATTAAAGAGTCCGGGCTGCAGAACGATGCGTTTTTGGATCTGCTTTATGAAATGATCGGGGAACGTGTTGCACCGGGAAAAGAAAGTTATTGTTTTTTGTTTCATGGAATGTATGATGTTCCAGTGAAAGGAACCGATAAGGAATGGCAGGAAGGTTCCGAGGAAGTATACAATTATCTTCTGTGTGCCGTGGGACAGCTTGAGGGAGAATATGAGCCGGGGCTGCCAGAAGCAGGATTTTTATATCCGGCTTTCCGGCAGAGAAGTACGGCATGTAATTATATAAATCTGTATGAAACAGCTGCTTATCAGAACCTGTGGAATCTGTTATGGAAATAGAAACTACATACGGAAACATTTTTGAAGTTCTTTATATTCACCGAGAACAAGCAATGTGGTACCAGACTGGAATACGGTATTTGGAGAAATTGCCATATTAATTTTGCTGTCTTCCCGGATGGCAACAATATTGATTCCGAATTTTTTCCGGATATCCAGTTGACCGATTGTTTTGGAAATCCAGTTTTCTGGAACTTCCACTTCAAAAATTGCATGTGCCTCATCCACCTGAATATAATCGCGTATGTGATCGGCAGTATACCGGATAGCAGCCCACTCTGCAATCTGTTTTTCCGGATAAACAACTTCGTCTGCACCGTTTCGCAGAAGAAATTTTTTCTGTACATCCCGTTCTGCACGCGATACAACCGTTTTTGCACCGAGTTCTTTGAGCAGGGAAGTAGTTTCAAGGGAATTCTGGAAATTTCCACCTATCGTTACCATACACACATCAAAATTACCAATGCCAAGGGATTTTAAAAAATCGGCATTGGTACTGTCACCGATCTGAGCATTGGTGACAAACGGAAGAACCTCATTGACACGTTCTTCGTTGTTGTCGACTGCCATCACTTCGTGACCGAGATTGTTCAGCTGTATGGCAACATGTCTTCCAAATCTTCCTAATCCAATTAATAATATATTTTTCATGGTATTTTCAACTCCTTTTTAACCAACTGTTATCTTTTCGAGCGGCAGTTTTACTCCGTTTTGTTTTACGGAAATTGCCGCATAAATTAAGGTAAGCCCACCGACTCTGCCGAAAAACATCAGAAGGATCAGAATCAGCTGGGACGAGATGCCAAGAGTTGGTGTAATTCCAAGTGTAAGTCCGACGGTTCCGACAGCGGATGCCGTTTCAAACAGGCAGTCCAGAAGCGGAAGGTGTTCGATGGAACTGATGGCAATCCCTCCAATAAAGAAAAAAATGATATATAAAGCAACGATGGTGGCCGCATTTTTAATGGCATGACTGTCAAGCCGCCGACCGAAAATTTCAATGTCCTCTTTCTGGCGGAACGTGGCAACCATATTTAAAATAAGGACTGCAAAAGTTGTTGTTTTCATGCCGCCGGCAGTAGAGCCGGGAGATCCTCCGATCAGCATCAGCAGAATCATAACAGATTTTGATGTCGGTGTCATTGCTGTAAGATCTGCGGTATTAAAACCGGCAGTTCTTGTTGTTACAGACTGAAACGTGGAGGCCAGCAGTCTGGTGCCGGTTGATGAACCCGTAAAATCCACAACAAAAAAGAATACGGCCGGAATTATAATAAGTAAAGCCGATGTCCAGAGAATGACTTTGCTCTGTACGCGATAACGTCTGATATGCCATTTATGGGTGTAGATATCGTCCCACGTCAGAAAGCCGATGCCACCAATTATGATCAAAAGCATAATTACGAGGTTGATCAGTGGGTTGGCGATGTATCTGCTCAGAGATACAAACGGCTGGCTGGAAGTTCCCAGAAGGTCAAAACCGGCATTGCAAAATGCAGATACAGAGTGAAAGGCTGCCATCCAGATGCCTTTGATGCCATAATCACGGAAGAAAACCGGAAGCATGGCAGTCATGCCGAGCAATTCAATAAATAATGTACCCTGTACGCTGAATTTGGTCAGGCGGACAATACCGCCGATTTTCGGTGCAGAAATTGCATCCTGCATTGTACTGCGCTGCATGAGCGAAATTTTCCGTCCGGATAAAATGGCAAAGGAAACAGCAACGGTGATGACACCCAGCCCGCCGGTCTGGATCAGCAGCAAAATAACTGTCTGACCAAAAGAAGACCAGTAACTGCCGGTGTCCTGTACAACAAGCCCTGTGACACATACCGCTGAAACAGAGGTGAATAGTGCCTCATGAAAAGGAGTCTGTGTACCGGAAACCGAAGAGACCGGAAGCATCAGCAGCAGTGCGCCGACAAAAATGACAGCGGCAAAGCCCAGTACAATTAATTTAAAGGAGGAAAGTCTTTTCTTCCTGTGAACCACTTTTGACATATGTTTAAATTTCTCCTGTATTTATTCTACGTATTATAACATCATCTACATAATAACGCATTTGTGAGGATATACGAATTTACAGTAAAATTTTTGTAAACTATTATGCGTTTGTATCAAAATGCGAAAACAATGGTGGGATTTGTAAGAATTGCAGTTGTAAATATATAATAACGGGGATCAGAATTTGTATGGAAGGTGTGGAAAAAAGAATGGTATCAGAAACTCAAAAGGATACATGTTGATTATTTACAGAATAGAGAGAAAGTTCATCACCTTGTTGTGAAAAATTATATAAACTTATATAGGGTGTAGGAAGTTGTATGAGCAATGCATTTTTTAAAACTTTCCACAGCAGAAAAAACGAAAAATCTGGAACTGGCGAAGGCAGTTTTACAGGCAGAGACCAACAAACAGCTGAAGGATTACCGGATTCTGGCAGAGAAGTACGGCATGCGAATATATAAATCTGTACGAAAAAATTAAAATATGGGACATATGTGGGAAAAAGTTATGAAAAGATCCTGCGAGAAACAGGGGAGTGGACATATGTAAAAAAATTTGATGAAAAAGTCCCTTGAGAGACTGAAAACGGGATGTATACACCAAAAATAAGAAAAAAAGTCCCGTAGTGATTTCTAAATGGGACATAATTGCAAAGAAAGTTGCTATATATCCTGAAGAGATAAATTGCCGGGATATCTATGTAAAGAAAAATTTTATATGTCCCAACAGAAGGGAGGTGCGGGATATATGAATTTACTTTTTTCCGATATATCCCATTGTTAAAAAAATATAAAAATTTACTTTACATGAGAATGAAGTTGTGTTTTAATAACGTCATATTAATGCACAGAAAGGAGAGGTTTTTATAACAATTTATCATCAGATTCTTTCGGAGAAGAGAAGGCTTACGAAAGAATTACAACAAATCAGTGAAGAACTATTGCATCTTCCTGATGGAAAAATTATTTGTGTTCACAATGGAAACCGGGTGAAATGGTTTCACAGTGACGGTCACACACAGACGTATATTCCAAAGAAACACAGAGAGTATGCACAGCAGTTGGCATACAAAAGATTCTTATTGGAAAAACAGACAGAGTGTAAAAAAGAACTGTATGCATTAGAACTTTATCAACGACATGCAGTTGGTGAAAATAAAAAGTCGGACAGGTTTCTTTCAGAAGATCCGGCGTATCAGGAATTGCTCTGTCCATTCTATCAGATGGTTACGCAGGAAGAACTTATATGGAGTGATACTTCCTATCCTAAAAATCCCAATTATCCCGAACAATTGAAGTATAAAAGCTGTAAAAATGAATATGTACGATCCAAGTCAGAAGCATTGATTGCAATGAATTTATATATGGAAAAAATTGCATACCGTTATGAGTGTGAATTAAAAATCGGGAAGGCGGTGTTTTATCCGGATTTTACAATTCTTCATCCGCTGACAGGAAAAGAAATTTATTGGGAACATTTTGGGAAGATGGACTTGCCTGAATATGCAAAGAATGCCGCGGATAAGTTACATATGTATGCGAGAAATGGGATATATCCGGGAGATCGGCTGATTACAACATATGAGACTATGGAGCAGCCGCTGGATACTGCAATTGTGCAAAAGTTAATTACTTATCATTTTAAATAATTCTGAAAGGCAGGAAAATGAGAGTATTTTGCTCTGGAAATTTATATACAGGGTATGTTGATAAACAAATAAGTATCATCTGATAAAGATTTTGTGGCGGTATTAAAAGGTGGGACATATGCAAAAAAAGGCGAGGAAACCTCCCACAGAAATCCCAAAGTAGGACATATGCCAAAAAAGGCAAGGAAACCTCCCACAGAAATCCGAAAGCAGGACATATGCAAAAAAAGGCGAGGAAACCTCCCACAGAAATCCAGAAACGGGACATAATCAGAAAGAAAATCTGCATATGTCCCAACAAAAGGAAAATGTGGGACATAGTCAAAAGAAAATCTGCATATGTCCCAACAAAAGGAAAATGTGGGACATAGTTGAAAGAAAAAGCTCCATATGTCCCACATCCTATTTAAGTTTACCTGAAATAAAATTTGAATAAAGTTTGTCAGGTTAGGGTGTGAGCTTTTCAATTTTTTTGTGATGGTCAATAAATCAGCCACCATTTTTACAAGGTTTAATCAAACTCAAGTTCTTCATCTGCAGATTCTGAAACATACGTTTTGTGAATATACCGGTTCATTAAATTTTTCGGAACAGAGATGTCTTCTTTTATCAGTAAATCCAGTCATACAGGGGACGTATGATATAAAAAGTCTTGCGACCTTCCAATAAAGACTGCGGACCTAATGGGTCAGCAGTTCTTCATAAATCCCCTTTGTCTGGGTATCGTCTACACCGCCCATATAGTAAGTTTTCCCATTTGCGGAAAATTGGAGAAACGCATCATTTTTTGGATTTAAGAAAACATTGACATCCTCCCCTCCGGAGATGGTAAATGTGCCTTTTTCCAATGTATCCATGCTGGTGCCGTTTGTTCTGGTCCAGTCCGGCAGATCACTTGCGGTAAGAAGTGTGGGATCTTTGATTTCACTAAGCGGAATCTGATAATCTGTTTTCAGATGCTGTGCACATAGTGTGTGGTTTTGGATCACCAGATCAATGGGAGTAAATTCCTCCTGAATCAGCCATATGCATAACAGAGGGCAGGAAAGCATCATAATGGCACTGAAAATAGTAAGTCCTTTTCCGAGGGATGTGGCCATATTTACCGTTGTCCCGATGCCGACGCGCTGTTCTACCATCGTATGGGGATCGGATGGATTGTAGTAGAGGATGCCGCCGATCCAGTTTCTGTCATCATTTTCATCGCTGGTCAGATTCCGTTTTTGTGCATAGCTCCGGTCAATTTTTTTCAGCTTTATCATGCAGAAAATGCACAGCAGGAGTAAAAGCAGTGTATAAACAATCATGCCGGCGATGGAACATATTCCCATGTGTCTGGCAGACAGGGTAAGGATCTCCAGAAACAGGATCAGTGCCGTGTTCAGCCAGCAGGAGATCAGCCAGAAGTTCTTCCAGAGGTTTTTCTTTGCGCGTGCATAATTGATATTCACGTCACTGTCCGTACTGATGACGGAAACCGGCTGGCGGTCTATCCATACAGCTGCAAGCCAGAAGACCAGCCCGCAGGAGGCACCGATCAGACAGGAAATCCCAAGCCCGCTGGACTTTGGAAGCAGCAACAGGGCACTTGCAATACTGATGATATTTGGCAGGAAAAACGGGAGAAACCGGACTTTTCTTACGGAGCCAGCCTGTTTTAATTCCACATAATGTTCTGGCTGCCGGTCTTCGTACAGATGGTTTTGCGTTTTCCATGTTTTCAACCGGTGATTCGCACGCATGATCGGCAGGGAAAGCAGAAAAATCGCTGCCAGAAGCCAGAACATCCAGATGGTAAGCTGAATGGACATATGGGAGGTCAGCAGACTTACAAATGGAACAATCGCAAGGAGAATGGCGTAGTAACGCATTTCCTTTTTAAATTTTTGCCGGATGTCTGCGACGGTGGCATCTTTTATCCATTCTTTTTTCATGTTTACGGCAAACAGGCGTCCGTTCTCATACTTGTTTTGTGTGGAAAATAAAAACAGCATGATAAAGACGATCGGATACATGGTTGCAAAAAAGATAATATTCATAATCATAACAATCACCCCTTATAGATGCGTTTGCATAAGTCGAAAAATTCTGTCTGCGTCATGCCGCTTACTTTCGCTTCGGAAATGATCTGGCGCAGCAGTTCCTGGGATTTTTCCGACAATTCTTTATTCGTTTCAAATTCCTGCCGCACGCGGGCACCGCTTCTGCGGTCGGTGTAGATGTAGCCCTCCTGTTTTAAGAGGGTGTAGGCTTTGCTGACGGTCATGGAGTTGATACCGATCTCCTCTGCCAGTGCCCGCACGGTGGGAAGCTGTTCGCCCGGAGCAAGCCGCCCGTCCGAAATGCCGAGCACGATCTGATTGCGGATCTGTTGGTAGATCGGAATCTCGGAGGCATCATTGATGGAAATTACCATGTTTTCTCCTTCCATAAATATCATACAATATTTTGTATTAGTTACAATAATACAAACAATACAAAATGTCAAGTAAAACAAGAAGGAATCTCAGGCATTGAAAAATAAATAAAAAAGTGCATAATAGGTTATAGAAGAAAGGGAAATTATTCTATGAAAAAATCAATGATCTATCGCGTATTGATCTATATTGCAGGATTATTAATCCTGGCGATGGAATCGTACAGGCGATTGCGGATTGTATTCACAGAAGTGTCGGATTTACGAAGAACTGTTTTGATGTGCTCAACGTGACAATTACGATTGTGATCAGTCTGGTCTGCACCGGGCGGCTGCATGGTATCGGGATCGGAACGGTGCTTGCCGTGATCCTTGTAGGGCGTACGATTGCGGTCTTTAATCATTTTACAAAGGAAAAACTGACGGCACTTGCCGGAATCGAGGAGTAAACAGGCGGTTACTTTTCCAGTGGAATTACTGCAAACGGGGAGCGTTCCCTGTTGTAGGTATGCAGTAAACCATCTGGAAAATTTCAAACCGCAATCTACATAATCAATTCTAAAAATATTCGTTTTCTATATAGTATAAAATAATCAGGAAATTCTCAGGAGAATAATTATTCAATCAATTTCATTTCAGTTTTCGTGAGCTCAAGTCAGGGCATATTTCAAGCGTGGTGGTGACGAAAATAAGACTATATTATTGAATCAGAAGCATCTGATACCCATCTTGTACTATCTTTTTTGGTCAGTCAGTTGTTATATATATAGTTTTTGATTGCGTGCTGTTTAAACTGACACCTGTGGATGTCGAAGCAAAAATCGTATGATGTTTATAAGCAGGCAATTATGGATGCATTTTCCTAGAATATTGCGAAGAATAATATAATACTTTACACAGAGATTTTAATTTTCTGAAATGAACACGAGTACAAATATTGCAAATAGTAAAAATGCACAAAAAAATAATTGGGAATATGACACTACAGACAAAAATGCAAAAGAATATTGACATTAACAAGAACAGGTAATATATTTAATTTACAAGATAAATGTACACGTGTACAACACGACGCAGCAAGAATAGTTGAAGGTTATTTGCTTGACGAAGCAGAATAATTGGACATATTTCAGAATGGAGGATATATGAATAAGTTTAAAAAGTTTATGGCATTGGGATTGGCGGCAATGATGGTTACATCACTTGTAGCCTGTGGTGGATCAACAGGTAATGCAAAAAATAAGAAATCAGATTCATCAAAAGGGACAACAGTTACTTTCTGGAATAGCTTTACCGGAGCTGATGGAGATATGCTGGTAAAGATGGTTGATAAATTTAATAAGGAAAATACTGATGGAATCAAAGTAAAGATGGATATTTCATCAGATTTTGACAGCCAGTTATCAACAGCATTTGCAGCTGGCGAAGGGCCAACAATGATTCTTAGCTCAAGTGCTTACAGATTTACATATGGGGACTATTTGCAGGATGTTAGTGATGTGTTTGATAAGACAGATTTGAATAAGGATGATTTTATTCAGTCATATTTGGATTATTGTTCTGATGGTGATAAAACATATTTCGTCCCATTCCAGGTAGTTGGATACTATATGTACTGGAACAAAGATCTGTTTAAAAAGGCTGGTCTTGACCCTGAGACACCTCCTACATCATGGGATGAGTGGCAGCAGGATGCAGCAAAGATTTCTGATTCAACCAAAAATATTTACGGCTCAGGAATTTCTTATGATTATGCCTACCAAATTGCACACATTATGCAGAGATTTGGGGGATTGGCTGTTACTGATGATAATGGAACGTGGAAGGCTAATTTTGAAAATAATGCGGGATATGAGAATTTCCTTAACATGTACAAAGATATGGTGGACGATGGCGATAATCCTCTTGAAGCAGATACGGATTCAATGATGAGTGCTGGACAGGTTGGAATTACTGTTGGAGGTCCTTGGGTAACAGCAGGACTTGACACTGCCGGGGTGGATTATGGTATCGGGCTTATTCCACAGGGCGATGCAGGAGATATGAATTCTGTTGAGGTTATTGGATTTGGTATTACAACAGCAGCAAGTGATGCCGAAAAAGAAGCTGCTTATAAATTCATCGAGTGGTGGAATACCCAGGATAAAGATGGAAGCAGTCCTGCTTTAGAGTGGTCTCTTCAGAATGGATTCCCGGCATATACATATTCAGTTCAAAATAACAAAGAATATAAAGCTAATAAGAAACTGAGCGCCATGTCGGCAGCTAATCCGGAAGCTCCTACAGATTTTATAGTTGATTCAAACTTCCCTGGCATTAATTCTGTATTATCAGATGTTATTCCAGAGATGATCAACTCAGTGGCATTTGGTAATTCATCGGTTGAAGATGCGTTAGCAAAAGCTCAGAAATCGACCCAGAAGATAGCTGATAAATACAACAAATAGCAGGAAACATAAATAGCAAAAGAAGGGGCGGCTTTAATAAAAGGTCGCCCTTTCAATAGAAAGGTTGAAGTAATAGATGGAAAAAATAAGAAAGTATTGGAATAGACCATCCCGAAGTGCATATGTTTTTATCGCTCCTTCAATAATTTTATTGATATTATTCAATATAATTCCCTTAATTATGGCATTTGGTTTAAGCTTTTTTGATGTCCCTATTACGATGAATCATGCTACATTCGTAGGATGGGATAATTTTGTAGAAGCATTTCATGATCCACGCTTTATAAACAGTTTAAAGGTTACTGCGATTTTTACAGGCATTGAGGTACCTGTGCAAGTATTAGGGGCCTTGGTAATAGCAGCATTTATTAGCAAAAATAATAAGAGAAATAAGTTTTTACGTGCAGTGTACTTTCTCCCTGTTATTTGTTCTGCAACTGTAATAGGTATTATGTGGAGAATGATTTTACATTCAAATATAGGCTTTATAACGGCTGCTTTACAGTCAATGGGATTAGGAAAAATTAATTTTATGAATACTCCGGGACTTACAATATTTGTAATCTCGTTTATATCAATATGGAGAAGCTTTGGTATTTCGACAATAATATATGTTACTGCAATCCAGCAGGTATCACCTTCATTATTTGAAGCAGCTCAAATGGATGGGGCGGGAAAAATTCTTCAGTTTTTACATATAACAGTTCCTTCCATACGGCCTACATTCTGGTATATCATGATGACCAGATTTGCAGGTGCTCTTCAGATTTTTGATATCATATATGTAACGACAAACGGTGGACCAAATTATACTACAGAGTCAACTGTTAGTTATATATATTCAAGAGCGTTTTCATCAAATTCAAGCATGGGATATGCATCGGCAATGTCGGTAGTACTTTTCATTATTATTATGTTCATTACTGTCTTGATGTATAGAAGAATGGTAAAGGAGCAATCTGGTGATATGTCAAGATGATTTTTGAAAAGATTTCGATATGTTTTTCAGAAAAAGGGTAACTTTAATAGACCTATGATTCAAGCAAAACATAAGTTCGACTAGTTAGAATCTTTAATTGATGTATCCAGCGATACGCCGGAGTACAATTGGTTTCTGGCCAGCAATCCATAAACCAAACGAACGAATTTACGTGAAGTCAGCGCGAGTGCTCTTTTGTGTTGATGTTTCGGAACTTCATTGTACTTCTTCCGATAGTACGTTCCGTACTCAACGTTGTGTTTTCTCATACTGTTGGCAGCTTCGCCAAGATAGTATCGAAGATAACGATTACCAGCTTTTATCATAGGAGTATCTTCTCCGTCGAAATCACCGGACTGGTTGGATTTCCATGTGAGACCGGCATACTTGGCAAGAGCATCAGATGAATGAAAAGCGGTTATATCGCCTATTTCAGCAATTATGCCACCAGCAAAGACAGGACCGATGCCGTCAATGGATTGAAGAATAATAAAAGCATTTGGGTTCAATCCTTTTATTTCTTTTTCAATAGCATTGTCAATGACTTTGATTTCTCTTTTAAAGGTTTCAATGCAGTTGAAAGAACTGGCAATAGACACATTTAAAGGCTCATAAAGAGCTTTGTCCAGACGATAAGAATCTCTGGCAGCTTTCTTTAATAAATCAGCGGTCTTGCTTATGTCTTTAATGCGGTTGCGGCTTTTCTTTGCAAGGAATGCAATCAGATCTTCTTCGGAAGAATCTAAGATTTCTTCCGGGGAAAAGTATTCCATTAATACACTGGAAGATGTAGCACCATATATATCGCAGAAAGGCTGATCGTCTCCTTCAAGCATCTGCAATTCACTGAATTTCAGATAAAGATTGGAAACAAGATAAGTTTTCTCTCTTGTCATGCATTCAACAAGGTGAAGGCGATGCCGTGTGAGACGTTTCAAAGCCAGAAACTGGCTGCCACGCCAAGGCTCGGATTCAATGTTTCCAGCTCTTGCATAGTCTGCAATAACAAAAGCATCGATAGGATCCGATTTACCAAGTCCTATATAGCTTTTCTTGTAGTTTGCAGTACATTTAGGGTTCAGGACGAAAACGTAAGGCTTGAACCGCATCAATTCTTCACAGGAAGAAAGATAATTAGCGATATGGATGCTGTAAACAGAAGTTGATTCTAAAGCTGCAACAATCGTAGTTATATCAGGGTGTTCTTTTAAACACTCAAGTATCTTCAATGCTAATTCCTCAGCCCCAGGCTGATTGTTAGCAAAAGAAGAGTTTATGTATTTATTTTTATAAAAATCCAAAGCGCAAACATAGTTGGATTTTGAACTGACGTCAATACCGACGTAAAGCGTAGATAATGGGTTAATCTTTAACATGATATCACCCGCCTTTCCGATTAAGTATTCTTGGAACCTGAAGAAAAAGGTTTATCCTGGGAATCATATGCTGACCGAAACCTCGCGTAATAAGCATGCACCCTGGCAGCTCTTTTGCTGGTGCTGTACGCCAGGGGATGAAACATCTGTGTAAGCGGAATGTGACATATGATTCAGGCTGCAAGCTCCATAAGCAGGCACCGGAGACCGGGCTGAAAGGATTAAAAGCAGTGCCTCTAGACATCAGACTCTGCTGATATCATACCACAGAATAACCTATGAAACTAATAACCAATGTAGATGAGATGGAAAGGGTTTATCCCAGGTGTCTCAGATCATCTATAAATTTATAGAAAGGATAAGTGCATAACCATCATTTCTACTGGCTATACACTTATTATACGAGGA
>OHPL01001479.1_pt1 | contig 11856 bp, 5 predicted proteins | sample 1577711 | NCBI WGS metagenome assembly OHPL01 (sample SAMEA3879538, study PRJEB24766) | human gut metagenome | biome: human-associated habitat; feature: feces | place: USA | collected 1985/1987
TACGCTCATTGACCCGGAGGAGCTGCGCGCCGTCTGGCCGGAGCGTTTTTCCGGCGGGGAGGCGGCCGTCTTTGACGCCGTGCTGCGCCGCGTGCGCCTGCACCGGAGACTGATGTATGAAGACCTGGTGCTGGAAGACCGGGACCGCGGGGACGCTCCGCCGGAGCTGGCCGCCCCCATTCTGGCGGAAAAGGTGGTGGACGGAACCTTGAAGCTGGTGAAATGGGATGACGCCGTGGAGCAGTGGATACGCCGCCTGAACGGTTTAAGCGTCTGGATGCCGGAACTGGAACTCCCCCGTTTTTCAGAGGAAGACAAGCTGGTTGCCATCTCCCTGGTTTGCGAGGGAGCCGTGGGCTACAAGGACATCAAGGAGAGGGAGATCATTCCCGTGCTCCGGGACTGGCTCTCCGGCTGGCAGGCGAAGGCGCTGGACGATTACGCTCCGGTGAGCCTCACGCTGACCAACGGCCAGCACGCGAAAGTGAGGTACGGGGAGGATTCCACGCCTGTGATCGGCCTTACGGTGCAGCGGCTGTTCGGCGTGGCGGCGTCTCCGCGCATTGCCAACGGCTCCGTGACCGTGAAGGTGGAGGTATTGGCCCCCAGCCAGAGGCCTTGGCAGGTGACGGGCTCCCTGGAAAGCTTCTGGCGGAACGGCTACGGCCAGATGAAAAAAGACCTGGCGGGGCGCTATCCCCGGCACCGCTGGCCCGATCCTGAAGAGCTGGATTTCCTCCCCCGTTCCCGTTGAGAAGGCGAAAGGATTTTTCTGTAACAAAACAGTAGCAAAATCGTCCGTTTCCGTGTAAAGAGGCGGTGGTGCAGCTCGCGGACGCCCTCCGCCCACCATTCACAAGAGACAGTTATGGACTCAATTTACTGGATTATCATCGTAGCCCTGCTGCTTCTGGCGGCATTTGACCTGATCAACGGCGTAGCGAATGACGCCGTCAACTTCCTCAACTCCGCCATTGGTTCCAAGGCCGCCCCCGTGCGGGTGATCCTGACCGTGGCTTCCATCGGCGTGCTGGTGGGCGCCTGCTTCTCCGGCGGCATGATGGAGGTGGCCCGCAACGGCATTTTTCACCCGAACATGTTCAGTTACCACGAAGTGATGCTGCTCTTCCTGGGGGTGATGATCAGCGAGGTGATACTCCTGGATACCTTCAATACCTTCGGCCTTCCCACGTCCACCACCGTTTCCCTGGTGTTCGGCATTCTGGGCTCCGCCGTGGCGACGGCCCTGTTCAAGATTTCCAAGCTTCACATGACGCAGTCCGTGTGGGACTTCATCAATACGGACAAGGCGTTTGAAATCGTCACCGGCATTCTCCTTTCCGTAGCCATCGCCTTCACGGTGGGCACCATCGTCATGTGGGTTTCCCGCCTCGCGTTTACGTTCAAATACCAGTCCCGCTTCAAGTGGTTCGGCTGCTTCTGGTGCGGCATCGCCATGACGGCGGTGGCCTACTTTGCCGTGTTCAAGGGCTTGAAGGAATCCACCCTGATGGAGCCTTCCTTCATTCAATACATTGACCAGAACCTGGGCATGGCCCTGCTGGTGGCCTTCGGCGGTTTTTCCGTGCTCATGTTCCTGCTCCAGCACCTGTTCATGACGAACATCCTGCGCCTGACCGTGCTGGCCGGCACCTTCTCCCTGGCCCTGGCCTTTGCGGGCAACGACCTCGTGAACTTCATCGGCGTGTTCATGGGCGGCCTGGATTCCTTCCAGTACGCCACAGGCGTAGTGGAGGCCGGCGGCTCCGCCTCCTCCATCACCGCCATGGAATGCCTGATGCCCGGGCAGGGCGTTCCGGTGAACCATTACATTCTTTTTGCCGCCGGATGCATGATGATTTTTGCGCTGTGGTTCTCCAAGAAGGCGAAGACGGTGATCGCCACCGGCGTGGAGCTTTCCCGGCAGGGTGAAGGAGGCATTGAACGCTTCGGCTCCGTTCCCCCCGCCCGCGCCATCGTGCGCAGCGCCATCGCGCTGGGGCGCGGGGTGAAAAAGCTTATCCCCGCCCGCATGCTGGTGCGCATGAACCATCAGTGGGATGCTGCCCCGCAGCCACTGAACCCCAAGGACCGCGTGGCTTTTGACCTGATCCGCGCCACGGTGAACCTGACGGTGGCTTCCCTGCTGATCGCGTGGGCCACGGGCAAGCAGCTCCCCCTTTCCACCACATACGTGACGTTCATGGTAGCCATGGGTTCCTCCCTGGCGGACAAGGCGTGGGGCAGGGAAAGCGCGGTTTACCGCGTGACCGGCGTACTGACCGTAATCTCCGGCTGGTTCATGACCGGCCTGGCCGCCTTCACGCTGGCCGCCGTCATGGCGACCGTCTTGCACTACGGGCAGGTGTACGCCATCTTCGGGCTGCTGGCCCTGGTGGTCGTCATCCTGGTGAAATCCACCATCATGCACCGCAAGCGGGAGAACAAGCTTTCCGTAGAGCGTTTTGACCAGATTACGGAGGAAAACATTCTGGACGTGTGCAGCCACCAGGTCGTGGACAGCACGCTCAAGCTGCGGGAAATCTACAATGACACCGTGGAAAACTTCTTCCAGGGGGACCGGAAGGCCCTGAAAGAGCTGGCGGACGCCGCGGAACGCCTGGCCCTGACCAGCAGCGAGCACCACAAGTACGACATTCTCCCCATCCTGTACAAGATGCAGTCCCGTTCCCTGGACATGGGCTACCACTTCGTGCAGGCCCTGGAGCATTTGAACGAAGCCACGCAGAGCCTGGCGCAGTTTTCCGAGTCCATCTTCACGTATGTGGACAATAACCACACGCCGTTCACGATTGACCAGGTGGACGACTTGAAGGAGGTGCATACCGCTCTAATGAAGCTTCTGGATGAATACTGCAAGATGCTCCAGACGGGAACGTACATCCAGTTCGACTATACCATGGTGGCCCAGGAACAGCTCCTTCAACTGGTGGCAAAGGCCACCAAGCGCCAGATCAAGCGCGCCCAGCGCAACCAGACGCGCACCCGTTCCTCCCTCCTTTATCTGAACATGCTTAATGAAATGAGGTTCATGGCCGTGCAGGTGCGGGCCCTGACCAATGACGAACGGAACTTCGTGGCGGCGTAAGGCGGCGGGGAACCGGGCTTTTTGCATGAAAAGGAAAGAAAAATCTTGAGCGTTTGGTTCATGCAAGTATGCTGAATGGACAGGGGTGTTCGATAAAGAAGGAACGAGAGCCTTCCGAATCACCAGGAACGACCCTGATTTCATAGGTAGTTAGTTGGAGCGGCTGCGGAAGGAATTCCGCAGCCGCTTTTTTGCCCCCGCAGGAGGGGGGCGGACCTTGTGTCATACAAAAGAAGGAATGTTTGAACATATTTCCCGCCCGGCTGTCTCACCCATAACGGTTATGATCCGGATGCAGTGAAAGAGAGAGCACTTCATCCACTTAAGGACTCAACCGTCTTCATAGGTAGTTAGTTGAACAGCAGCCCCGGCGAAGGGATTCGCCGGGGTTTGTTCGTCTCCGGATGGCGCATTCCACGCCGTAAACGGCTGGAAAGAAGCGGGGAAGGAAGAATAGGAGGCGTTTTGCCGCGGGGTTTGATTGACGAGCGGGACGCATCAGGGCATAGTGGCAGGGTATGAAGAGAGCGTTTTGCGTGATAGCCGGTGCATGCAGCCTGCTTGGATGGGCTCCGGCGGACGAGGCTGGCATGAAGAATGCGCTGGCGGACTGGCAAATGAGGCAGTCCGACTGGGAATCCGCATTCAAAACGGCTGAAAGCGATGAAAAAAGAGCGGAACTGATGGAGAGCCGTCCGAACGCCATTCCGGTGGCGCAGGAATTGTGGAGGCAGGTGGGGAGGGACCTTCAAAAGCCCGAGACTCAAAAACCCTACCTTCTCCCGGCTGTCATTTGGTTTCTGGACCATCCCCAGGCCGTGGCGCAGGCTTTCCCCAACGGAGACGTTGCCAGGAAAATTGTCGTGCTTTGCCTGGACTCCCTGGAAAATACCCTGTTCCGGGAAAAGGGAGCGGGAAAAGCGGCGTATGCGTTGAGCAACTCCCGCGACCTGCGCTGCCGCGTTATTCTGGAACAAATCAAGGATTACAACCAGTTTCCGGAAGACCAGGGGCTGTCCGCCCTGGGGCTGGCCATGGTGATGAAGGAAACGACGGGAATGCTCCAGGATGACGTCAGGCTGGTGGCGGCACGCGGAAAGCTGCTGAAAGACGCCATCATCAAATGCTATGATTCCAGCTTCGGTCCCGTTCCGGTCCGGAATCTGGTGAAGGAAGAGCTGTATGAAATACGCAATCTCAACATTGGACAGACCGGGCCCAAAATAAGCCTGCCTTCCACCGCCACGGGCGCGGAAGTGACGGTCCCCTCCGGAGACAAGCCCGTGCTGCTGGTTTTCTGGGATCCCCGGGATGTGCGCTCTGTCCAGTTTTTGCAAAAGGCCGTTTCCCTACGGAAGGAATTTCCGGGCCTGACGGTCATGCCGGTGGCCCCCGGAAACAGTGAGGACGTGAAAAAGGCCCTGCTGAATTTGGAGATGGATACTCGCGTGATGCTCACGCCGCGGGTGTACCTGCTGGACCCTGCGGGGAAAATCCTGATGCGCGGCACGCCGGACATGCTGTTTGACGCGAATCTGTACGCGGTCATGGGCAAGCTGGAAGGGAAAAAGAATGGAAAGGCGGACGAGAAAAAGGCCCCGGCCGCCCCCGCTGCCGTGAAGCCGGCTCCGCTGCCGGCCAGGATCAACTCTCCGGATACGCGCATTCCCTCCGTTCCGCAGCCTGCCGCGCCCCGGCCAGCGGCCCCGCCTGCTTCCTCCGGTGTGGAGCAGCCCTCTTCTCTTTCCGCTCCCCCCTTGCGGCCCATGCCCGAATAGCCTGTTCCATGGAAAATATTCCATTGAGAAAGGCCGCGGAGGCTGTGGCGCGCTTGCTGGCCGGAGCGGGGCACACGGTGTATTTTGTGGGAGGCTGCGTCCGGGACAGGCTGCTGGGATATCCCGTGAAGGACATTGACATTGCCACCTCCGCCCGTCCGGACGAGGTGTTGCGCCTGTTCCCGGACGCCTGGGAAGTGGGCGCCGCCTTCGGCGTGGTGCTGGTGCGCCGTGGCGGTTTCTCCTTTGAAGTGGCTACGTTCCGCAGGGACGGCTGCTACAGGGACGGCAGGCGCCCGGAATCCGTCTGCTTCACGGCTGCGGAGGAGGACGCCCGGCGCCGTGATTTTACCATGAACGGCCTCTTGGAAGATCCGTTTTCCGTTCCTCCGGGTTATGTGGTGGATTATGTGGGCGGCGTGGAAGACATCCGGGCCCGCGTGCTGAGGTGCATCGGGGAGCCGGACCGCCGTTTTGAGGAGGACTCCCTCCGGCTGATGCGCGCCGTCCGTTTCGCCGTTACCAGGGAAGTGCGGGTGGAAGCGGAAACTTATGCCGCCATTTGCAGGAACGCCCCGCTGCTGGCCCGCATCGCGCCGGAGCGCATCCGGGAGGAACTGGACCGGATTCTATTGTCTCCAGGAAGGAAACGGGGCGTGGAAATGCTGGTGGAAACGGGGCTGATGAAGCATGTTATTCCAGAGGTATACGGCATGATCGGCTGCACGCAGCCTCCCCAGTGGCACCCGGAGGGGGACGTGTATGCCCATACGCTGATGATGCTGGACGCGCTGGGGAAGGACGGCGCCCCCGTGTCTCTGGAGCTGGCCCTGGGCGTGCTGCTGCATGATGTCGGAAAACCTCCCTGCCGCCAGGTGGATGAAACGGGGCGCATCCGTTTTTCCGGTCATGACAAGGAGGGCGCCTCCATGGCGCGGGACATTTTAAGGAGACTGAAATATTCCAATGCCGTGATTGATGCGGTGTGCGCCATGGTGGAGCGCCACATGCGCTTCATGAACGTGCAGCAGATGAAGAAGTCCACCCTGCGGATGTTCATGAGCGCTCCGCATTTCAGCGACGAGCTGGAGCTTCACCGCCTGGACTGCCTTTCCTCCAACGGATTGATGGACAACTGGCAGTTTGTCAGGGACGCCATGGATTCCTACCGGGACGCACCCCTGGTGCCTCCGCCCCTGGTGACCGGGCGCGATCTGCTGGACCTGGGACTGCCCCCCGGTCCCGATTTCAGGAAATGGCTGTCCCGTTTGCAGGAGCTCCAGTTGGAAGGAACGCTCCGGACCAGGAAGGAGGCCCTGCTGATGCTGGGGCAAATTGCCCCGGTGGAACAGAATACACTTGCAGAGTACCTGGAAAAGTTAGCATTATAGGCCGCAAGACCTCATCCTTTCAGCTCATGCGCCCGGTCATTTATCAACTGTTTGTCCGCCATTTCTCCAACATGGAAACCCATGGGGTGGACTGGGGGACCCGGGAGACGAACGGGTGCGGCACCTTTAACGGCGTGACGGACAAGGCCCTGAGGGAAATAGCCCGGATGGGCTTTACCCACATCTGGCTGACCGGGGTGCTGAGGCACGCCACGCAGACGGCCTATCCCGAGCTGCCCGCCCAGCCGGAATCCATCGTAAAAGGCCTGGCCGGCAGTCCCTATGCGGTAGTGGATTATTTTGACGTGGACCCGGACCTGGCCTCCACGCCGGAAAAAAGAATGGAGGAATTCAAGGCCCTGGTGAAGCGCTGCCGGACGGTGGGACTGCTGCCGATGATCGACTTCATCCCCAACCATGTTTCCCGCGCCTACCTGGCGGACTGGGACGGCCATGACGATTTCGGGGAAGGGGACGACCACCATACGTTTTTCTCTCCGGAGCAGGGGTACTTTTACCTGACCTCCAACAGCCCGGGGGACGGCCCCCCCCTGCATCTGCCGGACGGCCTGTTTGAAGGGGAAATGACCTTCGGCCGCGTCACGGGCAACAATGCCGTTACGTGGAACCCCACCAGGTATGACTGGTATGAAACGGTCAAGCTCAACTACGGCTATAACTTCCTGGCCGGACTGCCGACCCTCCGCCTGCTGCCGGACTGGACCAGCCCCAAGCAGCACGTGCCCAAGACCTGGCGCATCATGGACGACATCCTTTCCTTCTGGCAGGGCCTGGGCATCGGCGGTTTCAGGTGCGACATGGCCCAAATGATCCCCATGGCCTTCTGGAAATGGGCCATTTCCCGTTCCCGCGTCCGTCTGCCTGACGTGTTTTTCATGGCGGAGGCGTACAACGACCACATGAAGACCACTCCCGGCGATCCCTGCGCCGCGCTGCTGGAAGCCGGGTTCAATGCCGTTTACGATTCCGATTGCTACCATCTGGCGCTCCACATGTACACGGAGAATAACTGGGCCAACGATTTCGACCGTCTTTTCCGCAGCAACCCCAAGTACATGACCAACGGCGTCCGCTATGTGGAGAACCATGATGAAACGCGCGTGTGCTCCCCGCTCTCCTGGGGCGGCGTGGGGCGTACCGTCCTGCCGGCCATCATGACGCTGGTGTACGCGTCCGGTCGCGGTCCCGTGCTGGTGTACAACGGGCAGGAAGTAGGGGAGCGGGCGGAAAGCCCCGGCGGCTATGGCGGCCATGACGGCCGCACCAGCATTTTTGACTACACCTGCCTGCCCCAGCTCCAGCCCTGGGTGGCGGACGGACGGTTTGACGCCTCTCTGCTGCCGGAGGACTCCGCGGAGCTGAGGAACTTTCATCAGCGGCTGCTTCCCCTGATGCAGCATCCGGCACTGGACCGCGGGGATTTTTACGGCCTGAACTGGGCCAACATGAAAAACACCACCTTTGGCAGGGAACCTGCGGAAGACACCTCCGGCCACTGGGTGTACGCCATGCTCCGGCATGATGCCCGTGCCAGGGCCACCGTGCTGGTGGTGGGGAACCTTTCCCCGGAGATCAACTTCTACAACCTCCGCATTTCCATTGCCCAGCACGCCTTCGGCTGGTGCGGCATCCAGACGGACCGCGTGCGTGTCAGGAACCTGATGGCCGGAGAGGGGGAAGACCGGGTTTTTGACCGGAAGGAACTGATGGAACGCGGGCTTCCCCATCCCCTGAAACCGGGGCATGTGGGCGTGCTGGAACTCTCTGCCGTTTAAAGGCGCATTCCCTCCGGAGGGGTGCGGCTGCTCTTTCCGATATTTTTTGCTCTGCTGGGCGTTTTTATAATGACGGGCGGTTTTTAATTCGGTATAGTCCCGGAAATTCCTATGACTAGACGTTTCCCTCACTCCATGTCTGCCATTCAGCAAATTGCCCTGGCGCTTGCCGTTGCCGGTATTGGAGCCGGCCAGGGGCTGGCCCAGGAAGGAGCAGGGGCCGCCCGCCGGACTGCGGCCCGGATGGAAGAGCAGGCCCAGGCTTCCATGCTGCTGCTGGGGCAGGCGCGTCAGCTGTATTCCGAGGGCAAGTACCAGGAAGCCCTGGACAATTACCGCAGGAGCCTGACCGCGCTGCCCAAGTCCCCCAACATGGAGAAGCGGCGCCGTTTTCTGGAAACCAGCATTGCGGACGCCAGCGTGGCCGTGGCGCAGGAATACATCAAGGTGGGGCGTTACGACGAGGCCGTCAAGCTGCTGGAAGATGCCTTGAAAGCCACGCCGGACCATGCCCTGGCCAAGCGCACGCTGGAAATAGCCCGGGACCCGGTTCGCACGAATCCGGCCCTATCCCCGGAACACGTCAAGAACGTGGAGGAAGTCAACCGCCTGCTTCGCCTGGCTTACGGCTATTATGAACTGGGCCAGTATGATGCGGCCCTGAAGGAATTTACCTCCGTCCTCCAGACGGACCCTTACAACACGGCGGCGCGGCGCGGCATGGAGCTGGTCAACCGCGCCAGAACCGCCTACTTTGACGCTGCCAGGGATGAAACCCGGAGCAGCGCCCTGGCGGACGTCTCCAAGCTGTGGGAGATGCCCGTTCCGCTGACGGAAACGCCGGAGGAACCCGCTTCCTTCTCCCAGCCGCTGGACAATCCGGTGGTGAATGTGGACCAGAAGCTGGGCATGATCCGTCTGCCCCGCGTGCAGCTGGACGGCGCAACGGTGCAGGAAGCCGTGGACTATCTGCGCAGCCTGGCCAGGACGCATGATACAACGGCCATGACGACGGCAGAGCGCGGCGTGAACATTTCCGTGGACCCCGGTCCTGCGGACAGCGTTTCAGCCAAGGAGACCGCCGGCAAGAGAATTACGCTTAATCTTCAAAACGTGCCGCTCCGCGACGCCCTGGAATACGTGGCGCGCGCTTCCGGCCTCATTCTGCGCACGAACGCCTTTGGCGCGGAGCTGGTATCCAGTTCTGACGGCACCTCCTACATGGTGACCAAGGCCATTGCCCTTCCTCCGGGTTTCTTCTCCGGCCTGTCGGAATCCTCCGATTCGGAAAATGCCGATCCCTTCGGTTCCGGGGATGCCGGTTCTTCCGGCATGACCCTGAAACGGGTGGACCCGCAGAAGGCGCTGGCCTCCCTGGGCGTGAAATTCCCGGAAGGCAGCTTCATCAAATACAACTCGGGCAACTCCACCCTCCTTTTCCACGGCACGCCCAAGGACTTGAGCATGCTGGAGGAGCTGGTGGCGTCCAAGACGGCGGAACAGCCCCTGCAGGTGGTTGTCAGCGCGACGTTCCTGGAAGTCAATCAGACGGACCTGGAAGAATTGGGCTTCAACTGGATCGTGAACCTGAACCTGGACCCCTCCAAGTGGTTCATGGGCGGTGCGGGCACCAACAAGAATGACTACAACAACACTGTGCTGGACAGCGCCGCCAGCGTGGTCGGAGCCGCCGTCCCGGCAGGGGTGGTGGGTGGACTGAGGTCCGGCAACCAGGTTTTTACGGAAGACAGCATTGACGGCATGATTGAGCGCGGTTCCTCCGCCAGAAGCACCGGCGTGGCCTACGTTCCCGGCGGTGCACCCAGCATCGTCACCATGCGCGGCATGTGGAGCCAGGCGGACATCACGATGATCATGCGCGGCCTGAGCCAGAAGAAAGGCACGGACATCATGCAGCATCCTTCCGTGATTGTGCGCCCAGGGGAAAAAGCCACCTTCTTCAGCGGCAAGGAACTGATTTACCCCACGGAATACGATCCGCCCGAAGTTCCCAACAGCACGGGCAACAACAATAACGGAGACGACTGGGGCGACTATGACGACGATGGCGGAGACCGCCTGCCGGTCATGCCCATCACGCCCGCCCACCCATCCGCCTATGAAACCAGGCAGCTCGGCACGGTATTCAACGTGGAGGTAACCGGCATCAGCGATGACAAATCCATCGTGGAAATGACCGTAGTGCCGGAAATCGTGGACTTTGACGGCTTCATCAACTACGGTACGCCGCTCTTCGTCCCCGTGGCCTCCCAGGAGAAAAATGCGAAGGAAGACATCGTCATGGTGAAAGCTTCCGACAACTTCATTCTCCAGCCCGTATTCTCCACGCGCCGCCTGACCGCTCCGGTACGCATTGCCACCGGCAGCACGCTCGTCATCGGCGCCTTGAAAAAATCCACCTCCATCACGTATGAGGATAAAATCCCCATTCTGGGGGATATTCCCTGGGTGGGCCGCCTTTTCCGCTCCAAGGGATCCAAGGAAGAGCGCAAGGCCATCATCATCATGGTGAAGGCGGAAGTGGTGGACCCGGGCGGCAAGCAGCTTTACACGCCGGGCACCGCCGTTCCGGATGAGGAAGCTCCGGCAGGGCTCGCGCCTCTTCCCGCCCTCAGCAATGCCCAGTAACCTTTAACCGGATTAAGACTATTGAAGAACAGTGATTCCGATCCTGAGTCCTCTTCTTCCTCCCAGGGGGCGGACAATATCATGCGCCAGCTGCATGCCTCGGATTCCCAGGGCGTGGAGCGAAAGAGGGAAGTAGTGGTGCGCCCGGACGGCAGCAAGGTCATCCGTGTGGAAAAACGCCGGCGGACCTACAATGACGACCACGGGGACGCCAAGCAGGCCGTGCTGAAAAACAAGCGTTTCCTCATTGGCCTCTGCATCTTGGTCCTGCTGGTTGTGGGCGCCCTGGCGGGAACGTACATGTACCGCCTGACTTCCTTCAATACGGAGGAATTCGCCGGGCGGCTGCAATCGGACCTCTCCGCCGCCTGGGGCGGGAAGGTGGAAGCCTCCGGCATGGCGATGGACGGCCTTTCCATGAAGGCCGCCCGCATCAAGGTCACTTTCCCGCAGGATTCCTGCCTGTCTTTTGTAATGATGGAAGGCGTTTCCGGAGAAATCTCCGCCACGTCCCTGTTCATGGGAAAAATCAAGGGGGAAAGCCTGAACATGGCCAAGGTCACGATTGGCCTGCGTCCCGGATTCTCCAAATTTGCCGTGCCGCAGACGAAGCGGGAACTCCCGTTCGTCTTCCGGCGGTACACCTCTCCGCGCCTGGAGGTAGGTTACGCCCACAAGACGGAGGAACTTACCCTGGAGCGGAATGACGGCCCCTTCTACATGACGGCGGAAGCCTACATCCGCACGTCCGGAAACGGTACGGAACCGGAATACGTGCTGGACCTGTCACAGCAAAAGCTGAAAATCAAGGGCTGGCCTCTGATGGGCGTCGACTCCGGCTCCATCATTTTAAACGGAAACGGCGTCAAGCAGCTCACCTTCTCCGGTTTTCTGGACAAGGGGCGCCTGCTCAACAAGCCTACGGACCTCAGCCCCTTCATGATTACGGGGAATTTCCTCTTGGGTACGGATTTCCGCCACCAGGCCTGGACCCTGACGGGCAGGAATTTTGACCTCCTCTCCCTGGTGGGGGATGACTTCGCTTCCTTCCTCAAGGTACAGATGGGGGAACAGGAAGTGGATGAAAAGCATGAATTGAAGCTGGACTTTGCGCTGCCCGTGACGGACGAACA
>OHPL01001481.1_pt1 | contig 11853 bp, 7 predicted proteins | sample 1577711 | NCBI WGS metagenome assembly OHPL01 (sample SAMEA3879538, study PRJEB24766) | human gut metagenome | biome: human-associated habitat; feature: feces | place: USA | collected 1985/1987
GTGCCCAGTGCCAGACCGATGAGGATCCGGACAATCAGGCTGGTATCGTTGTACTTCTTGGCAAAATTGCGGATAAATTGCATGAAAAAACTCCTTCCTAACTCTTACGGGGAAATTTGCTGCCGTAAACCTTTTCATTGTACCATAAAACCCCGAAATGTACAGAAAAATTTTCCTCCCGGCCAAAAGCAGGGAGGAAATATCCTTGGAACCGGGGGAGAAAACCCCATCATTTTTTCCAACACAGCGACATATACACCCAGCTTACCAGCCCGGCGGGCAGGTAAGCGGCCAGCAGACAGACAATCGCCTCCGCGGAAAACCGGATTTTCAGGGATTCTCGGGCGAAGACGCAAACGATATCCCGACGGCCCGCTTTGAAGGCCTTCCGGGCCACGGACAGGGCTTCCCGAGCCCGCACCGCCCGTTCTGCTGCCGGGCCGAGCCGCTGGATCCGCAGGGCTCCGTATTTTTTCCGCAATCGGTCGTTGGCGGCTACAAATCGCCGATAGTCCCAGGAAATCTGGTTATTTTCCGCCAGATTGTGGTATTCCACGCAGGACTGCTTCACCACGCCAACCTTCGTCACCTGACACAGCCGCACCCACATGTCATAATCCTGCCGGGCGGGCATTTCCTCGTCAAACAGGCCGCAGGCATCCAGAAGCGCGTGCTTTGCCATCACGGAGGTGGTGGAGCCTACGCAGTTTTCCTTCAGAATTGCCAGGGAGGCATCGTAGGGCGCGTTCGGGCAGAAGTACTGCCGACGGCCCGTATCATCCTGGACATAGGTGAAGGCCGTGCAGAGCAGTCCTTTTTCCCCATCCGTTCCCGCAAGCTCCATTTGCAGCCGCAGTTTGTCCGGATGCCACTCGTCGTCATCATCCAGAAAGGCAATCCACTGGCCCTGAGCCGCCTGAACACCTATGTTTCGGGCGTGATTTCCTCCTTGCCCCGGGAAATAGGAGAGAAACCTGACATTTTCATGGGTTTCTTCTATTTTTCGCATAAAGTCTTCGGTTTCGTCCTCAGAGCCGTCGGACACGACAATCACTTCCAGAGGGGAGTAGGTCTGGCCCAGAGCGGAGTTCAGAGCGCGGCCCAGCAGGGCGGCCCGGTTCCGTGTGGGAATCACCACACTGATAAGCCCTTCCATATATGCCATCACCGCACCCTCCCCTCCGATTGCGCTAAAATCTTACTCTTATTCTAGCATATTTCAGAACTCGACGCAAGCGGTTTTCCGGAGGGAAGCGGGAGGTCAATTCTCCGCAATTTCAAAGCCGGATTCCAGGGCTTCGGAGCTCATGCAGTAATATTCTCCCTCCGGGATCCGGACGACAATCTGATCTTCCACCACTTCCACGATCTCCAGAATGGTTCCTGTCTTTAATTCCACATCCTCTGCCTGAATGTCACAGATCGCGCGAATTTTCTTCATAGTCAGCCTCCCAAGCGTTACTCCGTACACACCGAAAGCGGTGCGTTCCGGGTCTTCTTCATGATATGGCCTTTCGCCGCCAAAGTCAACCACTATTCCGGGAACGCACAAAAAGAATGAATTTTCTGGGGAGATTTCTGAGGTTTCTTGAATCGCAAGCGAATCTATGCTATGATGGAAACAAATCATACTGAACTCCAATTAAAATCTTTAGAAAAGATTTTAATCAGGAAATAGTATCACAAATGTCAGCGGGGGAATTGTATGCCGATTCCGGATAACTGCCTGGTTATTGTAAAAGGCAAAGACAAGACCGATTCTATCGAATCCTATACCTTTCGGGGAAATAAATGCGACATCCGATACCGGGGCAGTCCCAAGGTGTTCTGCTACAACAGCAGCAACGTCCGACTGCTGCAACAGATTGGAATCATTGACCCTCGTTCCGTGATCTTCCGGGTAAACGGACGGGTCATCTCTGACATTGAAAGAATTCAGTATTTCGGAGAATGCTATAGAGTCACTCGCTCCAATGGAGCTGCGCGGACGATTCCCAAATCAGAGGTCATCCTGGAAGCAAACTGTCTTTATGATGGGAATGCGCGGGCTCTTTTTGACTATTTTAAGGAGACGGCCAGTGCGCTCAGCCTGAAAACCGATGGCGGTGCCAATATTTTGCGGCTCCAATATGACCGGATTTCAGCGATTCCGGAGAGTACTATCCTTGCAAAATATCTGAATCCAAAGCTTCCGGTGCGCCCTGCGGAGAAGCCGGCCGCCTTGATCTACCCCTTCGGACTGAACCAGAGCCAGAAGCAGGCAGTGGAAAACGCCTTTTCTGCGCCGATCAGCCTGATTCAAGGCCCGCCCGGTACCGGCAAAACGCAGACAATTCTGAACATTCTTGCCAACGCCGTCCGAATGGGAAAAACAGTGGCGATCGTGTCTAACAACAATTCTGCCACCCAGAATGTGGCAGAAAAGCTGGCAAAATACGATCTTGGATTCCTGACGGCCTTTCTGGGAAGTCTTGCCAACAAGGAGCGATTCTTGACGGGCCAGACCGGAAGTTATCCAGATATGGGCAACTGGATTCTGGAAAAAAGTGTTCAGGAAGCGCTGCTGCGTCAGGTGCGGAGCCTATCTGAGGAATTAACAGCAATGCTGGAGGCCAGAAATCGAGCGGCGCAGGTCGATCGGGAATTACTGGAGCTGAAACCGGAGCAGTTCTACTTCGGAAAATATTATGAGGCAAAGGGCAGCAGTGGCTTCAATACCGAAACTTTTCCCAGGCTGTCATCCGAAAAGCTCATGTCCCTTTGGCTGGAATATGAGGCGAAGGGACAGAAAAAGCCAGGCTTTTTCCGAAGAATTCTGCTTGCGCTTCGATTCGGCCGGGGAGCACTGTCCTTATTCGATCAGACACCGGAGGCGGCCATTCCCTTCCTGCAAAAGCAGTTCTACCAAGCAAGACTTCGGGAATTGCGGGCGGAGAAAGAGAGGCTGGAGCAGAAGCTGCGGGCGTACCGCTTTGACGCCAAAATAGAAGAGCTGCGGGAAGAATCCATGAAGCTATTCAAAGCGGAGCTGGCGGAACGTTATCCTTGGCGCTCTCCCAGGCAGACTTTTGAGCAAAAGGATTTCCGGGGGGTTTCCGAGGCCTTTTCGGCGGAATACCCGGTGATTCTCAGCACCACTTATGCGATCAAAGGAACCCTTTCCACGGACTTTTTCTATGACTATCTAATCGTGGACGAGGCTTCTCAGGTGGATCTGGCCACCGGTGTGCTGGCATTCTCCTGTGCCAGAAATATTGTGATTGTCGGAGATCAGAAGCAGCTGCCAAATGTGCTGACACAGGAGGATATCCGGATTGCAGACGAGATCTGGAACCGTCACCGTTTTGATGAACGCTATCACTTTGCTACCCACAGTATGCTGGCCTCTGCTGCCGGAATCTGGCGGGACGCACCTTCCGTACTGCTGCGGGAACACTACCGATGCCATCCGAAAATCGCCGAATTTTTCAATCAGAAGTTTTACAATGGAGAATTGATCGTCCTGACGGAGGATCACGGCGAGAAGAATGTGCTGTCCATGTACCGCACGCCGCCGGGAAATCATGCCAGGGGGCATCTGAATCAGCGCCAGATCGATATCATCCGGGAGGAAGTGCTCCCGGCATTGATTCGGCAGGGGTTTACGGATATCGGCATGATTACGCCTTATCGGGATCAGGCGGCGGCCATCCGAAAGCAGCTGGGAGACAACTGGGAGGTGGCGACGGTTCATAAATTCCAGGGTCGGGAAAAGGAAGCCATTGTGCTTACCTCGGTGGACAATGTGATCGGAGATTTCACGGACGATCCCAATCTGCTGAATGTGGCGGTTTCTCGGGCGGTGAAGTCGCTGACGGTCGTTATTTCGGACAGCGAGGAGAATCGGAAAACCAACTATGGAGACCTGGCAAGATATATGGAGTATCAAAACTGCCAGATTGTTGACAGTAAGGTGTACTCCGTATTTGACATGCTCTACAAATGCTACGATGCCCAGCGCAGACGATATCTGAAGGCCCATAAGCGCGTGTCGGAATACGATTCGGAAAACCTGATGTATTCGGTCATTGAGAAGGTGCTTGCCGTGCCGGACTTTTCAGAGCTGGATTGTATTGTCCACTCTTCACTGGCAACCCTGGTGAAGGCCAGCGATGCGCTTACCGAGAAGGAACGGCAGTATGCTGCCAATCCGCTGACCCATCTGGACTTTCTTCTGTTCAACAGGATAGATAAGTCCCCAGTTCTGGTTATTGAGGTGGACGGAACGAAATATCATATGGCAGGCAGCCGACAGGCAGAGCGGGATGCCAGAAAGGACAGCATTTTGGAAAAATGCGGCGTGCCCATCCTGCGCCTGCGCACAGACGGCAGTGGCGAGGAAAGAAAAATCGTCGAGAAGCTTCATGAATTGCTGTGAATTTCAGCTGCCTACCATAGTTGCCCCTTGACAATTGTGTATTCGTGATGTATAGTATCGATAAACAGATATCGGTATGCAATTACTGATTAAAAAGGAAAAGGATGGTTCACCATGGAAAAACAATACGCTCCCGTCACCAACCCTCAGGAACTGACAGATGCCCTTTCCCGGTGCCGTGCCGCCCAGAAGAAGTATGCCGAGTACACCCAGGAGCAGGTGGATAAGATTTTTCTGGCCGCTGCCACTGCCGCCAATCAGCTGCGGATTCCCCTGGCAAAGCTTGCCGTGGAGGAAACCGGCATGGGCGTAGTGGAGGACAAGGTCATTAAGAACCACTTTGCCTCTGAGTACATCTATAATGCCTACCGGGACACCAAGACCTGCGGCATCATCGAAGAGGACACCGCCTATGGTATCCGCCGGATTGCCGAGCCCATCGGCGTCATCGCCGCGGTGATTCCCACCACCAATCCCACCTCAACCGCCATTTTCAAGGCTTTGATCTGCCTGAAAACCCGAAACGGTATCATCATCAGTCCCCACCCCAGAGCCAAGGGCTGCACCATCGCGGCGGCAAAGGTCGTCCTGGAGGCGGCGGTGGCCGCCGGTGCCCCTGAGGACATCATCGGCTGGATTGACCAGCCCAGTCTGGAGCTGACCAATCAGCTGATGGGACAGGCCGATCTGATTCTCGCCACCGGCGGCCCGGGCATGGTGAAGGCTGCCTATTCCTCCGGCAAGCCCGCCCTGGGCGTTGGCCCCGGCAATACCCCTGCTGTCATCGACGACACCGCGGACATTCTGCTGGCGGTTTCCTCCGTCATCCACTCCAAGACCTTCGACAACGGCATGATCTGCGCCTCCGAGCAGAGCGTGGTGGTTCTGGACGGGGTTTATGAGGCCGTGAAGGCCGAATTCGTCCGCAGGGGCTGCTATATTCTGAATGCGGATGAGGCGCAGAAGGTTCGGGATACCATCCTTCCCGGCGGCAGACTGAATGCGAAAATTGTGGGTCAGCCGGCTGCTAAAATTGCCGAAATGGCCGGAGTCCAGGTGCCGGAGAAGACCAAGATCCTCATCGGCGAAGTGGAATCCACCGACCTGAGCGAAGCCTTCGCCCACGAGAAGCTCTCTCCCGTGCTGGCCATGTACCGGGCTTCCAATTTTGCCGATGCCCTGGAAAAGGCGGAGACCTTGGTGCGGGACGGCGGCTTCGGCCACACCGCCTCCATTTACCTGGACGAGGTGAACTGCCCGGAGAAGCTGGATACCTTTGCCCACACCATGAAGGCCTGTCGGATTCTGGTGAACACCCCCTCCTCCCAGGGCGGTATCGGCGACCTGTACAACTTCAAGCTGGCCCCCTCCCTGACCCTGGGCTGCGGCAGCTGGGGCGGCAACTCCGTGTCCGAGAATGTGGGAGTCAAGCACCTGCTGAACATCAAAACCGTTGCCATCCGGAGGGAGAATATGCTGTGGTTCCGTGCGCCTGAAAAGGTTTATTTCAAGAAGGGCTGCCTGCCCGTTGCTCTGTCCGAGATGAAAGAGCACAAGAAGGCCTTTATCGTCACCGACTCCTTCCTGTATCAGAACGGCTACACCAAGCCCGTGGAGGAGAAGCTGGAGGAGCTGGGCATTGCCCACACCACCTTCTACAATGTGGCCCCGGATCCTTCCCTGGCCTGCGCCAGAGAGGGCGCCGCCCAGATGGCGGCCTTCCAGCCGGATCTGATCCTGGCCATCGGCGGCGGCTCCGCCATGGACGCGGGCAAAATTATGTGGGTTCTCTACGAGCATCCTGAGGCGGACTTCCAGGATATGGCCATGCGGTTCTGTGATATCCGCAAGCGTGTTTACACCTTCCCCAAGATGGGCGAAAAGGCCTATTTTGTGGCCATCCCCACCTCTGCCGGCACCGGCTCCGAGGTGACCCCCTTTGCGGTCATCACCGACGAGCAGACCGGGGTCAAGTACCCGCTGGCGGACTACGAGCTGCTGCCCAAGATGGCCATCGTGGACGCGGACATGATGATGAACGCCCCCAGAGGCCTCACCGCCGCCTCCGGCATTGACGCCGTGACCCATGCTCTGGAGGCCTACGCCTCCGTCATGGCCACCGACTACACCGACGGCCTGGCTCTGCGGAGTCTGAAGCTGATTTTTGAGAACCTGCCCAAGGCTTACGAGGGCGGCGCTAAGGAGCCCCGGGCCCGGGAGAACATGGCTCACGCCGCCTGCATGGCGGGCATGGCCTTCGCCAACGCCTTCCTGGGTGTGTGCCACTCCATGGCTCACAAGCTGGGTGCCTTCCATCATCTGCCCCACGGCGTGGCCAACGCTCTGATGATCGACGAGGTGCTGCGCTTCAACGCCGCCGAGGTTCCCGTGAAGATGGGCACCTTCCCCCAGTACGACCATCCCCACACCCTGGCTCGGTATGCGGAGGTTGCGGATTATCTCAAGCTGGGAGGCACTACGGACGAGAAGAAGCTGGAGAATCTGATTGCCGCCATCGATGCCCTGAAAGAGCGGGTGGGCATCAAGAAGACCATCCGGGACTACGGTATCGACGAGCAGGATTTCCTGAACCGGCTGGACGCCATGGTGGAGCAAGCCTTCGACGACCAGTGCACCGGTGCCAACCCCCGGTACCCCCTGATGAGCGAAATCAAGCAGATGTACCTGAACGCCTACTACGGCACCCACGAAACGTTGTAACTCCGGCGCGCCGGAAACAATAATACTATTTCCTAATAAAATGATTTCATCATTTTATTCTGCCGTTTCACGGCAGACCGCCTAGGCGGCGGTAAGAAATGTATTGACTTCGTTTTTTAGCGGCAGTGGCCGCTGGCCGCAATCCTGCGGCCTAATAAAACGCTTTTAAGCGTTTTATTAAAAACTCGTATAATGGAAAAGCAGGGGCATCCGGAAAACACCGAATGCCCCTGCTTTTCTTTTGCTGAGGAAAAAATACCCCCGAAAGCAGCGCTTGGAAGGTTCCCAAGGCCGCTTTCGGGGGATTGCCGTATTTACAGGACGTGGACGTTTTCCGGATCGAAGGTCAGGCAGCAGCTTTCGCCCACCTGATAGATCCGCTTGTTCTTGGGGTTGGGGTCGGTGAGCTTGACCAGGGTATCGCCTACCTGCACATGGTAGTTCTGATAGGAGCCCATGAAGCAGGACAGCACCACCTTGCAGGGCAGACCGCCGGTTTCCTCCAGCGCCGCGGCTTCCGGCCGCAGGACGATGGTGTAGTCCTTACCCACCTCCATGCCGGGCACGGCAGCGGCGTGGCAGATGTCGCCGGACACGTTCAGCCGGGCACGGCCATTCTCCAGGGCTTCCAGCTTGCCCTTCAGGAAATTGGCCTCGCCGATGAAGTCGGCCACGAACTCATTGACGGGATGGTAGTAGATTTCCTGGGGGGAGCCGATCTGCTCCACCACGCCGGAGCGCATGATGATAATCCGGTCGGACAGAGCCATGGCCTCGCTCTGGTCGTGGGTGACGTAAATGGCGGTGATGCCCACTTCCTGCTGAATCCGGCGGATTTCCGTCCGCATGGTCACACGCAGCTTGGCGTCCAGGTTGGAAAGGGGCTCGTCGAAAAGCAGAACGCTGGGCTCGATGACCAGGGCTCTTGCCAGTGCCACCCGCTGCTGCTGACCGCCGGACAGCTGGTTGGTCATCCGGCCTTCCATGCCGGACAGCTCCACCAAATCCAGAATCTTCATGACCCGCTCCTTGATTTCCGCCTGGGGCACCTTCCGGAGCTTCAGGCCGTAGGCCACGTTGTCGAAAACATTGTAGTGGGGAAGCAGAGCGTAGCTCTGGAACACCATGGCAGTGTCCCGCTTGTTGGGGGTCAGAGCGTTGATGGGCTCGTCTCCCAGATAAATTTCGCCCTCGTCCGGGCTTTCAAAGCCGGCGATCATCCGAAGAGTGGTGGTTTTGCCGCAGCCGGAGGGGCCCAGCAGCGTCACAAACTCGCCGGGAGCGATGGTCAGGGAGTTATCCTTGACGGCGTAAAAGTCCTTGCCGGTTTTGGGATCCTGGTAAATTTTGGAAATGTGCTCCAGGCGCACACCTTTTTTTACTTTCTCCATGGTTTACTTGCCCTCCTTGATCTTTCTGCTGGTGCCGAAGTGTTTGGTGACCAGGTTCATGAGCAGCACGCTGCCGTAGGTAATGCCAATCAGGATGGTTGCGAAGGCGCAGGCCAGGCTGAAGGAGCCCTTCTCGGCAAACTCGTTGATCTGCACGGTGATGAGCAGGAACTGGGGGGTCACCAGCAGAATAATGGCGGAAATTGCGGTGATGCTTCGCACAAAGGCGGTGACAAGACCGCTGAGGAAGGAATCCTTAATCAGCGGCAGGGTCACGGTCATGAACACCCGGAAGCTGTCCGCGCCCATGTCATAGGCGGATTCCTCGATGGATTTGTCGATCTGCCGCAGGGCGGAAATGCCGCTGCGGGTGCCGGTGGGCAGGGAGCGAACCACGAAGACAATGATGAGGATGGCGCCGGTGCCGTAAAGCCCTTGCAGCAGTCCCGTGTGGAACAGACCGCCGGAGAAGCCCCGGATGTAGCCCACGCCTAGTACCGTGCCGGGCACGGCCATGGCCAGCATGGACACCGCCTCGATAAAGCCCTTGGCCTTGAAGTTCCGCTTGACTACCAAGTAGGAGATGATCATGCTCAGAAGTGCCGCAATGGGGGCGGAGATCAGACTCAGCACGAAGGAATCCCGGAAGGCCTGGAAGCCGTGGTACCGGGAGAACACCAGCTTGAACCACTTGCCAGTGAGGGGGAAGAACTTGTAGCCCCAGGTGGGGAAGCAGGCACCGATGGGCACGCAGATGTACATCAGAATGACGAAGAGGGCAACCAGGGTGCACAGCACGGTGAGCGGAATCTTCACGCTTCTATCCGTAATGAGCATCCGACCCCGGGAGGCCTTGCCCGTCAGGGTGGCTGCGGTCTTGCGCTCTAAGTAATACTTCTGCACCGCGAACATACCCAGGGTGATGCACAGCAGCACCACGGCCATGGCGGCGGCACCGGCCTTGTCGTAGGCACCGGTGATCTGTAAGTAGATGGTGGTGGCCAGGGTGTCATAGGAACCGCCGATGATCATGGGGTTGGCAAAGTCGGCGATGGACTCAATGAAGGTCACGAGGAAGGCGTTGCCAAGACCCGGCAGCATCAAAGGCAAAGTCACACTGGTGAAGACCTTCCAACGGGAGGCACCCATGTCCCGGGCGGCTTCTTCCAGGGAGGGGTCGATGTTCTTGAGCAGACCCTTGAGCATCATGTAGCAAACCGGGAAGAAGGTGAGGGTCTGGACGATGGCGATGCCCCAGAAGCCATAGACGCTGTTGTCGTAAATGCCCAGCAGGAACCGGGTGATGATGCCCGCCTTGCCGAAGAGCATAATCATGGAAAGGCTCAGCACGAAGGGTGGGGACACCACAGGCAGCATAGAAACCACCTTGAATAGACTGCCAACGAACTTGTCCATGCGGACGTAGACTTCTACATAGGCAAAGAGCAGGCCTACCAGGGTGGACAGAATGCCCACCAGGAAGCCAACCTTCAGCGTGTTGGTGATGGCCCGGGTGAAGGTGGGCATGTCAAAGATCCGCCGGAATACATCCAGGCTGAAGCCTCCGTCTCCCACAAAGCTGTCCACCAGGAGGATTGCCAGGGGGTAGAGAATAAAAAGCGTGAGGAACGTAATCAGCACGACAATGGTGGTCACCAGAATGGGGTCACCCATCAGTTTTTTTCGGTCCAGAGCCGCGCTTTGGGTAGTAGCCATAGGCCTTCTCCCTCCTTATTGAAATGGATTTCGGAAGCACGGATAAAATCCGCGGATGGAATTTCATCCGTGCTTCCAAAAAAAGAGGGCGGCGGCAGAAGCCGCCGCCCTAAGGGTTCGGTAAATTACTCGGTCTTGAAGCGATCCGCACCGGTGTCTGCGCCGCCGGCGTTCAGAGCAGCCATGACCTCTTCAATATAGGTGCCGATGTTGTTCTTGGCATCCTCGAAGTCATAGTCCATGACGTTGTCGGGATCCAGGCCGAACTGCATGGCGACCTCGGGCTGAGTGGCATTGTCGATGACCAGGAACTGGTAAGAACCGTTCTGAGCGGCCAGGTTCACGCACTCAGGAGACAGAGCGTACTCAATCCACAGCTTGGCGGCATTGGGATGGGCAGCGCCCTTGAAGATGGCGGTAGCGCCGATCTCGAAGGAGGTGCCGCTGGAGGGGATGACCAGCTTCACGTTCTCGTAGCCGTTGTCCACGATCTGGGTGATGCCGTCATGCAGGAAGCCGATGCCGATGACGCACTCGCCGGTGCCCACGTTCTTAGAGGGGCCGGAGCCGGACTTGGTGTAAACCTCGATGTTCTTATCGAGGTCGACGAGGTACTGGATGCCCTCGTCGTGGCCGTACTTCTGGATCATGGTGTTGATGACCAGCTTGGCGGTGCCGGCGGTGTTGTAGTTGGACAGCCAGATGAGGCCCTTGTACTCGGGCTTCAGCAGATCCTGCCAGTCGGCGGGAGCTTCCAGGTTCATACGGGTCAGCTCATCGGTGTTGACCATGAAGCCCAGGATGCCCTTGTAGATGCCGTACCACTTGCCGTCCGGATCCTTGTACATATCGCTGAGCAGGTGGGAAGCGTTCTGAGCGGCGTAGGGCTCCAGCAGATCTTCCTTCGCCACCACGTTGTAGGGATCGGTGGTGCCGCCAAACCAGACGTCGGCGGAAGGATTGCCCTTCTCTTCCTCGATCTTGGCCTGAACCTCACCGGTGGACAGACGCTGATAGTTGACCTTGATGCCGTAGAGCTCCTGGAAGTGCTCACAGGCAGCGGCCAGGTACTCCTCCTCGCAGGAGCCGTAGACCACGAGCTTGCCCTCGGCCTTGGCGGCGTCGACGAGACTGGTCTCTTCGGCGCCCTGCTGATCGTCAGCGGGGGCCTGGGTGTCGTCCTGCTTGCTGCCGCAGGCGACCAGGCTGAGCGCCATCACCAGGCAGAGGAGCAGAGCAATGAGCTTTTTCATGCAAATTTTCCTCCAATTCAAAATTTATCCGGGGGCCATCGGGAACGTTCCCAATCCCATCAGATTACAAAAATATTACAACTTATACGGAACGATGGCAAGAAAATTTGCCGAACTTAGCAGTTTTACACGCAATTTATCAGATTTGTCCGGTACTCTTGTCAGAATCGTCCCACATTGTCAAAAATGTGACAAAATCGCCGGGGGAAGGAGGGGCTGCGGGCGGGGCGCTAAGACTCCGTGCTGGGGGCGTTCTGATAAAAAACGTCCTCCCACGTGCGCATCGGATAGCGGATGAGCGCGGCGGCGTCGAGGTCCTCGCGGCGCAGCTCCACCGCCGAAATGCGGCGGTTGG